>JAEHJW020008619.1_pt1 | contig 20103 bp, 20 predicted proteins | sample 9271431 | NCBI WGS metagenome assembly JAEHJW02 | reverse complement strand
CAGAACTGCTCTCTCATGTAGAAGATCTCGATCTGTTGGCTGCCACCGGGTATACGCAAGAGGATATCGACAAACTGCTTGGCTCAAACGGTGGCACGCCCCTCCTTGATCCGGACTATCTTCCCGATCCTCCTACGCCGGTCTCGAAGGCAGGGGATGTTTGGTCACTAGGACCCCATCGTCTTATGTGCGGAGACTCAACTCTGATCGCAGATGTTGATCACTTGATGAAGGGTGGGCAGGCAGATATAGTTTGGACTGATCCTCCTTACGGGATTAGTTACGTGGGCAAGACGAAGGACGCCCTTACAATTGCGAATGACCAAGATGGAAGTGTGCTGGCGGGAGCATTCGATAGTATCCTGCGGGTGGCCAGGCCAGGCGCTGCTGTCTATGTGGCGGCACCCCCTGGGCCAGCAGGGTTGGAGTTTGCGGTCGAGTTGATGAGCAGGGGGCTGTTTAGGCAAAGATTGGTGTGGGTCAAGAACACGATTGTGCTAGGGCATTCGGACTACCACTATCAGCATGAGGACATTTACTTTGGGTATACGCCCGGAGAAGGGCGTAAAGGACGAGGCGGTCCAAAGTGGTATGGGGACAATTCACAGTCGACAGTCTTGAAGCATGACAAGCCTTCAAAGAGCACAGATCATCCGACTATGAAGCCAGTCTCGTTGATAGAGCAGTGCCTCAGGAATAACGCGACGTCTGGGGAGTTGGTACTTGACCTGTTCGGGGGGTCTGGGTCTACATTGATCGCTGCGGTCGAGTTAGGGATGCGAGCTTATCTCATGGAGCTAGATCCCACCTACGTGGACGTGATCTGCAAGCGGTATCAAACCGCTACAGGGGATTTGCCGATCCTCGAGTCCACGACTGAGCCACATGACTTTGTTAACGACCAGTAGACTCAGGCGCATGCAACTCATAATGCGGTCAACTCTGGGAGAAAGGTAACTATGGCACGGAGCAAGAATATCACTCCCGACCAGATCGCCCTGGCTGAGAAGGAACGGCAGGCTCTTCAACTCCGCAAGGCGGGAGCGACTTACGAAGCTATAGCCAAGGCGCTAGGGTATGCGGACAAGACTGGGGCCCGGGCCTGTGTACAACGTGCGCTAAAGGCAACGATCCAGGAACCAGCCGACGAGCTGAGAAGGCTAGAGTGCGAGCGACTTGACGAATTACTTAAGGCGCTCTGGCCCGCCGCGCTTAATGGGCACACCCGCTCAGTAGAGATGGCCCTGTCAGTAATGGATCGTCGTGCTAAGCTACTTGGTCTTGATGCTGCTACTCGAAAGATCGTGGAGGTCATCACAGAGGACGTAGTGGACAAGGCTATTCGCGAGCTAGAGGAAGAGCTAAGTGACACTGAGGATCGAAGCTCCTAAAGAGAAGCTAGACCGGCTTCGCGAACTTCAGCAAAAGAAGCGAGATCGTGAGCTAGCTCGTATCCGCGCTTGGGAGCCTTACCCGTGGCAGATAATGCCTGATGACGTGCCTCCGGTCGGTCTATGGCTCATGATGGGCGGTCGTGGTGTCGGCAAGACCGACGGCGCGGCTCATGCGATGATAGATCACGTCAATGGGCCTCCGTGCGACACTCGCATCCCTGGCGGTCATCGTATGGCGATAATTGGGCCGACGCTTGGGGATGCCGTGGAGTCGTGTATAAATGGGCCTTCGGGACTCAAGGCGTATGCCCCGAACGTAAAGCTGCGAAACAGAACAGGTGGCACGTTCGTGATCTTTCCCAATGGCGCGGAGGCGAAGATCTTTGGTGCATACGGGCCAGAGGACGTTGAAAGACTCAGGGCCGGTGGTAATAGGTGCTTCGTGTGGGGAGAAGAAGTGGCTACCTGGATTCGGCTAGAGGACGTTTGGAAACAGATGCGCTTAGGACTCCGCATAGGCGAGCACCCTATCATCGTCGCCTCTACCACTCCGAAGCCAAAGAAGTTCATCAAGGAACTCCTAGAAGACGATAAGACCCGGACTACTCACGGGATTACCGCCAACGCTTGGCACTTAGCTCAGGAGGTCAGGGATCAGCTCTACCGCGACTACGCAGGTACTCGGTTGGGCCGCCAGGAGCTTGAAGGGGAAATGATCGAAGAGGTCGAGGGTGCGTTATGGTCGATCTCGCAGCTCGACGCACTCAGGGTCAAGGCGCTCCCGGATCTCACCCGGATCATGATAGGAGTAGACCCATCGGGATCGGCAGAGGGCGATTCGACCGGAATAGTCGTTGTCGGTAGAGATCGAGCCGGTCACGTCTATGTCCTGGAGGATGGATCAGGCCAGCTTGCTCCTCACTCCTGGGGTCGTATCATCGAGGGACTAGCTGAGAAGTGGAAGGCCGATAAGGTGATGGCTGAGGGTAACTTCGGCGGTGAGATGGTCAGGGAGACTCTACAGGCAGGAGGAGTTAAGATCCCGATCGAGATCACTCATGCGTCGAGAGGCAAACGACCTAGAGCCGAACCGATAGCTGCGCTCGCTGGCGACCCGACGAAGCCGGAGAGCTGGAAGGGACAGCGGTTTCATATTCTCGATTCGTTACCGAAGCTAGAGGAAGAGATCACCACCTGGACCCCCGAACTTAACTATTCGCCGGGGCGGCTAGACGCTTTAGTCTGGGCGGTCAATGGGCTAGGGGTCCTAGCCTCAGATCCGGTAGCAGCCTGGTTAGGTTTTGCAGAAAAACGGCTGGCAGCGCAAAAAACCTAGCAGGTGGTACGCTAGTCGCAATGGGATGGCTCCGTCGCAAACCTGAACCAATCGACCGCGAATCGCTAGATCTGGCGGTCCGGCGACTCCGCAACCCTAACGCCATCGTCAACAAGTCCGAGCTACTTCCTAAAGTTCAAATAGCCGAGACTGAGCTCCGCAAAGGCTGGGCTTACGCATCTACAAAATCGGTTAGCCAGAAGCTGCCGATCCCGAAAGAAGCAATCGCTAAAGAGGCAGCTCAAGGCTTAGCCTTGTACTCGATCACCCCTAAGGACATAGAAGCTGCTATGGCAGCGCAAGGTGCGGACTGGGTTTCTCCGTTTGCTCCTGGTCGCCCTCTCACCCCTTACGTCGGCTACGACGGTGCGCCTCGATCCTATGACTTCACGGTTGGCCGCAACCTCAACATCGAACCGAGAGACGGTCGAATCCCTTATGACGTGCTTAAAGGAGTAGTTGAAGGCTACGACATCGCTATGGCGTGCATTCGGTATCTGATCCGAGATCTTCAAGGGATGCCATTAATGTTTGAAGGGCTAGACGAGGCTAGCGGGCCGAGCATCCAGCGCGATATCAAAGAGGCTAAGGACTTCCTGCGAAAGCCTGACGGGGTGAACCCGTGGCCGGTCTGGTTGGCTAAGTTCGGCTGGGATGCCTTTGCTTATGATTGTGCGACTATCTACAAGCAGAGGGACGAGAAGACCGGCAAGGTCAACGCTCTCAAGGTCATCGAAGGTCAGACGATCACTCCGATGCTTAACTGGTTGGGTGACCTTAACCGGCCACCGGCTCCTGCCTTCCAGCAGACGATTATGGGTGTGCCGTGGGCTGACTTCACAACCGATGATCTCATCTATCAGCTCCTATGGCCTCGCCCTTCAACCCCTTACGGGTTCCCACCGATTGAATCAGTGCTTTTGAATGCGAACACGGACATGCGGATGCAGGCGTTCTTCTTGCAGTTCTTCACCTCGGGCGCTATTCCTGAGCTGCTACTAGTCGCCCCGGATACCGTTACAGAAGACCAGTTGCAGCAGATGCAAGAGTTCTGGGACAACCTTATGCAAGGCGATCAGACGAAGCGCTTTGGCGCTCGGTTTGTCCCCGGAGCGGTCACGCCGATTCAACAGTCGATGCCGAAGTTTGATCGGGAGCTGTGGGAGTCGATCATGAGGCTAACTGTCTCACAATACGGACTCCAGCCGGTGAATCTAGGCTTGACCATAGACACAAACAAGGCCACGGCAGGTACACAGCTTGACCAACAGGAACAGAACAGCTCGGCCCCAAACATCGAGATCATCGAGGCGATGCTGAACCAAGTGCTCCAAGAAGATCTAGAGCTTGAAGTTAATGTCCACTTCGACGACGGGCGCAAGAAGGAAGACCGGCTCAAGGAAGCACAAGCCTATCAAATCTACATCAACTCGGCCATGATCTCACCTGAGAGGGCTGCCGAGCGGATTCTAGGCATCCCATTCGATCCATCGGAAGAGACGCCGAGATTCATCGCGCAGCCAGCAGTCGTGCCGGTCACGGCGATCATGTCTACATCAGGCCATGTCGATCCGCAGACGGGTGCGCCTACGCAATGGCCTGCTCCGACTGAGTATCAGTGGCCAGGAGCGAAGGGGCCGAATCCCCCAGGCCCCTCGACTCCCAAAGCCAAGCCAAAGGCAGCACTACCCCAATCGAATAAGGCGCCTAGACCGGTCGTGCCTAAAGCGCCAAACTTCCAGACAGGCTCCACCACCACGACCCCATCAACGCCGACTTACACTCCAAGCACGACTAAGAGTGTGCGTAAGGCAGACGGTCCTAGTGCGGGTCTGATCGTCTATGCCCTTGACACTCACAAAGTCTTGCTGCTCCAAAGAGGCGAAGAGATCGACGACACCAACCCTGGCGCGTGGGAGTTCCCAGGTGGGCACCTAGAACCCGGCGAGTCGCCGTGGGAGGCAGCAGTCCGCGAATGGGAAGAGGAAGTTGGCGTTCCGCTTGTCTCGACTGGCTATCAGCTATTGGTCAACGAGAAGCCGAACTACACCATGTTCTTGACGACGATCCCACACCAAAGCGATATCAACCTGAAAGTGCGAGTAGTGCGCAACGACGCCCTATCGGGTAACTTCGAGAACGCTGAGTGGGCCAGTGTCGAGGAATTCGAGTCATGGCCGAACCTTCGACCCGAACTGACAAAAGACCGGGATCTAATCGTATGGGTACTTCGACAAGTAAGTGGAGCCGTTCGCAAGTCCCGAGAGATGCAGCAGTTCTTGACCGTGAGCGATAACTGGTTCCTGAACCAACAGAAGCCGTGGCGAGAGTTCGTCTTCAAGGAGCTAGCGTCCGGCCCGATCCTCAACGCCGATATCGAAGTGGTGAAGGAGCGCAAGCGAGGCATCCGACCAACTCGACAAGGCCCCGCCGCTCAGGCTTTGGAGATCGCTGCCGCAACCCGTATTCGTAGAGCTTTGATCTCGATGCTTGATCATGGTTCACTTGCTCGACAGATCAACCAAGCTAAGACGGTTCTAGGCAACTCTGAATCTCCCGAGGTAATCCGAGCTGTAGCCGAGGATGCCGCTAGCAAGATCAAACTCGATCTCGACCCGATCCATGCCGAGATGCACGCGATGGCGGTAGAAGGCTCCAAGCTCGGGCATCAAGAAGCGCTCGACGGGATGGGCATCACTGACCAAACACCGGAAGAACTCACCGCCGATATGAACTTCATCCGCGAGAACCTAGCGCAGGCCGCTGCTCCGATGAACTGGAATCCGGGTGACGAACTAGCAGCAGCTCTCGTCCACTCTGACACCTTCGCACCTTTGAAAGCATCGGAACGCTGGGGCGCTGAGATCGACCAGACGACCCGTAAGTACGTCATGGAAGCGGTGAGGGAAGGACTTAAGAATGGGTCGAGTGTTCAGACGATTGGTGACCAGATCGAGGCTCAAGTTGGTTCACTTGCTCGTGCTGATATGATCGCCACTACTGAGGTCAATAGGTATATGACGATCGCCAGCCTTATGACCTATCAGAAGATGGGTGTCGAGCAGGTCGAGTTCCTGACCGCCTTTGATCCCTGCCCGATATGCGCTGGGATAGCAGCAGGTAACCCTTATTCGGCTTCCGATGCCGCAGTAGATCCACCGATCCACCCGCTTTGCCGGTGTGCCCTAGCACCGTTGTAAGGAGAGAGATGCACGTTGCCTTTGACATCGACGGAACCTTAGACGCCGATCCAGTGTTGATGGGTACACTTCTTCGCGACCTCATGAATGGAGCTAACCGGATCTCGATCCTCACCGGCTCATCGGCTGAGATTCCGAACAAGAAGGACGCTAAGGACAAGATCAACTACCTTCGTTCACTCGGGATGGATGCGTTCTGGGATACTGTCGTCATCATCGGTGATCCTCCACACGCTGCTAAGGCTGAGTGGTGCAAGAATAATCACGTCGATATTCTTTTCGACAACTCGGTGCAAAATGCGAAGCTAGCATCTCAACATTGTTTGGTGATGCTGCCCTGGAACACGAAGCAGGATTGATATGTGCGTAAGTTGTGGGTGCGGTAAGCCTAAGGACAATCACGGCGACGGCAGGAATCTGGTCAAGAAGGACTTTAAACGAGCTGCTAAAGCGTCCGATATTGATATGCACCATCTTGTAGCGAACATCAACAACGCCTACGACGATGGACAGCTCGGCAAGGGTGAGGCGAAACCTGAAGACGGGAAGATCGCGCCCTATATCCAGATCGAGCGCGAGGCCGTTATGCGAGCTCGGAAGAGAACGAACAACACCGACGCGATCCCGAACGTCAAGGTCTTCAAAGAGGTAGCTGAGCAGCGATACACGCTTGGCGTCGCTTACATGCCTGATCACCCCGACGTTGGCACCGCACTAGACGGGTTTAGGGATCAGATCACTGCCGAAGAGCTTGAGAAGGCTGCCTGGCGGTTTATGTCCAAATCTCCGAAAGTTGGTCTGCATCATAAAGACGGTACGGAGAAATCCGGGACCGTCGTTGAATCCTACATCTACCGTGGGCCGGCGTGGAAGATTGGTGGCCTGACGATCAAAGCAGGCACCTGGTTGGTCGGCGTTATCTGGTCGCCTGAAGCTTGGGCTGAGATCAAAGCGAAGAAAGTTCGTGGCTTTTCCCCTCAGGGCACAGGTAAGCGAACAAATATAGCGACGGACAGCACGAAAACTCCATAGGCGAGTAATTTGGTGGCATGACGGCCATCACCAACATTGAAGACTTTGACCCAGAGCGTGTCGATGGCGTCGAGTCTCCTGCAAACGGAGTCAACAAGTTTCTCATCCTGAAGGCTTCAGGTGAGTTAGAGGACGTAGGTAAATCGTCCTCATTCAATGCCGAGGACCGGCGCAAATATGCCAGCAACGGGGTGGCACTACCCGACGGTAGTTACCCGATCCCGGACGTGAAGCATCTCAAACTAGCAATTGGAATGGTTGGATTAGGAAAGCGACCCAAGAAGGAGATCCGCGCTCATATTGAACGCCGGGCACGAGCTCTTGGACGAACCGACCTGATCCCCAAAGATTGGAGCAAGAAAGTGGCAAAAGAGATTCCAGAGTCCGGCGACGGACGAGGATCGCTTAACTCGACTGACTTCATGACTCGGGTAAACGAGGCGCTGGCAGCGGTGCAGGCATCACTCGACGAGCTGAAGCAGAAGGATATGTTGGGTGGCGGTCCTGCCGATCCCGACCCTTCGACCGCGAGCATGGCGAAAGAGTTAGAAGAGCTGAGGAAGATGATCGAAGCCAAGCAGCCCAAGATCGATGAGGACCGCAAGGAAGACTCGACTGGTGAAGCTGGTGCTGAGAAGGAGACTAACGGCCGTGGCAAAGACGGCAAGTGGGTTTCTCGCAAAAAGTACAAGGCTGACAAGAAGGCGTTGAAGGCTTACCGGAAGAAGGACAAGGCCGAGAAGAAGGTTGACACTGACGCAAGTGTTAAAGGCGTGGAGAAGTCCGCTGCCAAAAAGCCTCCTCGCTCGACCTCGTTTCAAGGAGACGAAGTGATTGAGAAGAGTGTCCAGGAAGGGACGCCTGCTGAGCTTGTCAAAAAGCAGCTCAACGAGCAGCCGTTGTCTCCAATGGAACGGGCACGGCTAGGGCGTGAGGCGACCGGAGAAATGATCTCCGACTTCGCTAAGTCCCTTGGCTTGTTCCCGACTTGGTTCCCAGGAAGGAGCGCATAATGGCCGCGCTGGATGTCCTTAAAGTATCTAAAGAAACGGCCTCGATGACTCGAGGGCTAGTGTCGAAGGCGACCACTGGTGGTTTCACTACGTCCACTGGCAACGCGGGCGTTGACCTCGCCCCGTTCGTCTCTCTGGTCCCGGTTGACACGCCGTTCTACAACTCCACGCCGCGTATGCAGGTCGCCCAGGGCGCTCCGTTCACGCAGTGGCAGGTCTTGCAGAACCTCAACAACCTCCAAAACTACAAGTTCGTAGCTCCTGACCTCGCCGGTGCGTTGGTCCAGAACTCGGTCATCTCGCTCAGCAACTCGTATGCACGAACCGCTCAGCGCCAGACCGTCTATCTCGACAACATCGGGGAGTCGTTCGGATACGTCGATCCATACAGCTTGGCAGTTGTCCAGGCGATTAACCAGAAGCTGATCCAGGAGGATATCTTGATGCTCAATGGCATCACGTTCTCCATTGGTGCGACTCCTGCCCCTACCTTGGCTACATCAGCTACAGGCGGCCAGATCGCGGCTTCGACAACGGTTAACGTCCAGGTCGCCGCTAGGTCCGGGTACAACTTCTACATCGGTGGCTCAACCGCTGCTACCGCAGAGGTAAGTATCCCGACTGGCTCGACGAGCTCGACTAACTCGGTGACCGCAACTATCGCGAGTCCTCAGGAGTTGGCTGTTGCTTACGACTGGTATGTAAACGGGTTCTACTACACCACGACTTCGGTCCCGACCGTCACCATTACGTCAGTACCTACAGCAAATCAGGTCGTCCCTAATACGACTGCTCTGCCGTTGCTCTATGGCTCTGGAACGGTGGCGATAACATCGGTCCCGACGACTGACACTAGCTACTCGACTGAGGGCTATACCGGACTACTAGGCTCGATCCTCGCGGATCTTTCATCGGTGTCCGGTTTGGCTAACTATGTCACGCCGGGGACTGGTGCAACTCAGGGAGCCTACCGGCAGAACCTGGGCGGAGGCCAGTTGACGGTCGATGGGACCCAGATCACCCAGCTCGACGAGCTTTTGCTTTCGATCTTCGCGATCTGGCAGATCCAGCCGACGAGGTTCCTCGTATCCCCTCAACAGATGAATGACATATCGTCAAGCATCATGGGCGGGGCGAACGCGGTCAACTTCTTCAATCCAACGTCGATTGAGCAGCACCGTGGTTTGGTCGCTGGTGGGAGCGTGCCGGTGTACGTGACTCCTGTTGTCGGCCAGCCGGTCCAGCTACAGGTGATGCCTCACCTGCCACCGGGAACGATCATTGCAGTTTGTGATGAGGTCCCATTCCCAGCATCGAACATCGGGAGCACCTTCCAGATGCGAACAGAGTATGACAACTTCCTCTTCCAGTATGGAGTAGACGCCGAGAATGGCGGTCCACGCTGGACGTTTGAAGTCCGTACCCAGGCCGCGGCTGTCAACTTCGCCGGTCCGACGATGGGTGTCATAACTGGTATCGCACCAGGGATTGCTTAATCCGCTACCATCGCTTAGCGCCTCTGTCTCCTACCCAGGGGCGCTAGGCTACCTTCGAGGAGGTTGAAATGACAGATGTTCGCCGCTTTGAGCTGGTGCAGACAAGGATCCCTGATTCGACTCGGCCCGGCAAGTGGATTAAGAGCTTCGAGTGGCAAAAGGCGACAGATACGGCGCTTAACGTAGGTGGTGAGGTCTACCATCCTGATAAGTCCGGGTGGTTCGATATTCCCGATCAGCACGCGCAAGAGCTTACTAAGGCCGCCGCATGGATGACGAGAGTTAAGGCCGCAGGCTTAGGCATCTCGGACGTTGATGACTACGAAGAGCCGAAGCCGACGACTAGAGGCCGTAAGACCAGTGGGGAATCCTAGGCCCGACCCGCGAGAAGAGACTGATAAGATCGTCCACTTCATTAACAAGTTCACCGCTGATGGGTGGGCGGTCTCGAAGTTTGAGGTCGAGTTTCTGATGGAAGAGATCGGCGGTCATAAGCTCTCCAATGAGGCACAGATCATCATCAAAATGAGGCACACATGATCACCCCTCCTGTTATCCCATCACTGACCACTCCGGTCACTAACGTCTCTCTTCAAGGGCTTAATCGACGAACCCTGCCGATCATCTCGCCCTCTCAGTGGAGCTCCTATCCCACAGCCTTGTCTACATCTGATCTTGTTCCTGGCGGGACCGCCCAAGAACAGACCTTCGCCCTTTATCAGCTAGTAGAGCAGGCTTCCAGACTCGCAGACATTGAATGCTATGGAGCCTTGCCCTTCGGCCCTCCACCTGGCTTCGCTGCTCGCTACATGACGGAATCGGTGACAACAAACGTCATCAATGGAGAGGTGCGGCTTTATTGTCGGCAAACTCCATTGATCCAACTAACCAACTACGGGTTTACGGTCGGCGGTGGGCAGATGGTCCCGATAGACAATCTTTCAACCATCGGCCCAAGCCTCACACGACACACGATCCGCATCCCACTAGCGGGGTCGAGCTTCCCGGTGCTCTCAAGCACTCAATCCGGGAGAGTCTTCCCACAGGTCTATGAAGGCGCGCCCGTCACGTCCTACTGGACCTACTTAGGTGGTTACGTTCATACCTCTCTAGCCGAATCTGCTACCGCTGGGAGCTCGACAATCACCGTCACCCCTACTACTACCTCGGGCGACGTAGCGGGGTTGTTCCAAAACGTGAATCTCACGATCTCTGATTATGTCAACGGGCCTGAGAATGTCCAGGTAGTGAGTGCTAACGGGAACGTACTCACCTTGGCCGATCCGCTGCAATACGCCCATCCACTACCGACTGACCCCGACTTTATCCCGGTCACGCAGATAGATCCTAGAGTGCAAGAAGCGGTGATCTACTTCACTTCGGTCGCCGTCCTGAATCGTGGGGATCTGCCTTTGACCCTTAACACCTTGCAACCTCCATCGACGATTAACGGGGACAATGGGCAGACTTCCCAACTCTATGCCTATGCCTGCGAAAAGCTCGCCCCTTGGAAGCAGAGGTTCGCATGATAGCCACGATCCGCGCCGCTATTACCGAGTGGTTGCAGTCTCAAACGGCCTCGAGCGCGAATATAGGGACGGTTTACTCAGTCCCGCCACGTATCACCCCTACCGGCGCTTTCGTCCCTCCTGGGGCCACTACAGTCGGTTCTGGGGCCATCGTCTTTCTCTACATCGCGGCTGCCGATCAACAGTTGATCTCGATCGGTGGTCCAAAATCCGGGGTCTACTCGGGTGGCTACGAAGTGAACCTTGTCGTCGTCAGCCAGAACGTGGCCGGGGACGTCACACAGGCGCAGGAAACGATGGACGAGGCTATGGGGGAACTGACCCGAGCGATCATGGCAAACCGAACCGCCAATACCTCCAACGGAACCGTTTTCGTCTGGGGTCTGGGTGGACGAACCGGCGATCAACCCGACATCAAGGTGGCGATGGAGCTCCCACTAACCGTCGGGCAGAAGGCGGTCTATATCTGGGGGTCAATCAACGTAATGGTACAAGAGCTAACCCAACAAGGAGCAACGATATGACAGCGAGGAAGACTAAGGATGCCGAAGAAGTCAAAGACAGCCAAAGTGAAGAAGGAAGTAGTGAGGCAGGTCCGCAGACAGGGAGTACGACGGGTACGCAAGGTGGTCACGAAGGCGATCAAACACCTGTAACCTACGTCTATTCCGACGTTATCGGACGAATAATCGACGTTCCCGGCGTTGGCAGCCGAATTTTTCAGCCAGGCGATACGATTGACACTAACATAGATCCTCGCTATTTTAAGGAGGCGACCAAATGACTGCTCCACAACTCTACCTCTCACCGAACAGGTGGGTAGGGCTTGGGATAGAGCCAAGTTGGGGCACAGTCACGGCTCCGACGATCTATCTACAGCTCGACACCAACCCCTCGACGGAACCACAGATAACCTATCTCGAGAACAAAGCGCTCTACGGCTCCGCTGCTCAGGTGTATGACACACTGACCGGCCCGATCCATACGAAGTTTTCGTGCAAGGGCAACTGCTTCACCGACACCTTCCCTTACTTGATGTGGTTTGCACTCGGACAGGACACCGTATCCGGCACCGCAGCGCCTTACACGCATACGCTGACACTCGCTTATGATCCCACTACAGGCTCACAGCCTGCTAGCGCGACCGTGCTCGACGTTGATAACATCGCACTTACTGGTGGGGACGCTAAGCAGGTACCTGGGGGTGTCATCGACTCCCTCTCTGTCACCGCTAACGTCACCGGAGCTTTGACCTACTCAGCAGACTTTGTTGGCTCGGAGCTTCAGCAAGGCACACCGCCAAGTGGATACCCGACCTTCTCGGATGCCGTCTTCCTCCCGGCTTACTTGGCTACCATCACCTTGAACGGGACGACTTACGAATTAGCCAGCGAACTGAGCATCGACATTAAGCGATCCGCTAAGCCAGTGGCTACCCTGAACGGTTCGCCTGCACCTGTCATCGTCTGGTCGGATGGGATAGACGTGACCGGGAAGATCACGATTCTCGCGGTCCCGAATGATCCCAACTACTACAACGCGCTACAGAGGAAGCACAACACTTTGTCGATCGTTCTGACCGATCCGGTGTCGGGGTACACCTTCACCTTTGATCTCGACTCAGTTCAGTTCAAAACGCCTAAGGTCGATTCCTCGAAGAGCTGGGAAGAGATCTCGCTTGACTTCCAGGCCAATGCGAACGTTACCGACGCGACTACGGGTTACTCACCCTTGAAGTTCAGCTTTACCTCGGCTGAAGCTACTGCTCTAAGTGCATAAGATAAGCGCATGATCATAAACTTGCCCTCTGGGAAAGAAGCCGAGTTCGACGAGCCTTCCGCTGAAGTCTTCCTGCACTTAAGCGAGGAACGAGTCGTATTGGGTACGAAGGTGATGAAGACCGGGCTCTACAACGACGAAGGCGAAGCCGTCAAGGGTGCTCTCGGCAAACTCTCGGAGGAGCAGGCGCGACTTGCACAAGCGAGTGGGACCGACTTAACAGCAGGAACGATCCTGACCTACTTAGTGCGATATGGCGACGAGACTGGACCGTTCACCCGTGAATGGCTTATGGCTTTGAAGATCCGCGACTACAACGCTCTAGCTACCGCAGCAGAGGAGTTCAACAAGGAGATAATGGACCCAAAAGCCTAGATCGGATCGAGCACAACCGGCTCAAGGCTTTTCTCAAAGGTTCGACTTCACCTCACGACGTCCCATCGGATGAAGTGCTCAAGGTTTTCGCGATCTATCAATACATGGCCGTCTTCCACCTGAGCTGGGAACAAGCCGTCCAAACCCCGTTCTCGAGAATCCGACAGTTGTTACAGTTCCAGGCCATATCCAACGAGCTAAATAATCAAAGCGGTGGGTAGGCTAAGCGCATGGGCGTGGAATGGGACATCGCGGATGCAACCGAAACCCTAGAGGGTGCTGCTTCCGCTATTGAAGGCGGTAACCTTGCCGGAGCTGCTGCAATGGCTTTCGTCCGCTCCACCCAACAAACCGCACCAGTTAAGACCGGAACACTTCGACGGTCTATCCGCATCAACTCGGAGGGTGGATCGTCCGCTACTTATGGACCTCACGTCATCTACGCCGGTATCCAGGACGAAGGTGGCACGATCAGCGTCCGCTTCAAGAAGGTTCTAGCAAACAAGCGCACCGGAGAGTTCTTCGGAAAATCTGTGCGCATACCCGGTTCTCACTACATGCAGCGTGGAGGGGAAGCTGGGATCGGAGATGCACGCCAACGAATCGCCCAAAGAATCGAAAGGATGATCGGTGGCTAGCTTTGACGTAGAGGGCAGAGTAACCCTTGACACTTCCGACGCGGTTGCAGCACTTCAGGATCTCCAGCAGAAGCTAGCTGATCTCGCAGGGCAAGACGCCGATCCTACCGTCACCGTAGAGACTGAGCAGGCGCAGGAAGATCTCGACGACGTTCAAACCAAGCTCGAAGGTTTGGACGGCCAAGACGCTGAACCAACCGTCACCGCCAACACGGAGGAAGCTACAGCCAAACTCGACGAAGTACGAGCCGACGCAATGGAGATCGACGGTACGACCGCAGAGATCAAGGTTACAGCCGACACTTCCGAAGCCGATGCCAAAATGGGTGCAACCCAAGTCGAAGCCGAAGGTGCTGGAGCCAGCAGTGGAGGTGGTGGAGGAGGCGCAGCAGCAGGTGGAGGTGAAGCTACTGGGGCCGGGTTCTCAAACACCGCTAAAGGTGCCGAATCTGCCGACAGCGCAGCCGAGAATCTAGGCACGACTCTACGCTCTCTTGCCGTTACTGGACCGATGGTCGCCACTGCCATGGGTGGAGCGTTCGCAGCCTTGCCCGGCATCCTTTCGGGCGTTACCGGAGCGATTGGTGGTCTGGTCGCTGGGTTCATGGGCATATCCTCCGCGATACAGGCTTATATCGCCGTTCAGAACACGGCAAGCCAGACTGCCCTACAGATGGAGTCGATACAGATATCGTCGGCTCAATCGATGCAGAACGCGGCGGCACAAGTGGTAAGTGCCGAAACATCCCTATCGCAAGCTCAAGTCCAGAGCTACGATTCGGTCTATAACGCTCAGGAACAACTCGTCATGAGTGAGCAGCAGTTAGAGGCCGCTCAGTACGGTCAAAGGGCTTCACAGTTGGCTTTGACAGAAGCCACCATGCAGGCGAAGTTCCAGTTGCAGGACTACCAGCAGCAGATCGCGCAAATGGCTATCCAGTTGCAGCAGGCGAATGAAAACGTCCAGGAAACGAAGCTCGCGATGGCCGAAACTCTAGGCGATCCGGCTGCTACTCAACTCCAGAGGGAACAAGCGAAGACCGCCTACGCTCAAGCTCTCCAACAAGTGACCTCGCTCAAAGTACAACAAGGTCAGTTGCGTCAAGAGTACCAGTTAGCTTCCTCGCTGGGTGTTAAAGGCTCTCAGCAGGTCCAGGCAGCTCAGCAAGGTGTGACTCAATCCACCTTCCAGCTCCAGGACGCTCAGAAGGGAGTTCAGACTTCCCACATGATGCTCGCCCAAGCGCAGGTATCGTCGCAGCAACAAATGATGCTCGCCACTCAACAACTTACGTTAGCTTTGAGTGCTCAGAAGGCCACGGCAGCAGAAGTAGGAATCGCGCTCGCAACACCTATCGGCGCTTATGGACAGTTAGACGCTGCTATGGCTGCTCTAGGGCCTGCCGGGCAACAGTTCGTCAACTGGTTTATGACTTCGTTCTACCCGGTCTTGAAACAACTTGAGTATGGGGCCGAGGGCGCTTTGCTGCCTGGCATCGAGAAGGCGCTTACGACAATGGGTCCGTACTTCCGGGCCTTAGGCAACGCCTTCAATATGTTCGACTCGGCTTTCGGCGTGATGCTCGGGAAATGGGCAACCTTCCTCTCATCCAAACAAGGACTAGCCGAGTTCAACGCTGCTATGACATCCGGTTTGGGGTTCATGAACGACATTGGCAACGCGATCCTCGACGTGATGAAGGGCTTTGGCTCACTCGCACTAGTAGGGGGACCGGCAGCTAAAGCGGTGGGGAACGCTATCGTCACCCTCGCCCAGATCTTTGAGAAATGGGCTGCTAGTCCTGCTATGAAGGTGCTGGTGCAAGGGTTCGTTGATCTGATGAGCGTTTTCACGCAGCTCTTCCAATCCCTCGGCGGTGGTGGAGGTCTTGGGGTCATCATCATGCTCATCGGGCACTTCTCGACCTTTTCCGAAGTTCTGGCGCTATTCCTAACCTTCCTACCTCAACTCATGCCTTTGTTCGATGCTTTGTTCACTATTTTGAAGGTGATCATGAAGGACGCCATCACCCCGTTGATGCCTGCCGTCCGACAACTGGTGTCAGTTCTGGCTAACGGGTTGGGCAAGGTGCTGGTCTCTTTGATGCCAGCTCTCATCCCGATCCTCAACCTACTGACGAAGCTAGCTATCTCAGTGTTGATGCCGTTGATGCCGTTGATCACCACGCTTGCCAACATGTTGTCAATGATATTGGCGCCTGCCGTGACTGTCTTGAGTATCCCATTACAGCTAAATGCAACGGTTTTGGCTTTGGTGGCTCGGATGGTGATGGATCTAGTTAAGGTCGCGCTGAGTCACCTGATGCCTGCTATCAAGCAAATCGAATCGGTGTTGAAACCATTAGCAAAGGTGCTGCAAAACGAAGTAGGGGGCGCGGTCAAAACCTTAGGTGCCGTCTTCAGGACTGTTTGGCCTGAAATCCAAGCAGCGGTTAAAGCTGCCTGGGATTTCATCTGGGGTAGAGTGCTTCAGCCGTTGATCAAGTTCTTTAGCGGAGCGATCTCGACTGATATCCGGGCATTCAGCACTTTGTGGAATAATGTCTGGAATGGGATTAAGACCGTGGTTCAAACCGTCTGGTCGATCATCTCTCCGATCTTCACCAACCTACTCAATGGCATTAGAACCGTCACCGGAGCTATCAAGGGTGTGGTGAGTACCGTAAGTTCCATCGGGAAGGGAGCAGTTGGAGCTGTTAGCTCAGTCGCAGGGTTTATCGGCAAACATTTTGCAGACGGTGGATACGTCAACAAGCCGACCCCTGCTATCGTCGGTGAGGCTGGTCCTGAAGTCATTCTGCCGATATCAAACCCTGCTCGAAGTCTCCAACTCTTGAGACCTTTGATGGAGCCGGGAGGCGCGTTGGCAATGGCGAGCACAGGTGGAGGAGGAGGCACACAGCAGATTATCAACCTGCAAGCTATCACGACTGCCGACCCGACAATGATTGCCCGAGAGATCGCATGGGAGCTTAAAACAATGAGTGTGGCACCATGAGCATACCTACCCAAGCCTGCCCGGTAACGCTTCAACCCTGGCAAGGGTACTACAATGGCTGGCTGTTCGGATCGGGCACGCCTTACAACATCTTGGAAGTCTCAAAAGGCTTCGATATGGTCGCGCTCGGCTCTCAAGATTCTCAATACCCTCGCCAAACGGGTGAGATTATTGGACTCGACGTAGCTAAAGGACGGGATCTCGACCTTCACTTCTGGGTCGCGCCGGTAGGTCAGAATCCTGCACCTGGTGGGCTTTTGAAGATCATGGAAGAGGCGGTGAGGGTCCAAGGTTATGTCGAAGAACCTCTGTGGCTCTATATCCCCCCCTGGCCGATCCTCGCTTTCATGGTCAGGGCAAGAAAACGATCTTTCCCACTCGATCTCAACTTCTCGACAGCCGGGTTGATAAAACCCTCTTTATCATTCCACGCGACCGACCCAATCGGCTACGCCAACCTCAAGACTTCGGATCTCACCGCTCCGACCGCGAACCTGTTGACAGGAGAGGACGCGACTTTCATAGGTGGGGTAGGGTCGTGGACCGGCTCGAACGTCACCCTCTCGAACACTACTAGCGAGACTTTGGGGACTAGCAGCTCGCTAGAGATCGTCCCAGTAACCAACGCCGATCCTGCTTCGATCTCGACGGCTCAAGGAACATCATCTCAGTACCAAGTCTCAGGACTCGCAGGCCAAGAGATCACGGTGATGGCATCCATGCGCTCAGCAGTCGCAGGTACTTTCGCCTTCCAACTTGGAGTGGAATTCTACGATCTGGCAGGCAACTCGCTCTCTAACGTTCAATCGCCCGTATTTGCGGATTCTCCGGGATTCTGGAGCCTGATAAGCTTCGGGACGAACGTTCCCGCGACCGCTGCAACACTGGCCGTAAACGTCACTACAGACGCCTTAAACGGGACGCACTATTTGTCAGACGTCGGGGTGTTTGCGATGTCTCCCTCGGCCAACCTTGCTGCCGACACTTCGACGCTCAGCACTTGGACGCTGGGATCTGGGTTCGGGATTGCTGCCTCGCCTCTGGGTGGGAATGAGATAACTTTCGACGGTTCCGGGAGCTCCAGTTCTTCAAGCCAAGCGATCTACCTCAAGGCTCAAACTCAATACGTCATCAGTTCCTATCTCGACGCCTCCAACGCTACCGCTGGGTCGATCAGCATGGAGGTAGCCGGGTACTCAGCTACACAGGACTTCGCCAACACCGGCACGGTTTCCGCGACCTTCACGGCAACAAACACAGGCATGTACCAGATCACCTATAATACTTCCGGCCTAACGGTTGGGAGTGGGTTAGCTGTGAGCTTTGCCCAACCTCAAGTAGAAGTCGGCGCCACTCCTTCAAATTACGTCCCAGGCCAGAACTGGTTTCTCGGGGCTGGCACGGGTGGGTTGATCTATCCCGTTACCTATCCAGTCGTCTATCAAACCCAGTCAAAGAAGTTCGTGGCACAGAATAACGGGAACTGGCCGGTCTACCCGAGAGTCACGATGACGGGTCCGCTGAACCTCCCGACCTTGACCGTCGGCTCTCAATCCTTCGCGCTCGACAACAACCAAAACCCGACGATCCCAGAGGGCTATCAAGTAGCGATCGATATGCAGACTCACGCCGTCATCTACTCGGCTGTCGGGCAGACAGAAGGCACCAACTATCTCTCTTGGGTTACCAATAGCTCAGATTGGCTCACGATCCCGGTAGGAGGAGCAGACGTAGAGTTCGCTTCGGGAGCGCAGGATACCGGATCGTGTATCTTTGAATCTGCCGATGGGTGGTTCATGTAGTGAGTGACTTTGTAGCCACCGCTATCTCGATCGCGACCAACGAAGTCTTGGCAGTGTTTCCTTTGGAGAGCTTTTCGTTCAACCGTCCGATAAACACGGCTGGACGTGCTCAGATCTCAATCCAGATCAACGACCCTCGGTTCAGTAGGTTAGGGATGAACCTCACCCTGAACACCGAACCGGCTAGCACCGCTTTAGTAGTGACTTACTTAGGCACCCCGGTCTTTGGTGGGTTCATCAAAACCCAGATGTACACTCGATCTTCAGGGAGACTGGAGATCACGGCTAACTCCTGGTCGGACTACTTCTCGTCACGCTTCCAAGCCGAGGACTATTCCTATACCTGGATGGCTCCAGCCGACCCGATGGCGATCATTACCCGGATCGTTGGGGACGCCTGCTCGATCTCTCAAAGTGCTTTGAACTACCAGAGCTCTAACAGTTACGACTTTGGGATGCCCTTTAACGTGGTGCAGCAAGGCACTACCGGACTCCTGTTCTGGATCACCGCTTCCTATCCTTCGATTCAGCTACAGATGGTCTCGATGATCCTCTCAACCCTGGTCCAGATGGGCTACCTGGTAGGGTTTGATTACGCCGATGAAGTCGCCGTCGATACCAGCGTTCAGAGTGGAGTGAGTGCGGTTTGGAAGATCGCTAACCCTTACGTTGGCTTGACCCCTCAGGAATCAAACCTAACCCTCGATCTCGGCACCGCTATAGACGTAGTGGCGACCAAAGACGGGTCGGGTGGGAAGTTTGGCAACAAGATTGTCGAAATGTCCACGGCTGCCGGGTCGATCATGGTCTACAACTCCTGGCCTCAATCGATCAACAAGTTTGGGATATGGGAGGTATTGGAGATGCACCCGGACGTCAACTCCACGCCGAACGTTCAGCTAACTTTGGATGCTATGTCGGCATCGGACCTCGCGTTGGCTGCTTACCTGCAACCCAAGCTTCAGGTGACGCTGCCGGTCAACGATCCTTACTTGCCCTTAAACGCTTGGAAGCCTGGTGATTCTGTCTTAGTGAAGTATTCCGGTTCTGACGGCCCGATCTACGGGGCCGATCCTTTCTTGCCTGCCGGGTACTCAAGGTGGTGGAGGATCATCGACGCTCGGGTAACCGTACCTTCTCATGGCGTGGCGACTCAGGAACTCACCCTAAACATCGTCCCATCGCAAACACCGGAAGAGAGCGGTTTGTAATGCCCAGGGTAACATCGAACAGCGCCACCCAACTAACCCAGATCATCTCGACAATGCAGTCGCAGCTACGAAGCGTGATGAGTCAACCTACCTCAGTTATTGTCGATAATGAAGGGACGATCTTTGCCCAGCTAGGGCTCATCACCCTTACCGATTCCTCGCAGTCTCCACTATGGGGATTGGTCGTTAGGAACCCGGCAGGAGATCTACAAATGCTATCGGGCAGAGTGGCCGTCTTCACTTCCTCTACTGTTCTCAGCGGAGTTTCGGGGAGCGGCA
>JAEHJW020000238.1_pt1 | contig 20106 bp, 26 predicted proteins | sample 9271431 | NCBI WGS metagenome assembly JAEHJW02 | reverse complement strand
ATGGGCACGTACAATTTCGAAAAAAAATCCGCAGAAGAACAAAGCCGCATTCCCCATCAAGACGGCAATGTCAAATCTGACGGCTGGGTTAATGTCCTCACAGGGCTTGGCATGCGAGGCCGAGACAAAAACGTACACTCGCATTTTTGGATAGAAAGGATCTTTGAGCAGGCAGAGCTCGATCAACTTTATCGCTCTGATGGCATATCTCGCCGCATCATGGACATTGTCCCGGCCGAAATGGTCCGACAAGGATGGGAAATAGAGGGCGATTCAGAACAAAAAATCAACGCTAAGATGGAGTCCATCAAGGCCAGCTACAATTTGATCACAGTACTGCGCTGGGCTAGGCTCTATGGAGGTGCGCTATGTGTAATGGGCATCGCGGACGGACTTCCTCTAGAGGAGCCGGTCGATGAGAAAAACATCCGAGATGTGAAATGGTTGCACGTCTTTGATCGGTTCCAGGCATTTAGCCGCGATGGAACCTTTGAAAAAGATCTCAACAGCCCAAATTATGGATTCCCCAACGTCTATACGGTAAATGACACACGCACTGGTGCGCTCTTCTATGTGCACCACTCGCGCATTCTGCGCGCAGATTGGTCAATTCTGCCCCCAAGGCAGCAAAATTTTAATAATGGTTGGGGAGATCCTCTTATCCAGTCAATTTACAATGAGCTAAAAAACTATTCCACCGCCTTTGCCAATGCTGGGCTCATCATGCAGGATTTCGTGAATTATACCTTGTCCATTCCTAATCTCGCCGAATTGATCGCTTCTCAATGCGCTGATAATCAGGTGATGAAGCGTTTGGACATTTTGAATTTAACCAAAGGTGCAACCAATACGATGATATTGGATGCTCAGGAGAAATATGAAAAATCTTCCACTAACATCTCTGGCGTCCCTGAGCTTCTCGACCGTTTTATGTTGGCTCTATCTGCGGTCTCTGGCGTCCCCATATCCTTGCTCTTTGGAAGAAGCGCAGCAGGATTAAATTCCACAGGAGATAATGACGTCCGAAACTTCTACGATATGGTCAAGCAAGAGCAAGAGACTAAGCTCAAGCCAATGCTCGAGAAACTCACTCGCTACATTATGCTCTCTAAAGATGGATCCTTCGCCGGAATCGAACCAGAGAATTGGTCGGTCCAATTCGTGCCTCTCTGGCAAAACACAGAAGAGCAAGAGGCCCTTGTTAGAAAAATCGTTGCCGAAACAGATGCCATCTATCTTGATCGCGGAGTTTTAGATGCAGCAGAAGTAGCTGTTTCTCGATTTGGCGGTAATCGATGGTCAATGAATACCGAGGTCGATTTAGAGGCTCGGGAGGGTGGATTCGATCCAAAAGAAGTAGAGGAATTGGAAAAAGAGAAAGCGGCTCAAGAAACGCCCCCGCCTGGGATTGGACCAGATTTTATGCCTACCGGAGTTGGATCTAGGTATCGCGGAGCATTATAGCAATGGTATCCATCGACCAACTGGCTAAAATTAAACAAAGGCGCCTGGGTAAAGTTAACTCGACCAAGATGAAAAAGCCTCCAAAATGGCACCCTCCCTCTTCGCAAGAAAGAGAATATCGGCGCGTTCTGTTTTCTCTCACCGCTGATTTAAAGAAGCATATTCAAGAGATCATCATCCCTGCTCTCCCCTCTTTAATTTTTGAAGTAGAGAGACTCTATCCTGGCTCTCTTTCTAGAGGAGATGACTTCTCAGATGAACTAAAAAAGTTGATTAATTCTGTTATACGCGCTATAAAGGGTAAAGTTGAACAAACAATTGTCGAAGCAAGCGTAATTGGCGTAGAGATCGCCAGATACAACAAAAGGCAGTTCGATAGGATAAATAATTCCGTTTTCGGAATCGATATCTTCATCGATCAGCCCTGGTTGCAAGATCAATTGAAATTGTTCAGCAGCCAAAATGCTCAATTAATCCGCTCTATTCCAGAGCAAGAACTCGATCAGGTCGCACAGATCATCGAAAGAGGCTTGCAGGAAGGGGGCAGATTTCACTCAATGACTCAATCCATCCAAGAGAGATTCGGAATAACTAGACGGCGTGCAAAGCTAATTGCGCGTGATCAAACATCAAAGCTGAATGCAAGCTTGACTAAACTCAGGCAGCAAGAGCTTGGTATTGAAGAATACGTTTGGCAAACGGCGGGCGATGAAAGAGTCCGCGCGACACATAGAGCCCATGATGGCAAAAAATTTCGTTGGGATAATCCACCGAAAAATACCGGCCATCCAGGAACTGATGTCAATTGCCGATGCGTAGCCGTTCCAGTTCTCGAAGGTCTTTTGGATATCTAGACACAACCACTCACCTATCCAACCAATAAGATTTCCAGTAATCCATACACCCATCTACCCAACCATCCAGCTAACCATTTAGCCAACCTATTCTAATTGAATAAGTTGCAGTTTTAACATTTTGATCTTTGGGTAGAGAAATGAAGTTAAATGATGTTGCTCGTTTTGATAGAGGACAAGTCAAAGGCGATGCCTTCATTACTGATGAAGGGTACATAAAAGCCAATGCCATAGTCACCCGCACCGGCGTTTTTCTCTATAAAAATCCAGACGGAACAATTCGCAAAGAATTGCGTCACCCAGACCAAGTTTTCAAAATCGATAGCCTAGACACAATGAAAATGATTCCTGTGACAAATGGGCATCCTCAAGAGCGTCTTGTCACGGCTGAAAATGCCAAACGTCTTGCCATTGGCTATACAGGGGAAACAATTACTCAAGACGGAGAATTCGTCCTTTCCAACTTACTGATCACAGATCTAGCCAGCGTCAAAGAAGTCACTGAAAGGAACCGCAGAGAGCTCTCTCTAGGGTATACCGTCGATCTCATTCCAGAAGAAGGAAGCTATGAGGGCCAGCCCTATAACTTTCGTCAAACCAATATCAAATACAACCACCTAAGCATTGTAGACAATGCCCGAGCGGGCAGCGAGGCAAGAATAGCATTAGATAGTTTCGATGCAGAAGAAATCTTAATAGAGGAGGCCAATATGGCTAAAAGGAAAGTCAAAATTGACGATGACGAGATTTTGATGGAGGACAACGTAGCTAATCAAGTTGAGCAGCTGCTTGCCCGCGTCGCAAATCTCGAGGCAGAAAGAAGCAGGATATCCGAAGAAAGAGATCGGTTATCAGCTGAATTAAACTCCATAAAAAATGGAGACGACGAAGAAGAGGAAAAAGAGGCCGACAAGGAAGAAGAAAAGGTAGAGAAGGAAGTGGGCTATATGTCTAAGGAAAACCCTTACGCAACCCATGAAACTCCTGTCAAAGCTCCCAATGGCGAGCGAGTCCCTCCAAAGCCTCAAGAGAAGGAAAATAGAGAGAATGACAAATACAACAACATGGACTCTGCATTTATCAGATCTCTTGTTAGGGAACGGGTCAAGCTGCAAAAAGTTGCGGAGAGTGTCCTGGACTCTAAAACCTTGGCCAGAATCGATGATATGTCCGACTTGGAGATCAAGAAGGAAGTCATCAGAGCACGTCAAAAGAATGCAAACTTAGATGGAAAAACAGCGGTCTACATTCAAGCGAGATTCGATGCTCTGCTTGAAGATATGACTCCTGCCCCATCTCAGGTCATTGCTACCCCAGTCGAATACAGAAATAAACTCGATCACCAACCTGCCGATTCCTCAATGGCGCGTCAGGCAATGATCGACAAGATGAAAAATGGTTTCAAGCCAGGAGGTAAAGTACCATGCCACAACTAAGCTATCCCTTTTTAATGGATGTCGGAAGCGTAGGTCTTTTAGCCGATTCCGGCTTTAGAAACGTCCTTTCTCCGATCGCATTCGAGAATTTTAACGTAGGTCTAGGTCTTGCGAAAGTAATCGGTCAAGATTACGTCGTTCGCCTTCCTCAGTCTAACCTATCGACTACCGTAATCAGCGCTGACCTCGTCACAGCCAACGTGATCAACGTCAGTGTCAACGGAGTGGCCTTAGCGCCAATTACCTTTGCAACCTCTAGCGCTGCAACAATGAACGCTATCGCAGCTGCGATCTTGGCTCAACCTCATATTGCTTCTGCAGTAGTGAGCGATCCAAGCAACCATACCCTTACTGTGACAGCCACAGAGGGAAGTGTCGCCATCGTTAACTCATTCGTAGTAACGGCAGGTGCATCGCAAGCCACAGCAACCATCACAAATACTACTCAAGACACTTTCTATGGAGTGGGTGCAAGAACTCAAAATAAACCGAACCCATTGAATCCTCTCGGATCATTTGGAAGTCCGATTTATTTCCAGGGCGATTGCGTATCTCTGCTTACCAGAGGTCGTGTCTATGTAGCAGCAGAGCAAACCCTAACCAGCGATAGCCCAGTTTACTGGAGATTTGCTGCAAACGGGCTTCTGCTCCCTGGTGGATTCCGTGCCGATTCAGATGGGGGCCGAGCTATTGCGCTTCCGACTGCAAGATACACGGTTGGGGCTACCGCTGGTGCTCTTGCAACGTTAGAAATCAACTTGCCGAACTAAGGAGAAGGTAAAATGGATAAAATTGTTAGCGTTAACCTCGACGCGGGAGAGACAGCGTTCTTTGCTCGTGAGCTCGAGTACATAAAATCAAAGTCGTACGACATTGAGTTCCCTCCTCTCAAGGCCATCAAGCTAATTCCTGTTAGCACAGAGGCCGGAGCGGGTGCGGAATCAATCACGTACCAGTCATTTGAAGAAACCGGTTTGGCTCGAATCATTTCGAGTTATGCCGACGACTTTCCTCGTTGCGATATTCGCGGTAAGGAATTCATCACTCCAGTGAAATCCATTGGAGCTAGCTATGGATATTCGATGCAGGAGATTAGAGCCGCGATGTTTGTAGGCCGAAGCCTCACACAACGTCAGGCAAACGCCACTCGAAGAGCCAACGACCAAAAAGTAAACAGGCTCGCTTGGTTTGGAGATAATACCGCCAACATCCTGGGTCTAACTAATAATCCAAATATCCCAGCAGCTTCCGTACCCGCCGATGGTACCGGTGGATCAACTCTTTGGGTCAATAAAACGCCTGATCAAATCTTGCGCGATATGAACCAATTGTCGAATGGCATTGTGGCCCTCACAAACGGGGTTGAAATGCCAAACACATTGATCCTCCCTATCGATCAATACACCTTGATCTCCTCAACTCCTCGTTCCGCAAACAGCGATACGACGATCCTAGAGTACTTCATTCAGAACAACCCCTTCATCACAACTGTTGACTGGGTTCCTGAATTGAAAGGGGCTGGTCCTAGCGGTGTTGACATCATGATCGCTTATGAGAAGAACCCTGATAAGCTCACGATGGAGATTCCAATGCCATTTACTCAATACCCACCTCAAGAGCGTGGTCTTGAGTTTATCATCAACTGCGAATCTCGATACGGTGGGATCATCATCTATTACCCACTTTCATTGTCCATCGGGGAGGGAATCTAATGGCTTTAGTCAAGTACAACGGTAAGAACGTCTACTATTGTAACTTCACCAGCCGCCTGATGCCAGGGATCAATGAGATTCCGGAGGGCGAACTCAAAGCCCTCCTCCTTCACCCTTTATTTCAACATAGGGTCGAAGAAGGAATCATCGTGATTATCCCCGAATCTTCAGACAAAGAACCGGATGGTAAGAAGTCGGTTAAGGAGATGATGAAACTCATCCCTCAAATCTATGACCACGCTTATCTAAATCGAATTATCGATGAGGATGGCCGTGAAAAAGTCATAGACGCCGCCAAAAAACAGCTACACAAAATTTCTCACCAAGCAGAGGAAGAGGAAAATGAGCATTTCGGATCCAATACCAAGTCAAACGATCATTGATACGTTGTTTGTTCTTGCCCCTCAGTTTTATACAACCGACCCAACGAAGTTGGCTAATTACAATACCATGATTGGATTGTTGAGATGTCAAGTCAATGAGCGGGTTTTATCATGCTGTGGTGTATTGGCTTACGTCTATCTTTTAGCTCACTGGCTTCAATTGCAAACCAGTCCTCAGACTGGGGTCGCAACTAATCTGAGCGAGGGCGAGCTTTCGATTGGATTAGCTATCGGAAATGATTCGTCGATTTTGGACGCTACTCAATATGGCAGGCTCTACAAGGATTTGATCAAGCGAACCGTGATTGGCTCGACTGTAACAAATTTACCCCCAAACTTTGCGGTGATCAATGCGTGTTGTTGTCAGGGATAGAGATTTAGGGTTTGCAGAAATCCAAAAGCAAATCGCTTTGCTAGATGGCTCTCATGTCAAGGTCGGTTTCCAAGAAGGAACTGTTACCAAGACTCAAGTGAAGGGCCAACGTAAGCAAACGGCTGGGCTTTCGATTCCTCAAATAGCGGCAGAGAATGAATTTGGAACAAAGATCATTCCAGCTAGACCCTTTATGTCTACGAGTTTTGACGAAAATAAAGCATTGATTAACAAGGCGATCCAAGGTGAATACACCAAGATTTTAGATGGGAAAAGTACAACCGAAAGGTCATTGGGATTGATTGGGCAACTGATGACAAAACTCATCGTTCAGAAGATCCGCGCCATTGTCTCTCCACCCAACTCCCCAAGAACAATTGCAATCAAAAAGAGCTCCAAACCGTTAATTGACTTTGGTCAAATGGTGCAGTCCGTGCGCTATAAGGTGGTGCTCAAATGACGACGCCATTTGAAATTTTTCGCTCTCCAGTCACTCTCCGACGCTTTCAAAGCGGTGGGTACACAAATGGACGATGGGCGGATGGCTCTTACACAGATACTCAAATTACCTCCAGCATCCAACCAATGAAAGGTGAAGAGATGCAGGAATTGCCAGAAGCAAGAAGAGATTCAGAGGGCTACAAACTTTTCACCTCCACCCTCATTAATACAGTTACGGATGTAAACCCTGACCTGGTTCTTTTCTTTGGAAAGACATTTGAAGTTGTTCAAGTCTTTCCATGGCAAAACGCGCCTGCAATGGGGCTTGTTAACCACTACAAATACATAGTCTTACGACTAGAGGGGCAGTGATGAAAATTAAAATGATATCAGAAACAGACCATGCCATTTTTGAATCAAGATTGAATGAGTTTTTGAAAGAAATAAGAGATAACGCTTGGCGATTATTCGACATCAAATATGACACGTTTTACGCGCCTAATTTGGATATGGAAGGACACCAGCTACACTCTGTTTTAATTTTATACGGCGAGAGAAGAAATGCCGCTTAATTTTGAGACAATAAAGACCAACCTCTATGACTGGGCATTAGCCAATTGCCCTGGATGTTCGGTGATTTTCTTGAATGAAAATGCTCCACGCCCTGCTCAGCCATATGTGACTTTATTGCTCAGCCCACTCAATCAAGTAGGTGAAGATTATACCCCAAGAGCGGATGCCAATGGGTTAGTCGATATGGTAGGCGACAGAGAATTCACTCTGCAGATTCAGACTTATGGAGGGGATTGTATTACCCGCCTTGAGAATTTGCGATGCAGTCTCCAAATGCAAACCGTATTGGACACTTTAAGGGCCAATGGCATTGTTTTCGTAAACCACTTCCCCATTAATGACACGACAGAACTTTTGGATTCGCGATTTGAAAAAAGAGCGGCGATGGATGTCCTATTCAGGATAGGACAAGACTACCAAGACAATTTAGGTCTAATTGAGACCGTCGAAGTAGAAGAAATTTATCAAGATGCTAGCGGAAGCGTGGTCTACGATCACACAACCACAATACCCTAGGAGGGGATATGCCATTAAGCGACATTGTAAACGTGCAGATCACTCGAGACACCCAAACTGTCTCAGAAGCTGGCTTTGGTCTTCTCATGATTTTGGGAACCCACAAACGCTTTAACGATCGAATCAGATTTTATAGCAGTATTCAGGGGGTGGCCAACGACTTCATCCCTACAGATTTAGAGTATATCGCCGCCCAAGAGGCTTTCAGCCAAACTCTGAGTCCTGAGCAAATAGCCATTGGAAGACGGACAGTAGATAGTGCCACGATTTTGGTCGAAACTGCCATGTCTCCCTTCAATTATACAACTACGATCAATGGGACGGACGTAACGGTTCCTTCTACCCCAACTGCTCAAAACTCCATAGTGACTATGAGCGGAAATTTTGTTACCGGCAACTCCATCGCCATCACCTTAAACGGGACCCCTCTGGCTGCTATCCCCTTCAATACCGATCAGATCACAACAATGAACGATATTGCAACAGCCCTCGAAGCCAACGCCGCAGTAGATTCTGTCAGCATCACGGGCTCGAATCTTGTTATCAATGTCTTCGGGAAACCTAATATTTCAGCAATCATTAACTCTTTGGTCGTAACCGGTGGCGCAAGCCAACCGACTGCCGCAATCGCAACGCCTACTCAAGCTGTTTCTCCTGAGTCGATCGCGGCAGCCATGGTAACTGCAATCAATGGAGCAACATTGGGAGTCACCGCCACAGACAACCTCAACGGCACCTATTCCTTGGCAGCCGATGTTCCAGGCGTCCCCTATACTTTGGATGTGAGCTCGACGATTATCAATCCTGATCAAGCACGTGTCACCGTCACACAAGTAGAGCCTAATACGGACTACACAGTGACGATCAACGGCGTCGATTTTACCTATACCACTCTGAATGAGGTGCAAACTAACGAGGACATCGCAGCTGCCTTAACTCAAATCATTTCTACTCAAACCGCAGTTCCGGTGAGTGCTACGGATAACCTCAATGGCAGCTTTGAAATCATAGCCAATGTTTCTGGAACAGGGTTCGTATTAGGCGTATCCGATGGGATTTTGAGTAAGCAATTTGGATTGATCATCGATCCTTACACCCCTTCAGATACAGTCGTAAACGACCTGAATGCCGTTCAATTGGTAGACGACAGCTGGTATGCCCTCGCACTAACTGATAGAACCGCAGCCACGGTTTTTTCAGCAGCTGGATGGACAGAAAGTCAAATCAAGCTTTTTGGGACGGCTTCTGCCGATCCCAATATCATCAACTTAGCTGCAGGGGTAGATCTTTCTTCTATCGCGGCTAAGTGCAACCAAGCAGGTTACATCCGCACCTTCGTTCTCTACCACCAAGACGCAGAAAACGACTTTCCAGAGTGCGCCTGGTTTGGAGGGGTTTTGCCTCTGGATCCAGGATCAGAAACTTGGAAATTCAAAAGACTCAACTCGATCTCCTACTCCAATCTCACCAGCACTCAATCCCAAAACGCAAGGAATAAAAAAGCTAACACCTATGAATTCATTGGCGGAGTGGGGATTACTAGAGAAGGCACGGTGGCTCAAGGAGAATTCATTGATATTGTACGAGGGGTAGACTGGTTGACTTCGAGAATCCAAGAGTTTGTCTACTCGGTTTTAGTGAATAGCAACAAGGTCCCTTATACCGATGCGGGTATCACAGCGATTGAATCCGAGGTAAAAAGAGCCTTACAGCTGGGAATCACTAATAATTTGATAGCAAATGACCCTGCCCCTGAAGTGACAGTACCCAAAGCTGCAAATGTTCCTCCCAATGACAAAGCTCAGCGGATTTTGAGAAACGTCAAATTCACAGCCACTTTGGCAGGAGCAATTCATGAAATTAAAATCACAGGAACTGTCACCGTTTAAAAGACTAGGAGATAATTATGGGAGTTAGAACTTACGACCCTAAGCAGGTCATTATCACGGTAGGTGGAGTTCCAATGAGCGGCTTCGCTGATGGTTCTTTTCTTACTGTTGACCGAGACGATAACCAATGGACAAAAGTGACTGGAGCTGACGGCACTAGCACTCGAATCAAGAGCAATAACCGCTCTGGAAATATGATCATTACCCTTAAGCAATCCAGCCCAAGTAACGACGTGCTTTCTGGGTTTGCCAATGCCGATGAACTCACAAATGCAGGTGTTGTCCCTATCCTCGTCAAAGATCTGAGCGGAAACTCTATCTTTTTTAGCGCGACCGGCTGGGTCAAGAAATACCCCTCATCAGAATTCGGAAAAGATCTTGCAAATCGCGAATGGGTTCTAGACTTAGTCGATCTCGATGTCTTTGTAGGTAGCAATGGAGTAAACACATGATACAAACGAAAGAAAAGCAAATTAAAGGAGCTGTCTATTCTGTCACTCAATTGCCAGCAAGACGCGCTCTGCGCTTAAAAGCTAAATTATTACGGTTATTCGGCCCTGCTTTAGCTCAGCTTTTTCTTCCTGGAGGCAATGCTGAAAGCATGTCTGGCCTCCCCTTTTCAAAAGCTGAGGCTGTCCGCGCAGTCGAGTCCCTAATGGCGCAGCTCGATGATAAAACCTTTGAAAGCTTAGTGCTCGAACTTTGCCAAGGAGTGAGAAAAGACGGGATGGAGCTCACCGATTCAGTGATCGACATAGAGTTCGCTGGCGATCTCGGAACACTTATGCAAGTTTTATGGTTTGTCATCGACTGCAACTTTGGTTCTTTTTTTGGGGAGAGCGGTATTGGAAGCCTATTCGGGAACGTAACACCGATGCCGCAGAATCGTCAGCCAGACACGAGAAAAACCTCCATCCGGACATAAAGAATGAGTTCCTTTTCTGGCGCATAATATTGGAAGGAATTGCTTCTTTAGAGGAGATCGAGCGCACATGGAGTTTAGATGATCTATTGAGGGCAAATGCTCTATTGGATATGCGTCTCGATCTATTGGAAGAATCTAAGAGAAAAGGGTCGAAATGACAGTAGTCAGAGAGCTTACCACCGTCCTCGGTTTTGTAGTCGATAAGAAAGGGGTTGAAGACTTCAACCGCACCATTATCGGCTTTAAAACAAAATTCGCTATCGCCGCCACAGCCGCTACGGCTTTTGTAGCTAAGACCCTAGAGTTTTTTAAGGATATTTCCGATGCAACGCTCGATGCCAATGATCTAGCGAAAAGCATAGGAATTTCCTTTGAAGAATTTCTCAAGCTGAGAAGGGCCGCTGAAGATTTCAGAATCGACCCCAAAAATTTTGAATCTGCGCTAAGAAGCCTTAGTAAGATGCTTCGCGATGCCAAATACGGCATGGGAGACTTGGCAAATATTGCCTACTACACAGGCATTGAATTTCGCGACAAATTCACTGGAGAGGTTAAGAATGCTCGAGATCTCTTCGTCGATATCCTCAAGAGAATTAATGAGGCCCGCACAGAAACCGAGAAGTTCTCCATAGCGAAGTTCTTCTTTGGAGAGGAAGATGCGCAAAAATTCATCAAATTCGCTCAAGAAGCAGGCGATAATCTTGATGTTTTGACTGGCAAATACGCAGACTACGCCAAATCTCTTGAAGCTTCCTTACCCGCCTTTGAAGAAGTCAATAAATCGATCCGTTCTTTTTGGAATACTTTTGAGTCCTTCAAAATAGCCTTTGTCGAAGACATTTTACCCGCTATCACTGCCGGTGTAAAAGTCCTAGAGGTCGTCATGAAAGGCATTGGTTATGTAGCTCGAGGGATTAAAGGCGCTTTCAATTTGATCGGGGAAGGGATTCAGCGAGAAATCATGGCCGATTTAGCTGAAATCCCCGACTTTGAAGTAGAAGCTACCCAGAAGATCAATCGGATCATGGAGAATCAAGCTGCTAAATCTGCGCCTGCAGTTACAGAGCAGAATTTCAACATCGATACGAAAATAGAAATGCAAGTTCCTCCGGGAACGACCGAACAGCAGCAAGTCGTTCTCCGTGAAACCGTGGATGAGGCCATTAAAAGCGCCTTAATCGATCAGGTAAGGGAAATCTATAACAACAACCCGCAGGTGGAATGATGGTCTTATCTCTTCTATTCGGGAAAAAATACCCAAGTCCTAAGGTCGGATCCATCGATTTAGATGTCACCATTCGCGAAGAGCACCGATTTGCATCTCGGGTGACAAATTACCCTGTGGAAGATGGGACCATTGTTTCTGATCACATCATCAATGAACCAGACATCGTGGTCCTTGTCGGAATCGTGACAGACACCCCTCTTTCTATTTTCGCCCCCTTCAATCGGTCTATTGATGCTTTCAATCGCCTGATACAGCTCCATCAAAATAGAGATGTGGTGACCGTCGTAACAGGGCTAAAAGTTTATAAAAACATGGCTATTACGACCCTTGATGTGCCAAGAGACATAAGAACTGGTCAGTCCCTCACCTTCACGATTGAACTTCAAAGGATTGTATTCGATACCTCTGTGAGGTTGCTGCTTGACCAAGGAAACATTTTCGGAGGGATTCAGACTAAAATACCTAGGGACACCGTGGCTTCTAATGCCAACTATCCAATCATTCAAAACGACCCGGTCGATAGCTTGAAGGATCAAGCATCCAGCGGGATTAACGTAGGGGTCCAATCATTAGCTCCCATCCCTGGCAACATTTTGCCAACGGTTCTCTCTGTAAAAAATCAGATCTTGGGGGTCGTATAATGCAAATTATCCCATTCAAAGAACCCTCGCAATGGCAAGAACAGATTGAACTTGGTAGTCAAACTTTTGTCCTTTCTTTCAGTTGGAATGCAATGAATGAATACTGGGTCATGGATATTTTAACTCGCGATTTGGTGCCTATCATTCTCGGCATCAAGGTGGTCGCTAATTACGATTTAACGGCTCAGTATGTCGCCAATGGCAAGCCAAGCGGAGATATCGTCTGTGAAAACATCATCGGTGGCCAGGGGAAAATTCAACGCTACGACATGGGAGATGTAACTGAGCTGATTTATTATGCTCTAGGGGAGTTTGTTTAAATGACCCGATTTAACCGAATTGCCAGCGTTGAAATTAATCTAAGAAACTCCACTTTTAGTGGATACATCGGAAGCATAAAGCTTGCTAATCTGCGGATAGCCTTCTCTATGCAGAAAAACTTAGCATGGTCAGCCAATACGGCCTCGGTAAAAATATGGAACTTAAGCCAAGAAAACAGAAACAGGATTAAAGACTATGGAGACCAAGTCATTGTATCAGCCGGATACAGCCAAGATGCGGGAGAGCAGTTGCTTTTCATTGGGAATACAACCCAGGTCAGCCATGCTTATGAGCAGCCAGAAATTATCACCACTTTGGACTGCGGCGACGGAGAGAGAATCCTTAACCAGAAAAATATTGCCGTTAGCTTCAAGGAAAAGGTCGCAGTGCGCCAGGTTGTCGAGACGATCGCGCAGCAAATGGGGCTTACTATTTCTGAGTTTTCTCCTACTGATAACATTGTGTATGAGCAGGGCTTTGAATTCATAGGAATGGGCAAAAATGCGATCGATAAAACTGTATCCCGACTTGGCTTAAAATGGAGTGTCCAAAATGGAAAGCTCCAAATCATCCCCCAATTTGGGACCACTTCTAAGCCAGCTGTAGAGATAAATGCCGACACCGGCATGATCGGAATCCCGCAGAGATTTACTGATAAGAGGGCCAGTCTTTACCTAGATGGCCCAAAGACGGGTTACATCGTCACTACAACACTTCGTCCAGACATTCTGCCAGGAGACTTAATCAACGTAAAATCGCAGAGAATTGGACTTGATGGACCATATTCGGTCTTTTCCATCAAGCATGAGGGAGATACTTTCGGTCCGAATTGGCGTTCAATCATGGAGATCATCTTAATATGACCACAATGACCGATGCAATGAGACAGGCTATCCAATTTCAATTATATGACGTCCATACGGCGCTTCCTGGTCAAATCATATCTTATGACTACTCGACTCAAAAGGCTTCAATCCAGCCCTGTTTAAAGAAGAGTTATTTGGATGGGACCACTCAAGAAATGCCCATACTCAATAACGTTCCCGTCATTTTCCCGAAATCGGGAGGAGCTAGTCTAACGTTTCCCGTCAAATCTGGGGATAATTGTTTGCTCCTCTTCATTGAGAGAAGCACTGATCTTTGGAAATCAGTTGGTGGTATAGTTGCCCCCAATGATCCTAGAAAATTTGACCTTTCGGATGCCGTTGCCATCATGGGTCTGATGCCCTTTTCAGAAAATTCTTTATCAGATAACAACGAAGACGTGCTTTTAACGTATAAAAACTCTAGTATAAGAATTAAAGCTAGTGGAGATATTCAAATTGACACAGCTTCAAAAGTGGCGATAGGAAATGCATCGACTGAATTGCTTGATATCGTCAGCAGTATACTTGGGATTTTGACAACTTCTGTGACGACAGCGCCAGGAAGCCCAATTTTCCAAGGAACAGTACCCAATTACGCAACTTTAAAGTTCGCTTTGGACTCCATAAAAGGATCCATCCCTTAAAAGCGACTCTCCTCAACTAACTCAAAGACCCGAATAAAATTAATACTCAGCTTTTTGCTATTAATACTCTATTTGTTTGATAGCCTATAAGCGTTCTCAACAACTCTGCTAACTCAAAGACCCAACCGTAAACACGTTACGAAATGTTTTTGAATTAGCGGGGCTTCATGAAAGATATCGCGCTGGATCCTACAACCGGCGACTTACTCTTAGAAAACTTTGACCTTCAGCTCGTAGAAGGCCGTGACCAAATCGCTCAAAATTTAGCGATTAGGCTTCGCTTTATTTTAGGAGAATGGTTTCTAGACACCACAGCAGGCGTTCCCTATTACACTGATTTCTTCATCAAGGCTCCCAATCAAATTCGCATAGAGAGTGTTCTTAAAGAAGAGATTTTAGATACCCCAGGCGTTAACCAAATTCTCAGCTTTTCCAGTAATTTCGATGCTCAGCGTCGAGTCTATTCAGTTGTGTTCTCTGTAATCACGACTCAAGGCGAAATCACTCTAACAGAGGAGCTCGTAGCATGACCTCGCAATTCGGTCTTACTCCTCAAGGATTCAAAATCAAACGTCTCCCTGACATCCATGCAGAGAATCAAAACTTGCTTCTTGCTGCCTTTGGGGAAATTAACCTCGATCCACAGTCTATTTTCGGGCAGCTCATCGGCGTGCTCTCAAAAGTCGAAGCCGACATATGGGAAAACATGCAGGACGTTTATTTCAGCCAATACCCTAATTCCGCTGAAGGAATCAGCCTTGATAACGTTGTTCAATTAAACGCCATCACAAGACTTGCAGCGCAACAGACAAATGTCACAGCCGTTTGCTCTGGATTAGAAGGCACCCTCATCAATCAGGGAGCCCTCGCTCGAATTCCGGACACAGGAGCCGTTTTCTTCTGTCAGGCAGACTCTTTTATTTCACGGTCGAATGCAGCATCTGCTTCCATTGTGGTCGGCGCAGCTGCAGCCCAATCTTACACAGCCATCATCAACAACCAGACCATCACTTACTCTCTTCCGATTATCACTTTTACGGGAAGCTTTGTCACAGGAAACTCGATTGTTGTCACCCTGAACGGCACCACGCTTGCCGCTGTCCCTTTCAATACGAGCAATGATCAAACTCTCACCGACTTAGCTGCTGCGATTGCAGCCAATCCTGACGTCTTATCTGCCACACCCACAATCCCTAACATCATCAATATTGTTCCCGTTTTGGGAAAAAATGTGGTTGTCAATTCGATCGTTATAACTGGGGGAGCATCTCAACCAACCTACGCAGTGACTTTTGACACGCCAACGATCAATGCAGTATCCCAAAATTTAACCAGCATCATCAATGCGACCATTTCAACTGTCTTAGCAACGGATTTGATAGGAAGCCTATCGATTGTTGCTGATGATCCAGATGTGCCTTTTTCAATCAGCGTAGGGACAAATCTCAGCATTTCTTCCCAATCCTCACCCATTACCTTCCTCTCTCAGAATTTTGCTCCTATTGCAGCCCCCATCAACACCCTGGTGGAGATCCTCACCCCCATTTCCGGATGGAACTCGATCAATAATCCAAAAGCTGGCGTCACTGGTCGATTCATCGAAACCGATGCTGAACTTCGTATCAGGAGAAATAATTCCATCCGTCTTTTAGGAGCCGGTACCGTTGAATCCATCAGAGCTCGCCTCTTGCAACAAGTGCCTGGAGTGACCTCTGCTTTCATTTTTGAAAATAGAACCATGACTCAAGAGCCGATCGACATTGTCTTGAATCAGGATTTGGTCACTGGTAATACGATCACGATCGTTTTCAATACCATTCAGACGCTCCCGATTGTCACATTTGCCACTTCTCACTTGGACACCATGAATGCCATAGCAGTCGTCATTGCTAACCAACCCCAGATCGCCTCTGCTGTTGTCGGTGGCACGGCAAATCGAACCATCACTGTTTCTATGAAAGAGGCCGTAGAAGTCACTATTACAACATTTTCAGTCACAGGTGGCGCAAGCCAAGCGCAAGCTGTATTTAAAGGCGGACGCCTTGCAAAAAGTTTCGAAGCAGTCGTAGAAGGAGGTTCTGATGCTGACGTTGCAAATAAAATCTGGCTTACCAAACCGGCGGGCATCCAAACCTTCGGTAACACGTCCTTTACCATCACCGACTCACAAGGTGAACAACAGGTCATCAATTTTAGCCGCCCCACCCCCATCTACATTTGGGTTACGGTTGCACTAACCCTCTATTCTGAAGAGACCTTCCCTCCCAATGGCCAGGACTTGGTAGCAGACGCCATCAACACTTATGGAAATAACCTAGGGATTGGAGTCGATGTTCTTCTACAACGAGTTCTCGCTCAAATCTTCAATGTCCCAGGGATTGCAAGCGGAGCAATGCAAATTGCAGCCACTAACGGTCCAGGGGATAGCCCTCTCTATGGAACGGCGGATATTCCGATCCAAGAGAATGAAATCGCGATATTTGATCTATCGCGCATCACGGTGACGGTATGACGAAGGAGGAAGCATCCAAATGGCCTTAATACCGAACCACGTTCAAAGAGCGATTGCGCTTCTCGCCGGGCAGTTTCAACAAAGCTTGCTTGATGGAGAGTATAGCCGCTTCCAACGACTGATCCAGGCTTTCGTCACTCAATTTCAAGAGATAGACGATGTTGATCAAACATTGAAATTTGATCGATCGATTGAAACATCGGTCGGAGTTCAGCTTGATGGACTCGGGCAAATATTAGGACTCGCTAGGCTGCCAGATGAAGGCGATGAAGATTATAGAGAAAAACTGAAATTTCAAATCTTCATCAATAAGTCTAACGGAACGCCTGAGGAAGTGATCGCCGTTCTTAAGTTTTTGACTAAGGCCACCAAGATACGCTACCACGAATACTACCCTGCAGCCTTTCAAATGGACACCGATGGAGTCACCTTCTCCGTCCCTCCAGAACAGCTGGTCTCAGCAATCCAATCAGTAAGTCCCGCAGCAGTTCAATACACCCCCATTACGGCAACTTATGGGGTTCCTCTCCCATTTGTTTTCAGCGGAGACCCGATTATAGAACTGCTGGACGTTTCTCCATTTGAAGCCGATCCATTCGATTTTAGAAACCTCCAAGTACAAACGACAGATCTTTTGGCAGTCAATGCGGGCAATGTGGTCAATCCAACGTTTGGAGGTTGTTTTGCTGAATTTGGAACCCCCATTGATACGACCGGAGCAGGTCAATTAGCAGAAGTAATCATGTTCGACGGCTCAACGCCGCCGCCACCTTAAGGAGACACTCATGGTATCGAAACCAACTATCCTTCCCGAATGGGCCGAAAATGATGTTGTAGATCCAATATCTGGACAAAACAACGTCCTTGAGCCGCCTCCCGAAAAAAAGCTGGAAGGATGGGCTCGTCTTGAATATCCACCGCGCAATTGGTTCAACTGGCTCGCTCGCTATACCTGGAGATGGCTGAATTGGTTCAAACAGCAGGAAGAGCAAGCGATTGTTACGGATGACGATGGGTCCAATATTTTCCCGATCAGTGGATCTCTTTGCGTCTTATTCGCAGTCGATACAGCAAGCCCAACTCATTATCTCTACGCCATCGGGGCGAATATCGGAGGGACTGTCACTCTGACAAAAATAGCAGGAGCAACCTTAGACCTAGGAGTGATTTCCGGCACCTCGGTTCCCATTACGGGAGCTGCGGATCCGGCAACCATTATCGCTTGGGGACAATCAAAAATTATTCCGTCTTAAGGAGAAACTATGAGCACACCTGTACTAATAAGCGACCTTGATCCTGTAGGAGTAATAGATCCAGCTAACGATCTCACGATTGTCCATCAAGGGTTTACTGACAAAAAAGCAACGATTGCCCAGATAAGGAATTTCGATATTTCTCTATTCGATCCCCTCCCAAGCACTGCCATCAATAACGATTTGATGGTCATAGGACGAGGTTCTACGAATTACCAGATTCGATTCGATCAGGTCAGCTTTGTCGCAGGCACACAGCTTTGGTTCTATCAGGATGTGGCTCCTAGCGGGTGGGTAATAATTCCTGTGGGCGATTGCCTACTTGGAGTCAAAGGCGGATCTACCTACACCGTTGGGGGAGCTCTACCTCAAGGAACGTGGCAGACAGCGGATCACACTCTTACGACCGATCAAATCCCAGCCCATACTCACCAAATCACTCTCTACAAATCGGATCAAAAGGGAAATCTTGCGCCTCAAAAAGTGGGAAGCACGAATCAAGGCGGAACCAACTTTGCGACGACCTCTAGCGTAGGTGGAAGCCAAGCCCACAATCACGGCAATACTTGGAGACCCTTAGCCGCCACAGGAATTTTATGCCAAAAACAACCCTAAAAACCAATTAAAGGAGAACTCAATGGACTGTACTTCATGCAAAGAAAACTGCCCCTTCGTCAAGAGCAAACTGTGCGCTACCGAAAGAGAATGCCCAAATTTTGTGGAGTCTTGGTGGCAAGAAGGAGGAACAGGACAGCCTAAAGTGATCAGCGATTGTGCTCCAAAAAGGATGTTGATTCAGCAGCAGATGGAAGTCAATCGGATGTTTGCCCTGCAACAAGCCGTTGAGCAGATGAGAAATCGTCTCGAAAAGCTTGAGGGGCTCTTAGGCCAATTAATAGAGCAGAGCAAAGAGTACATTCTTCAAAGACCTCCCAAACAAGTTTCTAGAAAACCTCAAAAAAAGGCGCTTCATTATGACTCCTCCAATGTCTCTTGATGCCAATTCTTCTGGGGATATGGATAAAAGACATGCCTCATTTTTATCACAGGCAAATGCTTTTTCCGCTTCTGGATCTTTAACCGTCTTGAACCCAATTCAAATTATTTCCCTCCTGCCTCAACTACTCACGCAACCAAGACAGAAGATTCAGCAACGATCGGTTCGATGGATACGGTCGTCTGAACAAAGCGAAAAACATCATCTGAACAATTAAAAATGAGGCAAAAACATGGCTCACAATTCGTCAGTCAACTTAGACATTTCCAATCTTTCGGTTGGATTTAGCATTGGTGGAGGTACCACCAAGAGAACCGTCACCTATAACGGTAGCGGAGATTACACCCTAACCAATCAATTTGCTGGTGCCGGTGTCTATACATTCCCCAACAGAGCAGCAGACACTCTGATCGGTTTCGCAGACTATACCGCCAAAGGCGTTGTCTTAGTTGGTACCGGTGCAGGCACCTTTACCCCTTTAACAGTCGGCACAGACACTTTTGTCTTAACAGCTGATTCTACTCAAACATCTGGCGTCAAATGGGCAGCTCCAAGCGGAGGCAGTGGCGGTGTAAGCACATGGATAGATGTCACAGGCACTTCTCAAACAATCGCAGTGAATAACGGCTATATCGCAGACAACGCTGCTTTAGTCACCCTCACTCTCCCAGCTACAGCAGCTCAAGGCACCACCTTCAGAATTGCGGGAAACGGGGCTGGAGGCTGGTTGCTAGCACAGAACGCCTCGCAAACAGTGAAATTCGGAAGCGCGGCTACTACGGCTGGAGTAGGAGGAAGCTTAGCCTCGACCGATCCGGGCGATGCTCTGGAGTGCGTATGCGTGGTTGCAAATACCACATGGCGAGTACTGAGTTCGATTGGCAATTTGACAGTCGTTTAATAAAAAACACCTCACTGTAATGGATTTTGTAAAATGGTTCATAATAATGCTGTAAATACACCGATTATTGTTAAAGATAATCAAGTTACACGTCCATTACAGTGCACTTTTTTTGCTCAGTTAAATGCAAATCTGGGAACCGTCACCGGTGATGGGACAGTTTTTCAGATTCCCTGC
>JAEHJW020006238.1_pt1 | contig 20108 bp, 21 predicted proteins | sample 9271431 | NCBI WGS metagenome assembly JAEHJW02 | reverse complement strand
ATGCGCTACCGCCTATCCCTCGACTTCCCGCGCTTCGACGTGCGGAAAAGCATCGTCCGCATCTTTTCGGAAGTAGATCCGCAGGGCATGGTGATGGCGGGGCGCTTCGTCGTCGCCAGCAAAGTGCTGACGCCTGAAGAACTTACACGTTTTGACAACGATTGGAAGGCCTACTGGCAGTACCGAAACGGAGAAGCCACCGAAGCCTTTCTCAAAGCGGCCGCCCGCGACGCATGGCAAGCCAAATATGGCGAGCCTATTCCGGATAGCGCCCTGGAGAATTCGCGTGATCCGGAAACCACGTTGGCCTCCTGTCTGCTTCCATACGACGGCACAGTGCCACTCACCGAAGAAGAGTCCAGCGCCATTGCCGCGGAGCACGGCGATCTCACCATGGACATGGTCTGGCTGGTTGTTGAAGGCCTTGGCTGGCGCCCCGGGAAGCCGGCACCGCTGGATGATCCTGGCTGGCGGGCGATATGGGCCGAGGAAGAAGAGTGCTGTATGTACATTCACATTATTCGAGAACTCCTGGATATGCCGTTTGGCAGCGACGATTTCTGCGACGACTCGACCTGGCGACCTCTGGCGGTTCTCCTCGCCGAAGAAGGCGATGGCACCCAGAAACAAAACACTGATACCGACAAAATCTGAAATATTCTCCAGTTTTTGCCAGCATACCCGCCTATCACCATTGCTAGACTGTCCGCAAATGCACAACGCACCCAGCGGGCGGTGGTGCCCCTCGCCCGGTAGTCGTTACCGGGGATCAAAACACCCGCAGCGTGTCACGAGCGCTCCCTTCTAGGCATTTCGGGGGCACGCCGACCGGCCCGCGTCAAGGGTCAATTTATTCACGCACTCTGGAGAATATCGTGAAGACCAAAGAATTGTGGCATACCATAATGAACCTGCATCGCCAGCAGCCCATAACCGCGTTGATGCTATGGATATACGCTGCGCTCCTGTCTGGAGTGGTGTGTGTGCTGTGTTCGCCTTCCGGATTGCCATTCTGGTTTGCCGCTTACGCCTTCATCATTGGCGGTTCCTCCTTCACTATCCTCGCAATAACCCTACAGGCGCTGGTTGTCAGAATCCGGACGGTGGATGGAGGCCCAGAGTGGGACGTGATGATCAACGGCATCACCGCTGGACAAATCAGCGACGCCACCTATGCTTCAATCCGGCGTGATGTCCTTCTGGATTATCGCAACTATCTCGCCCAATTGTGGAATTTTTTCCATGTTGCGTTGCGCGTCACCAACGATTTCCTGGTCGCGATTCCCGCCATTTTGTTCTGGGTGGTGGTGGCTTGCGTGGTATTCGCTCCTGGAGGCTTTGTTCAGGCCGTTTTGGCACTCCAGAAGATCACTCCGGCCATGGTGGTGGCGAATGCGCCTTCCGCTTTCCATATGTTCGCTCCGCTTTTTATTATTTTTATCGGCGAACTACTCATCGTTGGCCGCCCATTTGGCTTCTTCAACCGCTTCGACGAGGCTGTTGGTAATAGTGTGCGTCGTGCCGTCTCCTGTTCAGCGACTGGTGATGTTTTTCTGGTTCGGTTTGATGAACCATGGGAGTGCCGTGCGATTGTTCCGCTGAAAAAAATCAAGACAACGGCAGGAGAGGTCGTCCACCCGTAAACTGGATTACGGTGGCGAGGCTCGGGATCAAAATGATCCCGGCGATGCGCAACGTAAGGAGAATACACATGTTCAAATCTAGAGAAAAACAACAACTTGCTAGAATCTATGAAGTCATCAACACCCATAGCAGGGGCATCTACAAACGGATTGACGAAAACCGCGAATTGATGGAACTCCTGGCGCGTGACCATGGCCCGTATTTTCTTGAGCGGAATACGTGGGTTGCCGGTTGGCTGGGATCACAAGACCATTTCCTTGACGCATTGAGGGATGCTGCAGGCATGCCTGCCAACAGACCCGGCGTACCGAGGGCAGGATATCCCCGCCCACGCCCTTCCTATAATACTTGTTCTGACCAAATTAATGGTTCACTTCCGCAGATTTCTACTGATGAAATTTGCCAGCGCATCAGCGATAATCGCGCACTGATTAATTTGCTGCAGGCCCAGGCTCCTGATGGCTTTATGCGTGAGTATCCATGGGTCGATGGATTGCTTCATTGGCAGGGCGAATTCCTCACCAAAGTAGCCGCTATTTTCGGAGTACCATTGCCACAGTACCAATCGGATAGCCACTATTCCTGCCCTGTCAAAAAGGCAAATATTCGACGTGATGAAGACATTAATCCTCAAGGCGTGATGTCTATGGAAACCCGCGAAGCAAACGAGCAGGATGACCTGGTTTGCCGCGCAAAAGAGCTGTCCTACAGGATTCATTTCATGACCCGCAGCATTGCAACCGGCGGACAATGCAGCGTCCGCGCGTTCTCGCATCGCGACATCCCTGACCGAGAGCGGTTGCATCTGATCGCCGTATTAGCTGACGTTGGGCACAACCTGCCACACATGGGTATTCACCCTGTAGAGTTTGAGAAGCAAGAGGTGGAGAATGCAATCTCGGTTACTGAATTCATCGCCACACGGCAGCAGGTTCCCGATGGATTCGACATGCTAACAAAAGGTTTCAACAGACAACAGGAGGTGGTTTCTGGTGCAAGCGCCGGCGCGAACGAAAAGACAGGCGACTCTCTCGACTCCAAGGAAGTCAAGGAGAAGCTGGACCAGTTGGATGCCAATACGCAGGGCGGGGTTGATTCTGGCACAAATACCCGTGCGGACGAACGGAAAGATGATGCTGACGGCCTTGCACGGCTCAAAGAAAAACACAAACAACTGGATGCCATTGAGGTCACTTGTCGTCAGAGTAATAGCACGATCGGTGGGCCACGCTTCAATTTTTCCATCGGAATCGGTGCTACAGTATTTTTAGCCTTGCTTCTCCTTCTCTCGTTTACTCGTCTTCCGGGCTGGTCGATATTCCCGTGTGCAATAGTCGCTAGCATTTTCGTCTTTTACTTGACTGAGAAGTTCTCAAGCCGCCCACTTACATGGACAGAGTCGATTGACAGGTTATTGGCTGATTATGACCCGATCGACAAGGACGCATACCGAAGCTTGCAAAAGGATGCCGGCGAAGATGGATATATCGATCGGTGCCGCGTTAGCGGTTGGTTGGGCGCGGAGAGAAAGGCCCTTCGGATTGCACGATCTAGCGTTTTGCCAGTGACGTCTGAATTTTTGCGGAGGATCGTATAGACTTGCCGTGTCATAATCTTGCAGGAGGTGGTCTTTTTGAACTACATATTATACTTATTATTGGTTGCGATGGTCGCATTAAATGCCGTACTGGCGGTTACTCTTTTCCGCACCATAGCCCGGTCCATTTCAGACAGTAAAGTCATCGCCAACCCGGATATCCTTTCTTACATCCTGCAAAACATGGTGCATACAGTCGAGAAAGATGGTGACTGGAAGAAGATGGAAACTATGCGTGCTGATGTGCGTGGAGCCCTGCGCGATTTGGACAAACTTCGGCATAACGTTTCCAACAAATCCCTGAGGGATTCAAAGCCGTCTCGAACTCAAGTGTCTCCAACTAACGACATCAATTTTCCCTGACGAAAGCAACCAGGACTTTTTTAATGACTGCCGACTACACCGCCTCCCAGTTCACCGTCCTCAAGGGGCTGGAGCCCGTCAAGCTCCGGCCGGGAATGTACACCCGCACCACTTGCCCTACGCATATCGTTCAGGAGGCTATCGACAACGCTGCCGATGAGGTACTGGCAGGGCACGCTACCAAAATCAGCGTGACGCTGGACAGGGAAGGGTGCGTCACTGTGGAGGACAACGGCCGCGGCATACCGGTGGGTATTCCCCCTGGCGAATCTCGCCCTGCCGCCGAACTCGCCTTCACTACGCTCCACGCCGGCGGCAAGTTCGACAAGGCCGATAGCCAGTCCGCCTACCGGTTTTCCGGAGGGCTGCATGGGGTCGGTGTCGCCGTCACCAACGCACTGTCCAAGCGCGTTGAAGTGGAGATCAAAACCCGTGACCCGGAAGGTCCTGGTAATGGCCACTACCGGATCATTTTCGCGGGCGGAGAAGTGATAGAACCCCTGACGCGCCTGCAGGATTGCGGAACCCGTACGCATGGCACGCTGATCCGGATATGGCCAGATGGCCAATACTTCGATAGCCCCAAAATCCATACGCGAGAACTCACACACCTGCTTCGCTCCAAGGCCATCCTTCTGCCTGGCCTGCAGGTGACGCTTAACCTGCCCGATCAGGAACCCGTCGTCTGGCAGTATGCCGAAGGGCTGCGCGATTATCTGCAGGAGGTCATCGTAGACGCTGAACCGGTCACCCCTATTTTCTCCGGAGCGCTCTATCAGGATGGTGACCAGAACGGATTTGCCAAGGGGGAGGGCGCCGCATGGGCACTGGTCTGGTGCGCCTTATCACCAACCCTGGAAACCTATGTGAACCTGATCCCGACTCTCAACGGTGGCACCCATGAGTCCGGATTTCGCGCCGGGGTCTTCGAGGCGGTCCGCACCTTCATGGAGCACCACAGCCTTACGCCCGCGAAACTCAAACTGGTGCAGGAAGACGTGACCGGAAAAATGGCCATCGTCCTATCGGCGCGCATGCTCGATCCACAGTTTCAGGGCCAGACCAAAGACAAGCTGACCAGTCGCGACGCCCACAAGTTGCTTTCCTTGAGCATTAAGGATCCGTTGGAACTCTGGCTCAACAGCCACCCGGACGCCGGCAAAGTCATTGCCGAACTGGCCATTCAAAGCGCCCAGGCCCGCACCCGAGCCGCCCAGAAAATCGAGCGTAAAAAAGGATCCGGCCTCGCCACGTTACCCGGCAAGCTGACCGACTGCGAGAGCGAAGACATCGCCCGGAACGAGATATTTCTGGTCGAGGGTGACTCCGCCGGCGGTTCGGCGAAGATGGCCCGCGACAAGGAGTTCCAGGCTATCCTGCCGTTGCGCGGCAAGGTACTCAACACGTGGGAAGTGGACCGCGACGTGATCTTCAAAAATCAGGAGGTTCACAATATGGCCGTCGCCCTGGGTATAGAGGCCCATTCGGCCAACGCGAATCCGGATACTGCACTCACCGGCCTGCGCTACGGCAAGATCATCATCCTCTCCGACGCCGACGTCGACGGCAGTCATATCCAGGTACTGCTTCTCACCCTGTTCATGCGCCACTTTCCGGCGCTTATGATGCGCGGGCACGTCATGGTCGCCAAACCGCCCCTGTACCGGGTGGACGCCACCGTCCGCGGCAAACCCCGCAAGATGTATTGCGAAGCGGAAACCGAGCGATACACCACCATAGAGCGATTGTTGGCGGAAGGGGTCAAGGAGGCAGCCATCACCGTGCAACGCTTCAAGGGCCTGGGAGAGATGAACCCGGATCAACTGTGGGAAACCGCCATGTGCCCGGATACGCGGACGCTGATGCCGCTGGCCATCCAACCCGGCGAAATCCCCGCCCTGGACACGCAGTTCACCCTGCTGATGGGCAAAAACGAAGCCGGTGGCCGCCGCGCATGGATGGAACGCGATGGGTGGACGGCGGATTTTGATATTTGAGTGGACGGCCAACGTTGCGCGGTATAGTGGCTGAAACATACTTTTACCTGGGAGTTTTTGATGTACATCGAAAAAGACAAAGAACTGATCAACAAGGCCGCCGATAGCTCCAGCCTGTTGAGCACCGATTTGCAGGCCATGATCTCCGCCGATGACCTTCTGCTGGGTGAGAGGGCGGCGGCACTGCTGAAGGATGCGCGGATTTTGAATAACAAGCTGGAGCGGATTCGATATTTGGTGACACAGACGGCGGGAGGTTCGGCCAAATGAACCGCGTTTTTGTGGATATGGACGGCGTCATCGTCGATTTTGATGCGTACAAAAGGGCATCTGGCCTGACGCCCTACGAAATCAAGCGGAAGCCTGGTGCATACCTTGCTATGCCGCCGATCGACGGGGCCATAGAGGCCGTGCGCACCGTGATCGGCATGGGATTTGAGGTGTGGGTGGCGACAAAGCCGCCAACTGGTGTCCCTTACGCTTACTCCGATAAGGCTGCATGGATTTTCAACCACCTGCCAGAACTAAAGCGCCGCCTGATCATTACGCACGACAAGGGATTACTCGGTGATGCTGGCGATTACTTGTGCGACGACCGCCCGCACAAGGCCAACTGTGCCAATTTCCCCGGCACCCTGTTGGCCTTTGTGGACGGGTTCTATTGGCCGCAGGCACTGGCCATTTTGCGTGGAGAGAGAAATGCTGAAAATTAACGATGATGATACACGGAGCCCGAAAATATCCCTCTACCTGAAAACCGCCTGTATTCTGTCCCGCAGGATTTACGCTGTGTTGCGTGACCCTCTGAGGACATTGCTTTTCTTTGCGGCGATTATGGTGGTCACGGTCTCGGAGGGGTGGCTCCTGCGGCAGATTTCCCCTGATATGTTTAGCCCGGTGGCGTTATTTGGGCGATGGGTGTTATTCGATCGGTACAGTTGGATGAATTGGATCACGATATGGCTTCTGGGGTTGCTGTGCGATGTGGTGCTGGTGTTGTTGTGGGGCCTAATTTACGGTGGAGTGCATCTATGGCTGGATGCCCTGCGCGAGGCAAAAAATCCGAGTAGCCGCTGCGGCTGAGTAATCCTCTTTACCCACCAAAAGAAAGGATGGCGAAAAATCGCATGAGGAAAATCATCCAGATCATCGAGTCGGCGCGTCTGGACTTGTCCGACGAAAAACGTCTGCAGGCTGATCTTGCGGTGGCGCTTACTAACGCCGGTATTCAGTTTACTCGCGAGTCGGCGCTTTCGGCCCATGATATTCCCGACTTCTTCACAGAAGACGGTATCGCCATTGAGTGCAAACTTCGCCCGGCACAGAAGACCGCCGTGTATCGGCAACTTCAGCGTTACGCCAGCCATACGGAGGTCACCAGTATTATCCTGGCCACAAACCTCTCCATGACCCTGCCAGAGACAATCAATGGCAAGCCTGCTTACATGGCGTCTCTCAGCAAAGGATGGCTCTGATGTCCGCCAGAACTTATGGCGAACTGCGGCATGTTCATGATGACCGTAAGCCGCACTGGCTGATCGAAGGCGTAGAGCCCCACGTCGCCATACGCCTAAAGCAATTGTTCCCCAAGATACCGAAGCAGTCCCCCGGACCATTTACGCTACCCGCCGATCTGGTGACGGCGGCCGACCTGGAATGGTTTATCTTGCGGTATCCGCTGCGTCTGAGTGACGCAGATCTGCGTCGGTTGAGCGCAGACAAGCATGGCTTCGATCAACGCCAGGCACAGTTGGAGACCATCCTGCTACCAGCGTTTGAATCGGACGCTATCACCGGGCTGCGGGACGGGCAGGTGCTTCGACGCTACCAGTCTCAGGCGGTAGAAATCCTGCGGCACCGGAAATCCCTGTTGCTGGGGGACGAGGGTGGGTTGGGAAAAACCTTTGTGGCGGCGGCATTCCTCTGCGCCGAACCCGGCGCACTGCCGGCCGCGGTCGTCTGTGATGCGCACATGCAATTCCAGTGGCTGGAGAAGGCCACAGGTTTTACCCATCTGCGGGTCCACTGCATCAAGAAAACCAAGCCATATTCATTGCCACCGGCCGACGTGTATGTGTTCCGGATATCCCAGATCATGGGATGGGCAGACATCTTTGCGACGGACTTTTTTAAGACCGTTGTGTATGACGAGCCGCAATCCCTGCGAACGGGAACGGCCACGGCCAAGGGGGCGGCCGCAAAAGTGCTTTCCCAGCATACGGAGTACCACTTGGGTCTGACGGCCACGCCGATCTACAATTATGGGGGTGAAATGTGGAGCGTCATGCGTTTTATCGACGAAACGGTTTTGGGTGACCATGCGGATTTCATGCGCGAATGGACAGACCACACGGGAAGGATCACCAACCCAAAAGCCTTGGGGAGTTATCTACGGGAGCAACACGCGCTCCTGCGCCGCCTGAAATCGGACGTTGGCCAGGAACTGCCAAAGGTGTCGCGCATTATTGAGTATGTGGACTATGACGAAAAAGCCGTGCGGTCGGTGGAGGATCTGGCGCGTGCGCTGGCCATCAAAGCCACAACAGGGTCTTTCACCGAACGCGGTTCTGCAGTACGCGAGCTGGACATCATGGTCAGACAGGCCACTGGCGTTGCGAAAGCCAAGGCGGTGGCCCAGTTTGCCCGTTTGTTGGTGGAGGCGGGCGAATCGGTGTTGCTGGTTGGGTGGCATAGGGCAGTTTACGAAATATGGAATGATGAACTCAAAGATTTATCGCCCGCCATGTACACCGGCTCGGAATCCGCATCCCAGAAGAATCGAGAAAAAGATCGATTTCTGAGCGGCGAAACATCGGTGCTCATCATGTCGTTGCGTTCAGGCGCCGGTCTGGACGGCCTGCAGCACAAATGCTCAGTCGTGGTGTTCGGAGAACTGGACTGGTCGCCAGGCATCCACCAGCAAGTCATTTGGCGCGTGGACAGGGAAGGCCAGACTGCGCCGGTAACCGTTTTTTTTCTGGTTGTCGAGGATGGCTCTGACGGCCCGATCATGGAGATTCTGGGTTTGAAGGCCAGCGAGGCACATCAGATTGTCGATCCGTTCACGGGGCCGGAAATGGCGGATCGTGATAACTCACGCTTGCAAGCGTTGGTGCAGCGATATTTGGGGAAGCATTCGGAAAAGCAGAATCTGCAATTGGCTTTGGCGGAAGAGTAACCATGAGACAATGAGTTGTCACGCCGAACAAAACGAAGTGAACAGCATGTTCAGGAAAAAACATGTGCATCACCCTAAGCTTCGCTTGCCACAAGTTAATCGCCAGACCGCCGGGTGCGTGCCCATACTGGAAAAGGTGGAACGCAATATACTTTCCAAACCACACGAAATTTTCGTATTTGAGGGCTTTATCATGGTCACAGAAACAGCAACACAAACAAAGGATGCCGGCATTGTTGGAAGATATTTTCATTCTCTGAAAGATGGAAGAATTTCAGCACAAGGCGAAGTTGTTTCGCGCCCTGAACCAGGTTGGTACCTTGTTACACTTTTCGATTGGATTGTAGGTGAACCGTCTGTCTGCCGTCTGGTTCGGTTGGAAGATATGGCAGGATGGCTTTTCTACGAAAATTCGGAAATGATGTGCCATGCTTACCAATACGGAATTGCAAGGGCTGGTGGCCCATACAGAGAAATTGATGAATGATACTTGGTGAGTCAATCGCTATCGAACGTATATTGCAAGTGGATGGCTCGATTTGGTCATTAATCTAATATCAAGATTTTTGTTATACAGGTGAGGCTATTAAAAGTGCTGCCCATACCATCTCTGGATGAAAAAGGAGTTTTCTCATGTCTGGAAAATCTGCGTTCCCGGAAATTTTTGACGATGGGGAGGCGATCAACTCCCGTCCAAGCATATCCCTGCGCGATTACTTCGCCGCAGCGGCACTGCAAGGCATAATTGCCTGCAGTCCTCCTGACATCGAGACATTCAACTGCAAGTACGATGTGAAATTGGCTTACAAATATGCTGACGCCATGTTGGACAAACGCGAAGGAGGGGCTGACACGCCTTCTCGGGTCGAGATAAAGGTATGGCTTCAGGGCATCCGCGCTGGCGCGCTCGACGGTATCCAAGTGTTAGCTCCATCCGTACTGATATATGGTTTGCAGCATGGGCAATGGGATCTCGACAGTTGGTACCATATTAAAAATGGGCACATTCTGAACGGGAAATCTGACAACCCAGTGTATAACTTCCAAATCATTGATTTGGATGATGTCGATAAAAATTTCGTGTCTATTATTTCCGAGCCAGGTTTGAGGGAAATCGAGGACTCCCGCAAATCTAATCGCCAACGGCCACCAAGGAGGGAAAAATGATCATCGGACTCACCGGCGCTGCCGGCAGCGGCAAGGATACTGTGGCGGATATTCTGATTCGGTCGAGTAAACGTAAGGAAATTGACCGGGCGTTCGGCATCGAGACCGACGAATGTCTGACCCGTGACTGGCGACGGATCGCATTTGCCGACGCGCTTTATCGCTAGGTCAGCAAAGCATTCGGCATTACGGTCGACGAACTGCGATGCCGGGAACATAAGGAGACCTCAACTCTGTCACTTTCCATGGCCGGTTGCGCGGATCGGGTTTTCGTGGAAGTCGTGAGGGTTATCGAATTTAATCAGTTCGACTGGCTCGCTCCCCATTCGCCCCGCCAGATTCTTCAGTGGTGGGGTACAGACTATCGTAGGGCACAACGTGGAGACTACTGGATCCACCAGGTGCGCGAAAAGATACTCTCCAATCAGAGCCAAAACTGGGTCATTACAGACGTGCGGTTTCAGAATGAATCGGACCTGGTCCATCAATTGGGTGGTAGTTTGGTTGTAGTGCTTCGGCCCTGGATCAACCCTGTTGCGGAACATGTCTCCGAAGAATTCTGGCAAACCTGCAAGGCAGACTGGCGGATCGAGAACAGTGGAACGCTGGATGATCTGACTTATGCCACCTATGATCTGGTAATCCAGATGGAAGAGAGTGGTTCGCCTGAGTGTCGGTTGGCCAACGCGGAGGAGCACCAGTGATCATCGCCACAGACGCCGATATGGTGTTGTTCGAGTTCGACGAGACCTGGCGACAGGTGGCCGAAAAAGCGCTCCGACGCCCGGTACCACGACTCTGCAATGCCTATCGCATGGACAGGCGCTACGAACTGTCGCTCAAGGAATATCACAAAACATGGGGCGTGTTTCATGAGACCGAATCCTGGGCGCGTTGCATCGTCATCTCCGACGCCACTGACGCCGTTCACAGGATGCTCGATCAAGGTCACGAAGTTCATGTGGTCACCAGCATGCCTCCGGAAGCGGCTCATTGGCGTCGGCGGCAATTGGATGAGATAGGCCTTGACCGGGTGGAGTTGCACATTACCGGTCACCCATACCGCCCTGGCGAACTACCGATCCAGACCAAGAAAGAGGTGCTTAACCGTATCCGCCCCAGATTTTTTGCCGATGACCGATGGGACCATTGCCGCGAGGCCCGTGAGGCCAATGTGCCCTATGTGGCCTTCATCGAAAGCACCCACGACGGGGACGGGGTTCCCGTTGATGGCGTTCATAGCCATCCTGATCTAGCGCAGGCTTTTTGCGCATTCACCACGGAACATTTCACATGACCCATATTCTGCTTATTGACGGCAACAACATCGGCTACGCGTCCATGTACATCCCCGCCCTCTCTCGGTTGACCCACGAAGGGCAACTCACCGGCGGCATCATGGGTCTCGCGCAATCCGTTATGCGGATTGCGGCGCTTTATCCCGGTGCGGTTCCCGTGGTGCTCTGGGACGGGCATGCCGAATGGCGCAGGACGCTCTGTCCGGAATACAAAGACAACCGCCAGTCGACACCCGAAAAGATCGCCGTGGCTGATAACTGGCGGCGGCAACAGCCTCTGGCGAGTGTACTGCTTCTACACATGGGGGTGATCCAGATGCGGGCGGCCGATGCCGAAGCGGACGACCTGGCTGGGCGGTTATGTCTCGACCACGAAGCCATGGCGGCACATGGCATCGAGCGGATCACCATGGTTTCCGGCGATACCGACTGGTGGCAGGCGATTTCCGAAAAAGTGGACTGGTTTACGCCCATCACCGACAAGGCGATATCTCTGGATATGCTGCGCACTGACGCCGCCAAGGATGGCCCGTTCGAGAGCCCGGACGAGTACCTGCTGGCCAAGTGTGTCGCCGGCGACAGTTCCGACAACATCCCCGGCGTGCCCGGGGTGGGTATCGCCACGGCGGTAAAGTTGCTGAGATTGCATGGCGGCCTGGACGGGATCGGGCGAGCGGTGGCGACCGGGCAGGCCAAGGACAAGAAATCCGCGGCTATAGCGGATTTCCTGCCAGTCATAGAGCGCAACCGGAAAATCATGGACTGGCGACAGACCCCGCCGTCCGAACCTGGAAATGTGGGCATGGTCCGGGATCAATTTGATCCCGAAGCCTGCCAGGCCTTTTGCGAGGACTTTGGTCTTGCCAGATTGGCCGAACGGCTTAATGATGGCGGCAGATGGGCCGACGTGATGCACAACAAGAATATGGCGCGCGTGTTGGACTTTTGCGTATCGCTGGCTGATGGACAGGCCGGCTGAATTCCCAAATTCTCTCGACGATGGTTGGTCACAAACGCCAGCAATCCAGTCGCCGTCGTTTTTATCAAAAACGCGCAAGCGAGCGGCCCGCTTGCCCCTGGCCTATGGCCCAGGAAGAGGAACAGGCGGGCGAATGTTCAATTTTCTGGTCCACGTTCGCCGGGGTGTACAATCTGAACCAAACACAGCAACAGAGGACCTTGAAAATGCTCACATCACCAAATGGCGAACCACGTGGTCTGGTTTTTACCGAAGCGCAGCCCGGAGACAAGTTTTATTTGGTGGGCACATCCACACTTACGAGAGTACCAGTGTCCGTAACACTCTTTACGGTCGAAAGGGCGGGTAAACGCGATATTGTTTGCACGGACAATAGTCGCGGCATTGAAAAGCGGATTAAACGCGATTGCACGTTATGGAACGCTTATCTCACCGGGGAAGAGGTGGCCTGGGCAATAGACGCCATAAGGTTGAATAAGAAGCAACTGGCGGCCTGGAAAGCCATTCAGGCCCACAAGATAGAAGCAATCACGGAAGACCTAGCCGATCAGATCATTGCCTGGGGAAAGGCCTTGGAAGCGGTGAAGGAGAAGAGTCATGAGTGAGTTCGCCACCCCAGTCATTGCCGACCGCGCCGGCACGGTCCACAGGGAAAAAACGGAAAGTATTCAGTTGGGCGACTGGTTTGTTTGTCCGGACGAAGACCAAGGAAGTATTCTGGCGTGCGTCACGGCAATTGGCAGCAATTACGTTCACCTTGAGGGCCTTTCACTGGACGTTGAAGGCCATGGCGGTCGTTACTCCTGGCGCCAGCACCGAAATGATTTCCACGAGATGATTCCGGCCCAGAACTGGCAGGGGCTTATCACAGACCAGGTAACCCGGTATCAGGACGAGTCCGCAGAAATTATGCAGCAGGTGCAGGATATTACTCGCCGTCTGGGTGTCCGCCCTCAAAGTGCCATGATCGGTAAAACGGATGCCGCCGATACGCCTGGTGGCACCGCATTGGCCGTTTTGTCCGCCGAAGACGATATCTCAAAATATGCACTGGATCTGAAGGCCGCACGGGAAGACAACCTGCCCACCCTGTTCAAGCGCATGAAATCCGTGCAAGAGCGTATGGCCGAATGGATGCAGATGCCCATGATCCCCTTGCGCGCACAGATGGGCAACCTGGAATCCGTCATGGAACCGCTAAAAGAGCGAGTTTTCCAGGTTGGACTCTATGCGGGCCTCACCGAGCGGGCGGTGCAGATCGCGGAAGGTGCGCCAGCGACGTACCACGACAAGTTGCATGTTTTCCAGCTTCGCCGTTATATGGACGAAGAATGCCTGCTGGATTATGACGCGGGCGGCATCGATATTCAGGGCATCGATGCCTTTGACGACTGGCTGGCGAAACCGGAGAACCGGGACCGCATTCTGCCTCTCCCACGGTGTATGGGGGCCATGCGCGTCCGACGCGAGATCAAAGAGCGCGATTGGGAAGGCAGTTTGCGCCAGTTAGGCATCAATATCGAGTTGGATCAACTGGATAAACTCACCTTTCTTTTTGTCAGAAACGGCGAAAATCTATACCGGATCAATACCGAAATCGACTTCCCCGAGTGGATTTTCCCGGATTCCGGCGATTTCATGGGCGGTGAGCCCCTTATGTTCAGGAGGTTTGCCGATCATGTGGATCATTTCATCACGGTTCGCGCCTATGAGTCGATGGTGGCGGAAAATGATGATTTCGAGGCGAAAAGACAGGCATGGATAGCCGACAATCCTATAGCGGAATGGTCTGCCGCCAACCCGGAAAAAACCGACGGCCAAAGTCCGGGGCGGGTGGAATGGTTGTGGGAAGAGGCAAATCCATGCGGCAGTCGATTTTGGCATTCAAAGCCACATTCCGATCTTCATCGCTACGAAGCACTGACACCGGACTCAATCCATTATGACGACGCCATGCGAAAGATCGACGCCCAGCAAAAAGAGTTTAATCGCATTGCATTGATCATTCAGGGCCTACTGGACCGCTCCACCGCACTGCACCCGCACCCTCCCGTTAATCTGGCCACACAGGATGGATTTGAGCAAATGATCATACTGGTGCGCGACGGCTCCATGGCGCTGACCCACGGGGAAAAGCCGGATTTCGAGGCGTACCGCCGGAGGCTGAACGAACTGATCACCCCGGATTCCTTTTTCGTCGGGCAGGATACGGCATGGGCGTTGGCGGAAGGCGAAAAGGAGTCCGTCCGGATGGACGCCGACTGGAGAAACCGCAAGAGTGACTGGCGGCCCAAATATCACCGGCCATACGGCAATCCCGGCCCGGGCATGGTGTCGCAGGCCAAGCATGTGATGTTCAAAAAAGGCGTTGCCGCCAAGGCGACTTTCGCCTGGGAACGTCAGCGCGCTTATAACCATTACAGTGATGATCGCTCTTCGATTCCAGTCAAGTTCACGGTTCCAGTGGGCGATCTGCTGAACGTGTCCGCTTACGAGAAGGGCGATTTCAAAATCTTCTTCGCCGATCCCAGAACCCGGGGCGAATATCTGCGGTGGGCACCACTACTGCTTACCGCTGAAAAGTGGTATCAAAAGAAGGCGCGCGAATAGAGGGGGTTTTGCCGGGGACATTCCGATCCCGGCGCCATTCCTTATAACCCCATTTCCTTTCTCGTCGTTACCTCCATATTTTCTCGCTTTTTGTCCGCCGCACATTCTCCATGCTCAATTACCATAAATAAAGGAAATCGGCGGATAATTGGTATTTTTACACTCTTCGCCCATTCATTACCGGAAGTGCCGTACTTCCAAACATCAATACCGCGCTGCCCAGCGTGGCATGATACACAGATAATATTTGGAGAGATTCATGGTAGATGTCTTCCACACGAATTCCAGCGCCCGTCCGGCTTGGTTGCCAAGTGGACCCCGAGAAGATTACATCCCACCGCTGCTCACGAACAATAAAGTATCATTCTGATTCGCACACAACTTATTGATTATATGTTGCCGATTTGGCGGCCTAGTGGGGCAAGTATCATCCTGAGTTGCCCGCTAAACGCGGCACCGACGGGGCGCAGGACAACAAAGTGTCATCCTGATAGTAACGCAAGCCGTTGATTCTTCGTTTATCCAGTTTGCGCGGAAAACCTCGCCCTTCAGGTGTAGGAACCAAATAAAGTTGGTAACGACATAATAAAGACAGTAACTTTTCTACATCCATCTCAACGCGGTGATACCAAATATACGGAGCATGGCCAGCATCTATCTTGATTCCGTTTTCAGGAGGGAGGCGGATCTGGCGCAGGGAAATTTGACAGGCGGAGGCTCACGCCGAGACGAACCCAAAATAGTTCAATCTGCAGACGCGGAGTAACACGGTACAATCTGTTGCTGTCGGATCATAGTGCCCAGCACGGTGCGCAACAGCCTAGGCCCTGCAACGCTATGGAGCACCAGAGATTTTCAATACGGACCAAGGCAGCCAGTTCACCTCTGAGGCCTTTACAGGCGTGCTTCAGGCGCATGATGTACGGATCAGTATGGATGGCCGCGGCCGGGCCTTGGACAATATATTTGTGGAACGGCTCTGGCGCAGCGTGAAGTACGAGGAAATCTATATAAGGGGCTATGGCAAGGTGCCGGAACTGATGATTGGGCTGACCGCCTACTTTGAGTTCTACAATGGTCGCCGTCTGCACCAGTCCCTCGGTTACGTTACACCAGATCAGGTTTACCTGACCGGCCAGGGCGGCGGAACCTGTATTGTGGACAAGTATCCAAAGATCGCAGCGTAACCGTTACTCATGGATGATTTGGAGCAGCGCCATTCCGCTGCAGTGGAAGTAACCGGACCAGCTTAAACTCACCCTCTAACTGTCTTGACCAAGGGGTCCACCATAGTATTTGACACTTTTATTAAAAAATAATAGCATTTTTGCTAGTAAACCGCATAAATAAAGGAAATTATTAATGTCTAACATTGCTGGAAGCACCGCAAAAATAGGCAAAGCAAACACGAGTCAAATGTCTGCCGCCTTGATCGTTCAGGCTTACGCGAGCTCTGTTCTGCAACAACCGGACGTAGATTTTAGTGGTATCGATGGGCTTGCCGCCTTTCAAACACAAATCAACAATGGGCTCGCGGTCGCGCAAGGGCACGCGCGCGCATATCTAAACGATCTTCAGCCCGCCATGATCCAAAACATGGGAAATATCGACAACTACTACCAACTCCACAACGCTCTGCCAGCGACGCTGCCATCTGGGTCATCCGTTGACCAGTGGACCCAGGAACTGCAGGTTGTCCTCGACCAGTCCTCAACATATAAAGCCGCCGCTGAAAAGTTGGTCCAGGATCTCCAAGGTTTTCGTGATCAACTGGCAGCTGATTCTCGGTCGTTTGCGACCACAGTCACAAATCTCAACAGCACCGTGAATGGCGATAATGGTGTCCTGAAGAATATTGAAAGTCAGTTAAGTTCGCTTCAGTCGAAGATTGATGGTGCTATCGCAGGGGTTGTCGTGAGCTCGCTTACCATTGCGGGCGGCGGGTTTGTCATCTGTGTTGGCGCCATCGCCGACTTTGTCACTGCGGGCACATCCACTGCCGCGGTCATTGGAGGTGTAGGCATAGTTGCAGCAGGGGTTACCGGCGAAGCTGCCTCTATCGCTTTGCTGGTGACAGCTAACAATGCCAAAGCCGAATTACTCAGCGAGGAAAGCCACCTCAAGGACGAGGTCAAGCTCGCCACAGCAGTTAGCAATGGCTACACATCATTGAGCAATCAAGTTGAAGGTGCGATCGCTGCCGCCAACGCGATGGCCAACGCGTGGGCCAGCGTGACCAGTGATCTCAGAGTAGTCATCAGTGATCTTCAAAGCGGTGTGACAAGTACGGATAAGGTCAGAGAACTATTCGTCACAGCGGCCAATGGTGTAATCAAGACGCTTCTGCAGGACATACAGACGGTGAAGGGCCAGATGGCGGGCGTCACCGTGCAAACGGCAAAACCGCAACAGACCGTAAGTCAATTAATTGCTGTTGTGGACAAAGAAGTCCGGAAGGCAGCCTAAGCAGCCTTCGCGCAACATTAGACCGGCCGCGGAATCATTACACCACGGTCGGCGGCAATCAAACGCGACAAACCAAGAGAGGAACGATATGGGTCCGTTTTCCCAAGCATTGACTGCTCTAAAGGGCAGTGTGGATGAAGTGAAGTCTATCAAAGGTCTCCCTGCGCCGGCCATTTCGATTCAAAACGCAGTTGGCGAATCTCTCTCTGGGATCTTGAATGATGGCCCCGGATTTCAGTCCGACGTGCTTGCCGGGATCGAACCGGCGATACAGAGCTTGGAACGCGCCATAGAGGCCTTACAGCGCGGTGTCAGCTTAGAACAGGTTACATCTGCCATAAAGGGCGTTGCAGGTACGGTTGCCAAGTTTCAAGGCCGTGCGGCGGGATTGAATGATATGGCCGCATCTGCTGTGAAGCTGATCTCGAAAGCGTTCACCGAATTGAGTGGTGTTGAGGGCGAGATCCAGAGCCAGATTGCTAACCTGCAGGGGCAAGCCGGCGCGGCCCAGGGCGAGATGGAGGCGGCTCAGAAGCGTTATTACTGGCTTATCGCGCTAGGTCCATTTGGTGTTATCGGGGTGGCAGCGGCGCTTGCTCTGTATTTCACCTGGAAGAAAAAGGTGTCGGAACTTCAGGACCGTGTGAATTCACTAAATGCTCAAACACGGTCTCTTCAGGCATTGATCAATTGCTGCAAGGCATTGGCAGGTGCAAACGGTCAAGCGCTGCAGCAACTAACAAACCTGAAGAATGCTGTCGATACAACGGTCTCAGATTTCACGGAAGTCACAAGAGATCTAGACGAAAATGTTTCCCCCGCCCAGATCGAACTTCTTCTTCGTGCTTGTGTCGGGATGCTCTCCACCTTACAGGCTGATGTTTCCTGAGTGGCGCTTCACGTCTAGACGGTATTCTTTTCCACGGCGTACTCCTTACGTTGCTTACTTGGTCTGCAAACCCTTTGTAGCAACAGTACACCACTTTCGATCATAGCTCAGGAGGCACAGATGGACGATACGAACGCTGGAAAGAGCCTTTCCGCATGGCTCGGCACTTACACGACCGATACAAAATGGTGGGGTCCGTACTTTTCGCCGCTGGTTGTGCAACTGGACGGAACGGTGACTCTGTGCGGCGAGCCGATGCTCTACTCGTATGACGCCGGCAAGGTAACGTTGACGATTCCCAAACAGCCGTGGAATGCGCAGAACAAAGACAAGAGCGACGGCACCTTCTGTGGCTGCACGGTCACGTTCAGCGCCACCGAAACCCCTGAGGGCATCCGTGGGTCTTTCACGGGGGTTCTGCAGCCACGCCCTCAGGACGGAAACGTGCCTTTCACGGGCGCAGCGCCGGTCACGACTCAATACAAGGCGTCAAGCGCTGACGTGAAGGCCATCGCCACGGCGTACGGTGTCGCTATGGACGACGCAACATGCGACGCACTAGCAGCGGCGCTGCCGGCGTTCCCTCCACCTCCGCAGAGCGCAGCATCCCCGCGTATGGCAGCTTCCGCGCAGATAGGCTGGAAGACAGGCGCTTTCATTGGAGGCATTATCGGCGGCATCCTTGGCGGCATTGCAGGCAGCATTGCAGGCCCGGCAGGAATTGTGGCCGGCGCGGGCGCGGGCGTAGCCGTAGGCGCAAACTTTGGCGCCGGCCTTGCATACCCCGAGGATCCGCAGCAGGTCATCAGTGGCGTTGAGCACGAGAGCGAGCATGGCTGCTGCGTTGACGTTAGCAAAGAGACATACCCCGTCGGATGGATTCCGTGGGTGGGCGACCTCAAGAGCTGGCGTAGTTACGACCCAACCACCATCCCCGGTGTGGGCATCCTGGTACGCTCGGCCATCGCTCCCAACGGTACCAAACAACTCATTGGCAAGAACCTGATGACTAAGGAAGAGGAGGTGCTCGTCGACCACGGCGACGGCGGACACTACTCATGGGTGTTCCACCCGTCGCAGGCCATCATATACAAGTGGAACTCTGGCGAGGCCATCAAGAAAGGCGACTACATTCGCCACTCGCAGCTCGCCGGTGGCGTGCCAGTCATCTGTGGCGGTGAGTGGACGCTGGAGCAGGGCCAGCTCGGCATCATGATTGCTACCATCAACGACGCGTCCGGACACTACAAGCCCGATGGGGGAAAGTGCATGGGCCCGGTGCTCACCAAACTGGAGCTCCTCGGCGTGAACACCGCTCCAATCAAAGTGAACACGATGTAGAGACGGTATGCGCCGCCGTGAGGGGGGGCGGGTCTTAACCTTCGGATAGCGGCGTATACGATCCAGACGGAAAACGTCGTTATCCTTCTCATACCAGTAGCGGAATTGCCGCAAGCAGAGACGGATTTGTCTTTGCCCAGCCCACCACTCAGGCAGTAGAGCTTTTGGCGTTATGCCGCGCTGCCAATACCGGCGCAGAAAACGGTAAATCGTTTGCTTGGTTACTCCAGATTCTTCCATGCCCCTTTTAACCGCTTCACTACGGGCAATGGCATCGAAAATGGCCGGGTGATCAAAAATCAGCGGACGAATCGTCTTCCAAGCGGAGTCGCGTTTGTCCCGGTAGATCTCTGATATGTTTTCATCCGCCAGTGCGAGTAGCCATGGGTCATTCTCAACCACACGCCACTCGCCGGCATCGCGCATCTTCTCTATTTCTTCCGCTGTTCAGTGACAAAAAAGTATCATCCTGAATGCTCCGTAACTCATTGATTTTTAGTTCTCCGGGTTTGACATAAAATTTAATGTTTCATCCTGGGCCATTATGTCAAAAATTACATAACGACTTTCCCAGACAAA
>JAEHJW020007281.1_pt1 | contig 20189 bp, 25 predicted proteins | sample 9271431 | NCBI WGS metagenome assembly JAEHJW02 | reverse complement strand
CTTGGTTTGTTTTCGGATTAATGTACAGCGACTTGATACATTTCGTACTCGACATTTTGACGACAGAACATAAGGATGTAAAATGATTGTTGTATCTTTGATTTTGGTTGTTTTCACTATTGGAGATGTTTTTTGTTACGCATCTATTCCGTTTGAATTTCGCTCAAATCATTGTTGGGCGTTTCCTTGCGAAACAAAGGAGCAAAAATGACACGTTATTTGTCTGAAGAATATCCGTATGGGCAGCCTTCAATTTCGCCAGAAGAGGCGATTGAAATTTTGAGAAAAGCAATTGCAAATAAAACAATTGTTGAAGATACTAAAAAATTCATTGAAGAAAGTAAACCTATCTTATTTGAAGATTGGTATGCTTTGTTGAGTGAATGGGCTGATGAATACGACTACACATTCCCGACCAAATTAAAAGAGCATATTGCTCATCATTTGGCATCGTTGAAAATTAGCGCACGGCAATCACCAGAAACTCCAAAAGAAGTAGTTGAGTTTGAGAAAAAAGCAATCGATAAATTTTTTGGAGTAGATTAAACAGCAACACGCCCAACAATGCTTGCACTGGACTTATGGGTACGGTGCGGCTCGTCGAGTTTTTTCTTAATTCAAATTTGGTTGCGCATTCTGGCATTATCTACACCCACCCACAAGCCAGTAAAGCCAGCCGGTATTCCTATTTTCCTGGCTCTGGATATTATCTTAAGTATAAAATTAATAAAAATGACTGAATTCATCGGAAAATCACATCTCACCACTCGAACCGTAACCGGCTTTCGCTCTCTTGACCTTGCATTTCCGCAGTTCAGCAAGACCAAGGAAGTGAAAATCGGAATCCCGAATAACCTTCCATATCTTGTATTTGGCCCGAAAAGTTTTGGAAAGACAACGATATGCCTTTCTCTCGCTGGAATCATCGCACAAGAGCAACGCAAAAACATTGCCATGCGCTCCATTGAGGGGTTTGACGCAGAATGGTCTGGTCAGCAATTGGATGCGATTGGATTCAAGGGAAAGGTTTTGTTGGCAGAAGGCGACGACAACGAGGAATACAACTTAGACAAACTCCTCGAATTCATGCGAGATGAAAGTGTGGCTGTTGGAATTCTGGATTCTATCGCCGCTATTCAGCCGGAATCAGAAGTCAATGCGAAGTCTGTTGTAGAAATACAGATGGGGCGCAGGGCGCAAATTACAAATAAATTGATGCGCCACGTGACGAACATTCCGTTCTGGCGGGAAAGTCCACTCGCATTCTTTGCAATCACGCACGAATACAAACCCTACTCGCAGTACGAGAAATCCACCAAGCCTGGAGGCGACGGGAAACAATATCTAAGCCGAATTCACATCAAGGTTGGCCGTGAAAAGTGGTCACAGGATACCGGATACATTCTTGAAGACGGTTCATTCATCATTAAAGGGATTGTCGAGGAGTTCAATTACGGAATCAAAGGACGGGATTTCTCGCTATTCGTGCTTGGGAATTACGGCCTACATCGCGGCATGAGCGCAGTTTGGGATTGTTTGCGGTACAATGTTGCGCAGAAGAAGAAGGGCAGAGTGGTTCTAGGTGAAACATCTGCAACCTTGAACCAACTGCTTGCGCAAGCCCATGCAGGCGATGATGCAACATTCCAACCGTTCATCGACGCATTGCAGGATGTGTACGAAGCGAAGCCAAAAAAGAAGGAAGATGAAAGTTCCGAGTAACGCAACTCTAAAGAAATACGGCTTATCAGAATCGCAATATTATCTATTGTGGTTGAGCCAGGGAAAAGTTTGCCCCATCTGCAAACGCGGAGAAGAGGAAGTATTGAACTGGCACATCGACCACGTTCATGTTCGAGGCTTTAAGGCCATGAAGCCTGACGAAAAAAGGAAGTTTGTACGCGGCATTTTATGCGCTTTTTGTAACCAAAGACTGCTTACAAAAGGATGGACGCTGGAGAAGGCGCAAAACGCAGTAGCATATCTAAATGACTACAAGGACAGAACACGATGATTACCATTCCGTTATGGGCTTTTATCCTGATTTGCGTTGGGTGTTTCCTGCTTGGAGGATTTGCGACCGTGATAGTTGCAATGAAGATTTTTGAAGGTTCTTTCAAACCGTAAGATAATCAGATGAATACAAAATTCGATTGGAGGATTCTCAATGCGTCCCACGATTTACGAAATTATCGCGAGAATTATTCTATTCCCCTTGTGGATTTTTCTGTGGCCTATGATGATGAAAAATAAAAAGAAAACGAATTACTTTCCTTCCGCATGGACGCCCAAGGAAAAACGACCTGACTGGCATACTGTCAATGTAATTGCGATTTGTCGAAAAACAGGCGCAACTCTGACGGACGCCAGAACATCCTATGACATTTCTGGTTCAAATATGCACGAAATGAATAGCGGGATTGAAAACGTGCAGAGTTTTGGGATTGGGAAAATTGTGGTAAACGCCCCCTTGGATGCGGAATGGGGAGACTTTGATTGGCAGGCAGTCGATCCAATCCCCGCAAAAACTTTTCGACTTAAGATTGCAAATCGTTGGGATGACTAGGGAATTGGAAGTACAGTATTGAGATGCCAGTCCGTATATTCGGTTGTGTAGTTGACCAACTGAATTTCTCCAATATCCGATAATGCCCATACACCAGAGCCGCGACACATATATTTATATAGTGTCGCTTTTTGTCCTGTGTTCTTGATGGTTACTGTTACTGGCAACGCTGGAAATTCTTCGATTTCATCCAGTGCAAGCCATAATTCCCCGGTTCCACCAGAGGCAACAGAGCGAGCCATTGTTGGGATGTAGCAATTGATGCCATTCCCAACCTTCGAGAAATTCCCTTTTAGATTTATCGCAAGAGCCTTGAAGAAGAGCGTCGAGTCTGTAAACCAGTTGAAGGATTGCGGGTCGTACTGGAACGGGTCGTCGTTCTGGAAACAAATCAACTTGGCGCAATTGTTTTGCTCTGTATTCCACGTCACGAAATTATGTTGGCAGGCAATCGACTCTGCGTTCGGGGGATTGTTAATCCACATTGCTCCAACAGTATTCAAGGCGTAGTTTGCGCCTTTATCATCGTTGGTTGCGCGAATGTAGGCTTTTAGTTGGTCATAAAGCTGGAGCGACATCCCTTTCCTGCTATCCGCAATTGGTCTATCTTGAAGTTGAACTACCGCAGGCGTGTACTTGCCTGCTTTCGTCAAATCGTTTGAGATGATTTGAGTCTTCAAGATTCCGAAGTGAGTTGTGTCAACTTGCGGACTAACAGGAAAGATTATCGTTCCAGAAAGATTGAACATTATTGTTGGTAGACCGTATCGCCATTCACGATAAGTTGAATGGTCGTTGTGGATGGAGCGGGAGGCGGCGGAGTAGGAGTGGGCGCAGGAGTGGAAGAAATCTCTGCCGCTGTACAAGCATCGCCTTGTTCATTCAGAAGGCGTTCGTAATCCTTGAAGCCGATATAGAACTGTCCGCCAACACCCCAATCCTTGCCCCACGAATTCGTGCAATGGAATTTCTTGGCAACCGTGTCTACGCCGGAAATCATCCATTCGTGACCACCTTCGACCATGCCACGAATACGAATAAGTCCGCTTGCATCCGGCGAGAACATGGCACTATACCAGTTTGTTCCAGTAATCACCGGCCCAACAGTCAGCAACCACGTAATCACATCGTCAATACTGGTTGCGAAGGCGTAGGCATTGTTCTGCAACTGTGAAAACTGCATGAACGCCTTCACTCCAGAACGGGTATCGGAACCATCTTCCTGGTTCGGCTCTCCATCAATCACTTTGGCGGCATAGTAAATCTTGTCGCCCATGTCATTACTCCACTGGTCGGCAACCGGCAGGGAAATCCCAAATCCAGCCCATGCAAATCCGACGCAATGCGGAGTGTTTCCCTGGTCGAGAATGGTTTGAACTGGCCAGTCGATTTTCGTAATCGCCGCCGCACGTTTTAGCATGGAAGGCGTGATGTAGTCTCGCATACGAAAGTCGCGATGGTCGTACTTGGGCGGCTTTCGGTTCAGGATAATGTAATCGTAGTTCATTGTTTTACTCCATCGGCCACAAACCGATAAACAGTTCCATCTTTATCTGTCAGCGTCATGTCCATGTGAGGAACGGTTTCTACCGGAGGCGGAGGGGTTACGACTTCCTCGATGGTCGCAAATGTATTGCCATTATTCCAACGGGCATAAACCCATCCATCAATCGGAGTTCCGTCCACATCTGTGATGTGCAGGGAATAATAAGTTCCAGTCGGGCTTCCTGAAATCTCGGTTCCGTGTCCGGTTTGACCTGTCGATAACGCGCCAATGATGTTTCCGAGAGTTCCACCATCCGATGCTCGAATATTGACAGTGTTTGAGCAAGTTACTTTATACATCGCATCTCCTGCGGGGTCTGGAGGGGGAACGGGTGTTCCGCCAACAAATTCCTGAAATTCTTCTTCGGTTCCAAGGAAATAGTTTAGGTCTACATCTTTTGCAAAGGAAGGATTGACTCCATACAGGCTTCCATCTCCCTGGTCGGTGAACTGGTGAATTTTCACATTGGATGCAAACCGCGAATTCGTCCAAGGATACGGAATAGCAGGCGGAGTTGCGCCACCATTATACCCTGCCAGCCATGCAACGCATTGACCTTCGTAATCCGAGAGCGGATGGTCGCCACAATATCCTTTGGACGAATAAATTCCCGTCATCTTCCCGGATAATGCGAAATATCGAGTCAGGACACCATACAAATCCTTCTCGTAAGGATTGGCAGGAACACCAGCCCAATATGTCCATTCGTAGTCCGTGAACGGCCCGAATTCTCCTGGGTCGGCAGACAGAACATTCCACCATGCGTTTGCCTGCGTTGTTCCGCTTATTTTATCGGATGGGTAAAGCCAGTTGTAAGCCGCACGTGGAAGTCCAACCGCTTTTGCTCCAGCCCAATTCTCATCGAAGTATTTCGATTTTACAGTCCCATCACAGCATTTGACGATGACGAAACGGATGCCGTTCGCCTTTGCAACATTCCAATCCACGATGCCATCGTAATGCGAAACGTCAATGCCAAGGATGCGTGTCGGGTCTGCGGGAACAAAGGACGGAAATAGGGTGCGTAAAATCTTCTGGAATGAAGATGGTCTCTGTCGGGCTACATTCGCAGAAAAGGAACTGCCGAAGTTTTCTGTCAATCCATCCTCCAATAAGAACATTCGGAGATGTCATATCCGAGTCGTTTTGTGGTCTGATCGCTTGCTCCACCGATGCCCCAAATTAGGCGAGAATATGGAGTGGAAACAAGCACATTCTTTTCCTTGCTCTCTCCCCAAACTTTACCGTCCACATATAAGCGTGTCAGTGCGCCCTTGTAGTCGGATAGAACCATTTCCACGAACAACGTGTGATTTCCAACAGGCAGGCGTTGGGTTCCGTACCATACAGGACTGTACAAAGAACCGTCTTCATAGGCTAGACGCGGAAAATGGGCTTTATCAATCCACAAACCAGTCCTGCGAGTTCCAACCTCATCGGGAGAACCAGCCAACAAGATTTTACAACTGCCTTGCTGGTTATCGTAGAAATCCACCGGGAAATTGTATCTGCAACCGATGAAGATTCTTTCGCCCATCCCAATGTTGATACTTCCGTCTTCGCCTGCCTTCAAGCGCGCATAGTGGCTGGAGGCTTTGAAACCACCGACTTCACAATGGACGTAAACACCATAATTGGCGACCGTATCGCGTGGGTCGCCAACCTGTTCGTCCAGCCTTGCATCGGGAAACTTCTCGATATCGAACTTTGCAAATGTCATGGTTTGTTTTTCAACCACTCCCAAACGAAATTGATTACCAGTAGAATGATAACTCCCGTCACCTGGAGTTGCAGGGCGTCGTAGGTCTTTTTCTTTTCCTTCTTTTCATCATCCAATTTCCGGTGGCGGTCTTCGATGTCTTTGACGCGTTTTTCAAGATTCGCTAAATTCACCTGCGCCTCTTTTATGAAAGAAATATCCTTGACGATATTGCGAACATTTTCCAACAATCCCGGTTCGCCTTTTTCGACGTTTCCAATGACTATAATTTGATATAGTTGCGACACCTGCTTTGCCAGTTCATCCAAGTTCATTAGGTTTGCTTTTTCTCTCTTTGTAGGCATAGAGTTCCCAAGATGAATTTATTGTACCTACTACAAATCGGATAGTCTATGGTGACTTTGGAGTTGCTGTAAACTGCGCTTTTAGTCCTTCTTTTGCGTCCCATAAAAACGCTTCGGAAGCCTGCAAAGATGCAATCAATCCCTTGTTATAGTGCCAAGTGTCTGGAGTTGTAAGAGAACGCAGGATACGAACAACGACTCCGTTTTGCCCGCTCTCGTGGGACTTATGAACGTAATCTTCCTTGTGATGCTTATCGCCCGTATGCCATTCTCGATATTTTGATTTAGCCCACAAATCAGGGACTTCATACGCCATGATGTCTTTCAATTCTTTCCAATTCTCATAGTACCCATGCGTCATTCCTAAAAGATTTACCCCATGTAAACGGTATTTGCGAGCCTTTGCAGAATTATCAATCGAAACCCGTTTTGCGTTGGCGTACATTGCAGAAAGAACTTCGCCAAGATAGAATGAACGCTCTTCGTCGTGGTTTCCGCCTATAATTGGGACATCCACCTCTGCGATTTCTGCACACATATTGATAAGGTCTGCGGCGAGTTTCCATCCAACCCGGAATGTCTTCCTCCAGCGTGTATCCTCCTGTTGCGGAGTCCCGTGTGCAGTTTGATTGTACTGATTATCCACATTATAATAATCGTGACCGATTGGGAATAAAATTTTGGAAACCGGAAACATTTTCGCGTACCCAAGCAATTCCGCCATCACATCCTTTGCATTTTCGACTTGGATTTTTATATCCCCGTCTTTTCCGCTTTCTTCTCCCCACGTCAACTTTCCGATGTGAATATCCGGCATTTCCACTTCATACATCCATCCAGATTTGCTTCGATGGTATACAGGGAAGGATGAATATTTTGGAGAGAACTGCTTCATTTCATTTCTGAAATCCTCGATAGCCATCGAGGTTCGGATGGATTCAGTTTTACGGTGCAACCATAGCTTTACGGAATAGACGGGAATTGTCTTTATTTTTCCGCTATCATCTACGTGTCCGTTGGAAACCACGCCGTTTTCCACGTCCCATTGAACCACTCTATCTTTGCGCCATGCGGTAGATTTTCCAATCTGCTTCTTGTAGACTTCCCAGATGTTTTCGTCAATTCCCATCGCTTCCAGCAACTTCTTCGGAGAATTGATTACATCTTCATCAAGAAGTGCAGACGCGAAGGCTTTTTCCCCTTCTTCTTCAAATACATACTCTGGTTGGTCTTCTTCTTTTACGCCTTGCCTGGATTCGGGAGTAAAACTTATCCCGCAATTCTTGCACTTATAGCGTTTGTTTCCTGCTTCTGTCTTGCCTTTTCTGATAGCCCCTTCGTTACCGCAATGTGGACAAATCATTGTACCTTCCTTATGGAAAGATATGTATACTTTGTATTTACATAAAATTATAAGTTATTCTTGAACAAGTGGCTTTCCGCAATGAGGGCAATAAATCATTCCGCTTTCTGTTGGGTTATCTCCATCAAACCACCAACTTCCGCCGCATTCCCCTATCCATTGATTGTATTCAGGTTCGTCTAATTTCCATACGCAAACAGTTCCAGAAAGTGATTTTTGTTTATATGTAATCTCGTCTTCTTCGCTCCATGTTCCCTGCTTCATTTCTTGGTCTCGGATTAGTCTGTAAACCAATTGATAATATGGTTCATGATTTGCTACCACCAAGAAATCAGTTCCACTACTCAAAAGTTTGAAAACCCTTGGATGCGAATCAAAAAAGCGTTGATAGTGATTTAGTAGTTCTGTTATACTCATTTTTACTCTTTTTGTATACCATATTTTATCTCATATAGATTAATGCAGGATGATGGTTTTATGACAGTTTCGTCCATTGAATGTAGCTGTTTTTCAGCAAAGTTGTACCCGATGCGTTCGGCGCGGCATTGGCGCACCATTGGAAATCCACCGTTCCTGGAGTTGCGCCCATTTCGAGAATGCCAGATATTGCTGCGCCCGTCCAATGTGGCTGTGGCGATGGCCTCGTTTCCATTTTCGACAAATTGATATGGAGAATTATCGTCAATAAGCCCCTCTAGGTTTTCTTCTGCTTCTCCGTGTTCGCTGTACAATTTTCCACACTGTACGCATCCATAACGCTTTCGCCCATCCTTGAGGTAGCCTCGTACGTGCGCCCTCTTGTTTCCGCATCTGGGACAAATCATGAAAACCTCTTTTCTAAATGGTTTGGATAATTATACAAAACGGACACTAATACTACATGAGAGATTATGGTGTACTTCTTCCGCCCAGCTTCTTGATGGTCATGTTATCAACCCATGCCGTAATAGTTCCGGTGGTGGCGTTGGATACATTTACCCTGATCCTCTGGTCGCCCTGCGCGTAAAAGGTTTCATGCAGGGTCTGTTCGTGCCAGTTTTGAGCCGATGTCTCCTGTGTTGGATATTGCATTTCCCTTCCGACAAACGTGGATGTTCCGGTGTGAACAGACGAATAGTGCTTGAACGAGATGTATCCATTGAAGAAGTTTGATCCTGCCGGATATACCCCAATATCCGTCATGACTTCGTACCATCCGGGTTCTTTGAACGCCAAATGTACCGAGCCAGTTAATATTACAAGCCCATCAGGGTCTATTCTAGAAAGGTCGAGCAAAAGGTCTGCACTGTTGTTTTCGATAATGTCAGTCGTATTGCTGCCATGATACTGCGCCCACGGAAAAGCGCCTGTTATCATGATATTCGCCACTGTTCCGCTAATAGATACGCTGACCCTATCTCCGGAGAAATTGGCAACTGTTCCACTTCCAGAAGAAGACCCGTTTTGTTGATACTCCTGTCCCTCCCAACCGCCACCCCCACCAGCCGACCCAGTAACATACACCTTAATTACAGACCCGCTGATCGACGCCGTGACATTTGCCCCCACAAAGTCAAGAGATGTCCCTGTCCCAACAGGAACGCCCTCATCTGTTACCGCAAAGCCACCCGCGAAGGACGGAGGGGTTGTTGTGGAAAATTGCCGCATGTCATAAATATTATCCCATCCGATCAACACCGTTCCACTAACGAGTCGAATGGCGGACATCGGGACATGGCGTATATTGGTTAGGGTTGGAATATACGGAAGAACATCAACCGTGCCCGTCAGGTTGGCGGCGAGCAGCGATCCTGTTGAAATCTCAATCTGCGATGTATCCAAATTCCAATACAGTAGCAGCATACGTGCTTGGTTGTTGGTTGGCTTGGCCGGAAGAAGGTTGGGCGAGCTCTGATTTCCAATAAAATTCCAACTTGCATCTACCGGGTTGCGGTAGACGTGCGGATATGCGTACACCAGTCCCGCCCCGCTGGTTCCAGATGGCGTGGTGGCAAGCGGAGAAAACTGTCTCGAATACACCCATGTTACATCGCCGCCTTGTCCGTTCTCGAAACTGAGCGAGTGCTGTCCTCCGTGTTTCGGAAGAAAGGACGACTGACTCCCCCAATCAGCATACCTACCCACATCTCTTCCAATAATTTCGTATCTTCCCCTAACCCAATGAACCCGCACGGGCAGGTTATAGACCGGAGAGACGTTTTCGTTGAATGCCTGAATAAGTTCGTTGGATGTGTTTCGCAGGCGCACATACACAAACCCGTTGCGCCCCGGAACATCCACCACGCGCGACGACCCTGGTTTTCCGATTAATCCGGTAATTTCCTCTGCGTTATGAGGAATGGTCTGGTTATAAGACGCAAGGGATTTATAAAGTTTATTGGGCATCAGTTCATCTCGACGATCATCATTGATTTTCCCTTAGAAACCGTCGGCGCGGAAGGGCGTAATATCGTTGCAAACGGCTGAACAAGGTCTGTTTCCAGAAAACACATCCACCTCCCCAGGTTGAAGGCTTTTCTTCCCGTGCCTTGAAAATAATACAGAGGCGTATCAACGGGGGTTTCCCGCAGAACCGCCCCGCCCTCTGTAATTCCAAGTAATTTATAGTTTGGGTAGGAGGGGTTTGGAGCCATGATGTATATGGCGTTGTCGTAAATATCCGGCGTTGGAAACAAAGCAAAAACGGATGACACCCCAGAAACAAGGAGTTCTCCAGACACCGCCCCGGTTTCTTTGTCGATATTCCAAATTGAACTTCCATCCCAGTACAGAGCGGGGAAGATGTTTTTTGAATTTATAACCATATTGTTGAACGGGATGGTTGGAATGGATGAGGTATACGTATTGACCGTTCCTGCGCTTGAAACCGTCACTGCCGTAGAGCAGTATTGCAGATTGGCGAAATACAAATGGTCTCTTCTGTTGTATTGGTTTACATAGTGATTTATAGATGGCGCCGCCGTGGGAAGGTTAACTCCTCCCAGCGTAGTCACGTCCACTCCGTTCCTCATGACATGCAGGGTTCCCGTGGTAGCGCCATAAACAAAATCAAAATAGAACAAATACCAATACGGACTTCCATTGGAAAACCCCACGTACCCATAAACAGTCGGGGGAGATGTTCTTTGCCACCCCAGATAATACCCCGGATCGCCAGTTGATCCGTTTGCGTCGTATTGAAGACCCCCCGTCAGGGAATCTGTTTGTGTATCGAAGACATATAGATACACCTTAAACTTGTACCATCCCCACGTCGCGTCCTTGATGTTGAGAATGACTAAATAGTATATTTTGCCGTCCCAAAAAAATGTTGTTAATGCGCGCTGTTGGCTAGAACTCGACGCCGGAATTGGAACCGTTGTGATTATGGTGTCTGTTGAGCCGCTAGGTGAGCAAACTATCTTGTGTATTTCATTGGTTCCGTAATCCATCAAATAAACCAAATACTGTGACGGAGAGTTCCTTTTGATGCTTATATAGTAAGGCGCAAATGCTGCCGTAATCTGGCTTGTATAAGAAATGCTGGAAGATGTTCCGGAATATGTATAGATTGTTATGGTTCCGCTGACAATTCCCGTTCCAACATCAGTATTACTGAGTAATCTCGCGTACTCGGCCGCTTCGGTGTCGTCCTTAAAAAGGAGCATCCCCACATTGCTCTCCGGGTAATTCGCTCCTCCTACCCTCACCCACGATGAGTGCGTGATTGCCGAGAATGTTCCGGTAACATCTACTGCCGACATATTGGCATAGGACGACTTATTGCTGGCAAATGTGTTGTCCGATTCGTTCATTTATCCTGCCGTAACCGTAACGACAAGTTTTTCCACGCCGCCCACTACACTTGCGATGTCAAGCCACAGCCAATAATTCGCATTGATGTATTGAGCCGTTCCGCTAGATATGGCCGACCCAGTGATGGACATTGTGGATTCGCCGTCTAGGTCAGACACCATATCGTTAGTCATCAAGTCTTGTCCGGCGGTTCCTATGACAGCGCGTTGCTCTACGTTGAACGTTACAGAAGTTCCTCCGACAATATAGGAGTCAATTCGCAGAACGGTTCTGGTTTGCCATAGGCGCGGGCCTGGAATCCCCCCGGATTCCGGAGAGTCGATTACCCATGTATACGTAACAGGATAAAAGCCGGGAAAATTGAAGGGCGGCAGGGCAGGAATGCTTGGCGAGCCACCGCCATACCCGCCACCATCAGGAACTGGCGGAATGACAATGGTTTCAACATGATCGCCGTTCACGATGGGGAGGAAAGACACCTGTGACGGCATCAGCATCTTGTTCTTGGGATCGTACTCCCAGCTCATTGAATTGACGTTGAAGTCATTTCGCACCGTCAAGCCGCGTACGGTTTCGTCGGGAGTGATGACCAAATTGATTGGAATTTGCGGGGCGATGTCCAGGTTTCCATAGTTGGACGAAAGGTTCAGGTCAACAGACACAACGCGGTTGTTGCGAAATGCGTACAGATTTTTGACGATTTGGTTTAGGTGGTCTTGGCTATTCAGGGCCAGTCCCTCGATATTTTCAGTTGCGCCGCGATAGGCAGGTGCGTCTCCCGGAGCACAGGCCAAGAGCGCAGAGAACGAGCCTGTGTATGCCCCGCTGTATGCAATGCCGCCCATTTCCAGATAGGACGTTTTATTAATGACGTTCTCTGTGATGGTCGGGGCATCTTTCCAGTCGTGGCGCGTCAGTTGCATCGCAGCCACAGACGTTCCCGTCGGAAGGATGGTAATATCCTGCTCGGCCCACATCCTGCCCTGGCGGTCTGAAACCACCTTGCCCACCATTGCAGACCGCATGAAGTTATCCACCGCATCAAAGATGGAAGTACGGTCCGCGTCGAAATATTGTACTTTTGGGTTTTCTCCGACGTATTGGAAGTCATTGGTAAGCAAAACTGACGTATGCCACTTGAGATAGTGATACAGCGCGCTGCGAATGTCCATGTCGAGGAGTTCGTACCACGTTGTCGGAGACTTGGAACTCTCAACCGAAACCGAGAACGCATTAATCTGTCTTAGGTAGTTGGTGACGCTGCCGACATCGAATTTGACCGTGCTTTTCTGGTAGTCAAACTCGACACTTCCGCTCATCACATAACCAACAAAGAAGATGCCGGAATTGTTTTCCTGATTGCCGCCCAGACTGATTTCCGTCGATCCGTAAAAGTCTTTCGAGAACAGAACAACCACAGAGCCATCTTCGATGGAGGATGACTGTTCGTAAATCGTGATGGACGCGGTGTAGCCTCCTTCATCCCTTGACCCCTCCAGGCTTTCCATTGACCATTTCTGATACGGAACACTGACTCCGCTGGAAATCGGATTCCGAATGGAAACATAGCGATAGGATGTGTCTGCTGCTCCGTTTGACCCGGAGATAATCAGGCGCGTGACATAATCTCCGGGCATGGTGTATGACACCCATCCGGGGTTGGCGTTGGTTGATCCTGTTGGCGTTCCGCCCTCAAACGCCCAATCATAGGACAGGGATATTCCAGTCTGCATCGTAGCCGTGCCACTGGATGTGTACCACAATCTCACGGAGCCACCCTGCAACATGGCCGCGCGATGCGAACCCATATTGATAAGCGTTCCCAAGATTGAATTCTGGTTCGTGTACGCGATGTCATAATCCTTGTAGAAGATGACATTCTCGTCATTAGCGGGGTCATTGATGATGCGAGGATAAACAGGCAGGATTTCAAAGAAGCGATAGACGGTCAAAAATTGACCATCTGCCCAATTGATGTCGGAATTCTCCGCAACTTCCATCGAAGTCGGAGTGATGGACTTGACGCGCGTCTTTCCGATGTCTTTCAGTCCAACCGCAGAGCCAATCCAGCAAACCATTCCCGGTTCAACGGCTAAATCGCTACCATAGGTTACGTTGTCGAACGTAATTGTTCGTGCGCCTTTTTCGATGGCAGGATCGTTGATTTGGCATTGCAGGACAATGCGCGGTTTGAAAACAGATAGAAACAACTCCGAACTTTGCGGTCGGGTTCTGACAAGTTGCAGGTCGTCGGGAGGTAAAATCATACGTGAATGCTCGAAATCACTAAACGAACGTCGGATACGTAAGTCTCGAAAAATGCACCAACTTCGGGGTCATTCATAACGCAACCGGAGTAATCGAAGAAGGCGTATGGAGTTGCTCCAATTTTAGGCAAAGACGCAACTACGGTTCCGGTGATTGCAGAGAGATAAAAATCATTGACTTGTTTGAATTCGTCGGTAGACATAAAAGACCATTGCAATTCAAATGCTCGAATAGCGGGGTAGATGGAATGGCCGTTCCCGTCAATTCCATAACTTTCACGCGTATTCCATTGTCCCTGTTCTGGTTGCAGTATAAGGCTGGTTCCGTTGATTGCGTAACTCATTTCGTCCTCGAAACTCTTGTAATTACATCTGCGGTTTTGGAAAGCGTGTTGTCTACAATTCTGGCCTCCAAATCCGGTGAAAGCAACATCTCGATTGCCAACTTTCCATTCATGGCATTGTTCGGAGAGACATTTCCAAAGACTTTGTTGACATCTCGTCCGTTTCTTCCAAGCGGGGTGAAGGTAGCCACTTCCGGGCCTCGTTCTCCAAAGATGGCCGCGGTTGGCTTGGTTGCAATGATGCTTCCGCCTTCTGCCATGCCAGTCAATCCAGCGATATTTCCGGGATTTCCAAATTGAAGATTGGTGAACAGTCCTTGCAACTGAACTGCCACACTTTGCGCCATCGCAAGTAGGGAGTACATTAGATTCGCATCTTCCGAGAAATATTTGCGAATCATGTCCTGGATGGCCTGTTGGTATTGCTGGTGGACGCCGTATTGCTTGTCATATCCATCCTTCAACGCCTGAACCTTGTCGGCTTCATTGCGAGCGATGGAGTCCAGTTGGTCTTGATGCCAGCGATTCAAATCTTCAATCTGGCGTTGCTCCCACGTGTTGACTTCATCCAACTGACGCTTTTTCCATACATCAATTTCTTCGAGTTGGCGTTGGTAGGCAGTTTGCGCCGCTTGGATTTGGCGTTGCATTTCAAGTTGAATGGCGGCCAAGTCTGCGGCAAGTTTTTCCTTGCGCAGTTTGTCGTCCAAATTCTTCTGCGCAATGGCCTGTTCTTTATTGAAATTGTACTGCTTTATCAGGCTTAGAACCTGGCGGGCGTCGCGGGCGTGAAGTGCATCATCCAAATCCATCAGGAATTGGTCGTGCAATTGTTTCATCTTGAGCAAGAATTCCTGCTCGGCCTGCAACTGGTCTAGGCGGTATTGAGTTTGTGCATCCGCCATCTTCTGCTGTGTGGAGATTTGGATGTCATAAATCTTCTGTTGCAGTTGCGTTTGCGCATCTTCAATCTTTTGTTGAACCTGCGTCTGAATGTCTTCAATTTTCAATTGAACTTGGATTTCGATGTCGCGATACTTTTGCTGTGTCGTGATTTCGAGTTCTCGCTTAGCAATCGCCGCATCGTTGGCGACTTTCTGTAAATCTTCGTCCAGCTTCGCCAAGTCGTCCAATGCCGCCTGGTCTACCTGCACCCCAACATCAATTTGCGCAGTTGGGGTTTCTCCTTTGTCAAGAATTTTCTTCAACCAATCAGGAGCATTGCTCGGTGCTTCGGCAAATAGTGTCTTTATTTCAAAAACGAAACCTTGTTTGAATTTATCTTTGAAAGTTGCAATATTACGAATGTATTGCAAGAACACGTCAAGCGCGTTCGCTCCGTGAACAATCGAGTTCACAATAGCGGCCACGCTCACGATAACCGCATCTCCAAATCCGACAAACAAGGCAATCCCAACCTTGAACTTGTTTGTCATATCTGTGACAACCGCAAGAATTCCATTCACGGACGGAATAACAGTTGCCAGTAATCCACCTGCGGCGGCTTTTACATCCTCCCACGCGGCGGCGTTTTCTTTTAGTTTTGCAGAGTTCGTTCCAAGATAATCATTATATGTCTTTAGGGCGGTATTCGATGAATCTTCGATGATTTTTACCTTGACAGCGGCTTTTTCTGCGGCAGTTAGTTTATCCACAGAATCAGAAGCCTTCAACAATCCCATATCGACAGCCTTCAATTTGATTGCTTGATTATCGAGTTGGATGTTGTATTGTGAAATACCCTTTGTGTTTCCGGTCAAAAGGGATGTTTGGATGCGGTTAATAGTGTCTGCATAGGTTTCACTTTCTGTGGAAACCACATTCAGAACTGCCGCCGCTTTTGTCAAAGAAAGTATCTGGTCTTGTGTAAAACCGAACTGCGCAAGACTGGTCGCAAGGTCGGATGCGCCCTTAAGCAAATCCGGTTCCGAAAATATCTTCAACTCATCTTTTATCTGTTGTATCCCCTCGACTATTCCCTTGAATGTAATGTCTTTTCCTTGGTTGGAAAGCGCAATTTCTGCGTTGTGAATTCTCCAAATCGCCTCTTCAACATCAGAAAATGATTTTACGGCTGTGGTAGCAAATTGGATAACTCCCTGGATGAGATTGAACAAAATCATGGATACGATTGCGCCTAATGCAATACGCACAGCATTAATAGAATTGAAGACCCTTCCGAATGCGCTTTCGCCAGCATCCCCGATACCACGCAATTCCATTCCTGCCTGCTTGATTTCGGCGGACTTTATTCCCGTCAACGAATTGGCGAACTTACTTACTGCCTGTTGTGCTTTCCCTAAATCTCCGCCCATTTGGTTTCCAACAGACGAAATAATCCCTTTCAGCGTATCAACACGCGCGGCGGTATCTGTCACCTGCGCATTGAACTGCTTTAGGGATTCCATTGCCGACCGAGCATCGACAAGTATTTGGGTTGCGATAATGTCAATTTCTGTCTGCGGAAGCATGTTCAAATCCTAGATTTCTGTAAAATGAGACAAGAGCAATGATTTTATTTTCCTTCAATCCTTCTATAAACTCTGTCAATATTTCGATGGAAACAAGTTGAGAAAGTTGCGCATCTGACATGCCAGTCAACAACTTTACGCAGAGTAAATATTCGGATGGTTCGATAATGTTTACGATGTCGGAAATGAAATCAACTACGTCTTTTTCGCTCTTATCTACATCTACATATTTATCAAGGATGGACGCCAGTTTTAGGGCGTCACGCAGACCAAGTTTTTTAGCCTTCATCTTCGTCCAATTGTACAACATTGCCAACAGGGAGCATATCCCGTCTTATCTTGACCTTCTTTGTGACCGGCTTTTGCCTGCGAACAATTCCTTGCATCCAGGATGGACGTTCGAGCGGATGGAAAACAGCACGTTTCGTCTTCTGATTATATTCGTAGGCCAAGTCGGTCAAACCCCATTCCCACTCTTCCTTCAACTGCTCATCAATTGTGATTTCCTGATATAGACCAATTGCAGTATCAATATCCAGATTTCCAACCTTTTCTTCGTCCCATCCATATTCCTTTGCGAAGGAATGAAGCCAGAAGTACCATGTTCGACCAGGGTATTCCCAAGGCATAGTTACTTCTTTATGCTTTTGTGTTAATATGGGAAATTGTATTAACGGTTGGTTGGCTTCTATGATGGCGGCGAACAATTCTGCAATGTCCATCCATGACATAGAGTCCAAATCCATCTTTGCGCCCATTCCATTCCATACATAATGGTAAATGAGTTCGTAGACAGAATCCAAATCGCCATCTTTTGCGGATGTTTCGATGCGTCCCCGCAGGTCTTCCAAAACCGCCCAACCCCGAAGAGTTAGGCGGTTGATATTGTCTTTTGTTCTCATCATCATCTTTTTGGTTTTGGTTACGGTAATGCTGACAAATCTGACCTGATTACAGTTCCGAACTTCATCGTCGCCAGCTTTGTTTCGTCAGCGAAGGCACGAATTTTTATCCCATCCACCATCCAGGGTTCACCGGATTTCATAGGAATGGTGAAGGCGTCGATGAATTTCGCCCGGTGCAAATGGAATGCCACAAAGTCGCCTGCAATGTCATCGTAAACCTTTGGAGCATAGAAGTGATAGAACTGGCTGTTATTAATAGCTCCAATGCCAACTTTTTCATAGCCAGTCCCAACTACAGGAACGTCGCCCAGATTGAGCAAATGACGCAGGGCAGTCAGCGGAAGCAGAGACGAGAACGAGAATTGGAATTCGATGTAATCCCTGCGTTGTAAGGCGTCCTTATCGCCAATGGTATCGCATCGAACCGCATTGATGGTCAAGCCTTCCGTCATTTGAACATTCGAGATACAACCGACACGATACACAGGATAAGCGACCGTTCCGCTCAAATTCCAGTAATACCCATCGCTGTCAGGATTGTTCAGAGGGTCGGCGGACGCATCCTGAAAGTAAAGATATGGTGCGCCTTCAAGATAGATTTCTTCTTGGGCAACGATATTGCCAACAGCCGCACCAGTAACAAGGGGTTCCGTCATGGTTATTCTCCGACGATTTCAAAAACCTGGTTGCCGTTGCCTGTACCCCCACAACATTGTCGGCCACCTTGACGTTTTTGCAGTAGCGTTTCTACATCATTTTTATCTACATTTGCGGTTGAACCTGCTCCATTGAACACATAGACTTTCCCTGAATCGCCCTGAATCCGTATTCTAGCGTCAATCATCAATGCCACCAATACGGTATCAACCTGTTCCAAAGGCTGGACGGTTATTTCTTCTATGTGCTGTGAATAATGCTTTGACATCGTACCTGCGCCCTCCAAAGGCGCGCATCCTGCGCAATTGCTGGAATGTTTTCTGTAATTCTAATCTTCACAAATTTTACGTTGTTTTTTGCGAAGGCGAAACCCCGAAAAGCGGACACGACTTTTCCTGCAATCTGGTTGGCTTCCTTACTGGAAGCGGTCTCGCTGAAAATATAGAACGAGAAATCCTCCTGCGAAGGGCAACTTGAATTGACTTCCATCAAATCAGTCTGCGATTCCAGCCCAATCCGAATGCAGGGATATTTGAAATCTGTTCCCTTCCAGTTGAGTTCCTTGATACCTGCCGTTCCTTCTGGAAGCAACGCAGTAATAGTTGGTTCAGATTGCGTCTGCGCAAGAATGGCGGCCTGAACCACATCATTGTCAATCATACTTTCCTCGACATCCCAACTACAATCAAGCGAATATTTTTATGCGCGGCGTCCCGAATATCCTGCAAATTCTGTTGGCGCGTTTGCTTCTTGGCGGGTTGAAGGAATGGTCGTGCGGCGACGCCTGGATGACTGACGTGTTGTGTAACGATGGTTTGCCCTTCGTAAGCGTGAGTTCCTTCAAAAGCAAGTGCCTTGGCTCGAACCGGATAGATGTCGATAAAGTGCGCTCCGTTTTTGTCGTGAATACCTGAACCCCATTCGTATGCCGAGTGTAACCGGCTTAGTGTTAGATTGATTTGGATTTGATGTTGCGTAATCTTCGGTTCTGGAATACCGATATTCCTTGCATCCAAGCGCGGAACATTCTTGGCCTGCCCAATACTGGCGGCCAAAGTACGAATTCGCTTGGCGATATTCATGATAACCGAGACTGGAACAATCTCACTGATATTGTTCGGTGTGGGCAAGGTCGCTACGCTCCAAATTTACATACAAATATCGACGCGGGTCAGCAGGATGGAAATTCGCTTCCAAGGAACTAATGATGCGAAACCTGTCATGATAATACCGGCTGTTTGGCGGAGAGACAATTTCCACATAATGCTTGCGTTCGTCCAAATTCATATCAGGTCTTGCAATGATAATGGCAGAAAAGAACTTCGAGACTTCAAAACCCTGAATGGCAAGATTTAGCGCATCACGCGTATTCTGCAACCTTAGCTCGACATTTTCGTATATCACTGTTCCAGAAGGTTGCGCTCCGCCAACATTGTCATCATTAGCGAAGGAATACTCCCAAATATTGCAGGTAAGAACGGCTCCAGCGGTCATCGGTGAAAACTCAATCCAGCCCGTGCGCGGTACTTGCGAACCAATCGAGCCGCACGTTGCGATAAAGCGGATGAACCAAACGTATTCTTCCCAAGTTTGACGCGTGTTTCGGAATATCCCTGATTGGAGAAGTTCTGAATACCAATATCTCCAACGCCTTCATTGGAAAGTGATACATCCCATTCGTTCAGGTTGATTTGTGCGGCAATTGTCAAGGCGGCCAGCATGGATGGTTGCGTGACGGTTCCGCTGGACAATCCGCTTTCATAAACCACCTGGACGCTATATGGAGCAAATCCAAGATAAGAAAGATTGTAACCACCACACGTCAAAGCGCGATGCAAATCAATATATCCATCTACTGCATCCCGGATAATGGCACAACCGGAAGCGGTGTTTACTTGGCAGGAATTGTAGAAGTTTAAGTCTGAAATCGTGACTTGCTTGACTTGCAGGATGTACCCATAATCGGTCTGAAATGGATTGCCGCCATTCCACATATAAGTTCCAGTGACAACGGTAGGAACAAGAAAAGCGTTGAGATGTTCGGTCATCTGCTCTTCTGCAAGCAAATAAGCCGCTTGGCGTTGCGCTAAAGTGGAAGTTCCGGTACGCCCCCCGAATTGAATGAAAACGCTATCCGTCAAGACCAGCGGGGAATAATATGGGTACTGTTGCATGTTTCCTCGGTAATATTATAGCAACGCGAACTGGATT
>JAEHJW020002435.1_pt1 | contig 20210 bp, 23 predicted proteins | sample 9271431 | NCBI WGS metagenome assembly JAEHJW02 | reverse complement strand
TCCGGCGGCAGACAGGTAATAGTCCACGCCATAGATGCCGCTTGGCAATGTAAGCGCGCCGACGCCAATCGCCTGTCCGGCGGTGAGCGTGACGGTAGCCGTTGGCGAAATCAGCGTCTGTCCCCATTCGTTCGTCCACGTATAACCGGCAGTGTACGTTCCTGCCGCGAGCGCAGTCGCCGGACTGACCGTTGCCGCCGTAAGCACGGGTGCAGATGCGGGGTTCGCGGCATAGGGAATGGCTGCGAGCGATGCGGGCGGTACGCTGATCTGAGCGTCGGCGACACCCGGTACGGCGAGAATCGCGTAGGTGAGTTGCTGCACCGAGAGCGTTGCGCCAAGGTCCAGATTCGCGAAAAACGTCTGAATCGCATCTTGAACGCCGCCCTGCACAGCCGACAGCGAAGATCCCATCTGCGGCAATACGGCTACAATTACGGCGGTCACCGTCTCCGGCGCATCCTTGACGGTCATTGTCACTCCCGCCGCTTTGTAGCCGATATGACGCACGCCGCCCGTGTCCGTGTACCCGTTGACCACATTTTGCGTCTGCGTCAGGAGGGTTGAAGACATCGGACCGCTGCCGTTGAACACATAACAGAAACCGAGTCCATAGGTCGCGCTGTCCGCCTCTTTGGCCTTGACAACTTGCTCCGTCGGATTGCCCGAAGCGTCGGTAATCTGGCTCGTCAGCGCCCCCGCTTCGACGGCAGACGGGATGCCGCGTTGTAGGCGATTGACCTGCTGCCCAAGTTGCGCCTGCAGTTGTACCTGCGTCTCCGCGTCGTGACCGAGCACGGTTGGCTGCGCGGACAGATTTGTCACTGTCACATTCGGCGTCGGCGTCACGAGTTGCGTGATGCTGTTGGCCGGGACATTCGTGATTGCGCCCGTCGTCGTACATGCGGCGGTCGTCGATGCGTTCTGACCCGGCGTCAGGGTGATCGGCTGTGAAGTAAGCCACTGCAGCGAACTGCCGGGAACCGTAGCGGCTGTTCCGGCGGCCAGCGTTACATTTGCGGTCGCGGAAGAGGATAGGGTAAATTGAAGGCTATATACGGACCCAACAGCCCCGGCGGGCGCGAGGTTGAGCAGTTGATACGGCGCGTTGATCGTCGCCTGCGCGAATAATTCCTGCGTCTGTTGTTCCAGGACCGCCGATTCTGCGGCGAATGCGTCAATCAGGCTGCGTACAAGGGAGCCGACATTGAAGTTGCTCGCTTTGGGTGTGCTGCTCGTAACGGATGCAATCGCGTCGGTTGCGATCTGCGTTGTGGTTTGTGCCATTTGTCCACCCCCTTAGCCGACCAGCGTTAATGCGACATTTTGCAATTCAATCGCCGTGCCGGACGTGTGTACATAGACCGCCGCCGACACATACGCCTTGTCGCCCTGCGGTACAACGGACACCGACTGTACGCTCGCCACTTCGGGCAATTTCGTCAGCGCCTCGCGCACCAGCGCCGCCCATTTCGTTTGTGTCGTTGTTCGCCCGACGCTCCCTGGCACACCGCTCCCGAAGTCGGGATGCAGTGGCAGACTGCTCAGTTCCGTTTGCAGTGCGATAGCGAATCGCTGATTGAGTGTGCCGAGTCCCTGCACCGTCGCCAGGTCGCCATTTGCAAATTCGAACGTTGCGCTCACGTCGGAGCCGAACACGTCGGTCAACTGCGCTGTGCTTGTCAGCGTCAGACTCGACGCGCCGGTTACGGGCACATAGATAACCGATCCCGGCAGCAAGACCTGCGTGTTGCCCGTCGTATAGGCCGAAAATAATTGCACCCGCGATCCTGCCGGATACGTGTTTTGAAGCGGACTGGCCAGCGTAAAAACGCCCGCGATATAGGACGACACGCCGACGGATTCCGCAATGATCCCTGCGCTCGCCACACTCGACAGGTACAGCGTGTTCGTGGATTGCGGTTGATTCGGCAGCGCGATGGTCGTTGCGCCTGCGCCTACCTGCGCGGCGAGCGTCGTGACCGCGACTGCCGGGCCGTAGACTTGCGACGGGTCGAGCGTCAGATAAGGCGGCGATAGATTGTTGATCGAAACAAGAGTAGGCCACTCGTCTGCGTTCCCGAGCAGCCGCTGCGCCAGAGCCTGGATGCCTCTTTCGACATCCTCCGGCGTGATGATATGAGGTTTTCCGATCAATTTACCGACACCCCATTCATCAGCGTCGTAGCCACCTGCGCAACGTTTGGCGGTGTCTGGTAGCCAAGCGCAGGATCCCACGCCAGAAGCGTTGTGAGCGCCGTCTGAGCCGCCTGCGTGACGGACACGCCAACTGCACCCGTCGCCAGTTGCGCGGGCAGTTGCGCATGAGACGCGATGCTCTGCGCCGACAGCGAGAGAGTTAGCAAGTATTGGCTGCTGTAGATGCTCTGCGTGCTGCCCGTGTAGAGGTTGTCAAACACATTCGCCATCACGGATGCCACTTGAGCGGTTGTCTGTAGTGCACCCGTCGAGAGCGACGGAAACAGCGCGTCCACTTGCCCGGCGAATGCAATCCACAGTTCGCATGCGGGAACCGTACTCACCAGCGCATCAAGTGGTGCGAGGATCGATTGTTGAAACGGCGCGGATGCGGAATATCTGAGCACTCAATCACCTCCTATGGCGGCGGGATGGATATGCGCTCGCCGACGAATATCAAGTTCGGGTTGGCGATGTGGTTGAAGTGCGCGATCTGCGTCACGTAAGCATTCGTTTCCGCGTTGGTTGCATTCTTCGGCAGATAGAGCTGCGCGATATGCCACAGCGTCTGGCCAGATGCCACGTAGACAATCGGATTCTTCGTCTGCTTCACGGCCTGCGCCTTCGTGACCGCCGCATGAATCCGCGCCTTGGCGTGTGCCTTGATCGTTTTTGGCGTCGAGAAGGTGTGGACAATCGGGTCAACGATCTTGTGAGCGGCAGTCGATCCCATCATGTCGCGCAGAATCACGAGGTCGAGTGTGTAAAAGGCCGTTGTCGGGCTGCTACTCGTGCGTTTGAGCGTCGGTTTGCCGATGGGTTTTACTTCCCACGCCTGTCCAACTGCGTCATCATAGATGCGCATGAGCATGGGATGCGCGTTTTCTTGTTCGAAGTAATACTCGATGATGTCGTAGTAGAGATGTTTGAGCGCCGTGTTGCCGTCAACGTGAGCGCCGTTGTAGCGACCCTGCGCGCTGTTCCAGGCTGTCGTGCCTGACAAGCTGAGTGTTTGTATGCCGAGTCCGAAATCGTCTGTATAGATGCCGTCCTGCGTCTGGACAACCGTCACCCGCATGTCGCGCGTGATCTGCTGATCCGGGTTGACAGGCAACACAAGGATGCGGGCAGGACGCTGCCCTGCAGGGCCCACTTCGACGCTGACGACGCCCCCGATTTTGAATGTCACGCCGCCGCCCCCTATCCGCTGAACACTTTGCTGCTGCCCGTCTCAATCACGCCCGTGGTCAGGTTGACGCTATCGCCGACCCGCGCCACCGCTGCACCCGATCCCGTTGCCGCGCCCAAGTAAACCTCGGCCGCGTTGATGGTCGCCGATCCGGTGATCGTCAGGTTGACGTTGCCGTTGAGGTTCAGCGTCACGTTGTATGGCGTCGTCGTCGTCGGCGGATTCCACGCGGGATTTTGCGTCTTCATGTCGAGCGGCGTTGTTCCCGTGCCGATGACGAGATTTGAGCCGTCCGGCAGGTTGATCTGCACCTGACCGCCCGGTGTCGTGATCCAGGAGACGCCGGACTCGTGAAGTTTCACGTCGTATCCGGGGTCTTTGGTGTGAATCCATGCGCCCGGCATGGCGATAAACCCAATGCATACAGGACGTTGCGCCCGCCCGCTAAGATGTGCGCACACACACCAAACATCTTGCTTGCCGCTGGTGATCGGCTGGTCATATGTTCCTTGCGAGGATGGCATAGGAGCCGCAAGGTCAATATTCGACGGCATATACGTCTGCCCGGTCTGACTCGCGTAAGACCACGACAAGACGGGAATGCGAGAATAAAATCCTCCTTGGCCGCTTGATGCATCGAGTGCAACATCCACCGTTCCCGTGTCCGCATGCACGGCAACCACCTTCGCGAGAAACATCTGTTCTTGTCGTACATAAGGATTCCACGACTCCATCTGTGACCGATTATGAAGCGCCGGGTCAATGTGTGTTCCGCGCATACTCAACCCCCCTCATCACGACCGCGCACAACTTGGAGAGACGCATCCCACCGATTTCCCTCGTAGTTATAATTATCTTGGATTGCGGATAGGTAATAGATTCGTTTTCCGACCGGATCACGCACATAGGTGCCGATGAAATAATCCTCGTTTCCGTGGCAGTCGATGCTTCCCGAGTACCAGAATTGATTCTCTCCCTGCGTGGCGATTAACCATTGATTGAGTTCGGAGCCGATGCCGATAGCGCTTGTGTTCGGCTTCCCCGGTGTGGTCGGATCGTATTCCGCGATCCATGACGTATCGAGTTCAAGCGGTCGTACACCATAGAGGTCTGCGTATTTCGTCTGCACCCCATTGTCTTTTCCGGTCACGAATGTGGGTACGGTAAGTCCGACAATTTGCGTGCTCACCCCGTAGGTAAGAAAATAGGTGTATACGTCCGTGTCGGAACGCTGCACATCGACGCCGGTCACGCCGATGATATCCGCCGCAACCGGGAGCGCCTTCCCTGGATACGGCGTCTCGCCCGTAATCGTCTGATATGGCGTCATGCGTCCGACGAGCGTCGGCGCTTCCTGCGTATCGATGACGAACAGTTCACCGAACGGCGGCGATGCAAGATATTCGAACAAGTTCCAATAACTTCCCGTGTAACTGAGCACGTTCATGCTGGACATCGGGTAATCGGGATAATCGAACTGCCCGACGAACAGCGGAAGATCCGAAAATCGATAGTGTTGCGAGAAGCCGTCGAATATGGGATGGACGAGCTTCGCGAACGCATCCTCGAAAAATGAGGTGATGGATACGGGCATGATCGGCAGATGGAAATTGTAGAAGAGGCCAAACCCTTGCGCCTGTGCTTGAAGGAGTGCTGCGTTTCCGCCTTTTTTCGCCGTGTTTTGCGTGAACAAATATAGGATTTGCCACTCCAACAGGAGTTTTGTATAGTCGCGCCCCGTCAGGTTGATGCGCGGTTCAGACGGACCTCCCGACGCGCCAAATGACAGCGATTGTGGCGTCGTATCAAGAAAGCCTCGCATGACGACCGGAAATTCTCCGCCTATGCGCCTACCGTCTTTGCTCGCGCGAATCTCGATGTAATCCATGGCCTCCAGAAGATCGGCCCACGTGCGTCCTTTGCTGTCGCGCTTGGCCGTGAGTTGGATAGAGAATGTGCCTGGCGCTTGTGACAGCGTCTTGGTCCGGGACCACGAAAATAGACTGCCTGTGATATCGTAGACTGCGCCCCGCCACGTCTTGGCAATGATCTGCGTCTGTGGGCGGAATTCGTTGACGAGTAATGCCATGTGGCAGTCTCCTTTCGCGGACATGAAAAAACCACTCGAAAAGAGTGGTATGCGGCGATTTGACTATGTTTTGTGCCACCGGTGTCACGTTTTCAGATAACGGCAGACGGTTTCCAATCAACCCAAGCGCTGGACACCGAAAATTCCTCTTGCTTATCTATGCGCCAGGTGGTACATTCTGGTTAAAAAAGAGGGGTAATCACATGAAACTCAAATGGCCCATCCTCGCACTCTCCGCCCTCCTGCTGACAGGATGTAGCGCACTCCCGTCTGCGTCTGCACCCAAGCCGAACATCCGGCAGATATTCCTGAACTATGTGCCGCCGAACGAACCGGGCGCGCCGCATGATATGGAGTGGATTGTGGAGCACTTTATCGGTGACGGCGGGTATTATGGAAGCGGGCGCACGCCGGGTTCTCTTTTTGTTTCTACTACTAATCTGCAAGCCGGGTCTTACACGATCAATTGGCCGCACCCTCACATTGAACAGGTAACGCGAGTGTATGAGGTGCATTGGTCAATAGTAAATGCGAGCATGATTTTTTACATTTTCACACCCAAAAACGAAGTCGTTGCCATCAATCAAGACGCGAAACTTGCAATGGCCTATCCTTACATGCAGGCACTCAAGAAAAACTAACTTCGATGCGGGCCCCTTCCCGATGACGCCGCTACCGCTTGAGCGACCGCCCTTCCAATCGCCGCGATGGTAGCCGCAGACAAACTAACAGGACCGGACAAGCCCGTCCGCGCTTGTTCTGGCGTCGTTCCTTGCTGTTGAGTAGGGATTCCATTTTGAAGGTATCCTTCCGTACGCGCCAGCACCTGTTGCGCATAGGTTGATGACCCCCCGCTATAATCAGTAAGAGCGCCGGACCAACTTCCACTCGCCTGGTAATCTTTCAGGAGGATATCCATTGCCTTTTGGGTCGCGTACGGCATGTTCACGGCGCTCGCAGGGGTAACGCCTTTGTGACTGCTTTCGAGTTGAAATGGGCCGAGCGCCAATTTGTGCCCTTCCGCCAATAATTGTTTTGCCTTCGCCATATACTGTGAATAGGATTTAAAATAATACGGTGTTCCGACGCCCTTCGGTCCCGTCGAATTGTCGTTGATCGTATATGGATTGCCGCTGCTTTCCTGCATCATTACAGAAGGCAACAATGCACTCAAAAATTTACTTGTCGATACAGCGGGAGCGGATCCAATGGGAGCTGTCGGGTTGCCGAAACGCCCACGAAAGTAAGGCGTTTGTTGAGAGGGCAAATGGTTCGGATATAACACTGGAGCAGATGTTGCAATGCCATTTCCGTTAATCGCATATGGAGTGTTAGCGAACAATCCCGCCACTTCGGAACTAACCTTGCCGATACCCCACCCGAGTCTTGATTGTTCTACAGCATATTGAGCCTGAGCCATATTCAGCCGATCAACGGTACTCAGTTTGGTGTTCATCTTCCCTGTCGTTGACATCGCCCCTGCACTCAGCATCCCACTATGGATGAGCGCCATGTTTTGGTTGATATTTCCACCCATGCCAAACAGCGCCGCCTGCAAGTATGGATCTGACGTAATCCCCTTGATCTGACTCAGGTAGGCCGACCCGAGAGTGGTATTCCCGATCTTCGCCGCCGAACCCTGTTCCATAATCGACATCATCTGAAACGGATTCGTGATCTTGCCGCCACTCGCCTTCATGATCGCCGAAAATCCGAGCAGTTGCTGAATGCCCTTGGCTGACGCGAACCCTTGATCCATCTGCGACACGAGGGCTGCCCCGCGCATACCTTGCAAGCCCTGGATGCCGGATGCGTTCATGGCCGCATACTGGCCCGCTACGCCCGTCGGGTTGCTGATGGTCGGGTTGATGCTCGCCAGTGTGCCGTAGATGCTGGTGAGGCCCGTGAAGAGCGGACCCTGACGACCTGCCATACCCGATGCGCCAACCATGTTCGACAGCATCTGATTGTACGCGCCTGAAGTCAGAGACGACCCCGCGCCGGACGTAATACCCATCGTTGCGGCGGATGTGACAATCTGCGTCATTTGCGTTGGAGACAGACCAAAATGAAGCGCCGCACCGCCTGTCTGCTGCACGAGTTTGACGACGCCGTTCTCCGATAGTTTGGAAAACGACTGCGTGAGCAGGGCTGCCGCCTGACCCGCTTGCGTCAGATTCATCGCGACATTTGCGCCCGCGAATCCAACTTGTACGCGAAACTGTTCTACACTTTTTCCTGCGGTGCCCACTTGATTCAAGCTGTGCGCGAGCGCCGACACGCCAGGAGCTGTTTGCTGCCACTGCGAATAGCCTTGCGACACCTGACTACCCGCCCACGACATAGCGGTAGCGCCGAGAAGTCCAGGTAGACCACCCGCAAGAAGTCCGATCGCATCCCCCGCTGCGCCGCCAAGAGCGCCACCGCCGAGTGCACCCCCTGCCAAACTACCCATGATGCCACCCTTTAGACCGCTTGACAGGATGTTCTTGAGACCCGTTCCTTTCGCGGAGTTGGCGAAGTGACCGAGAAACGATGTGTGTTGCGATATGGACGCAGGCTGATTCGCCTCACTCGCATAGTTCTGGTAAAACTCCGCCGCCGTATTCTTGCGTCCGCCGATGTACAGCCCCTGCGCTTCTAAGTAGGACTGCTTTAGAGCCGGAGACATCATGGACTGCACATCCGCCTGACCGACGCGGTTGAAGTAATCCTCATAATACGGCGTCGATCCAGCCATGTGTCGCGACTTGAAGTTGTTCCCGAGCAGTGGAACCATCCCAGACACATTCTGCAAGCCGCCCGCAGGCTGGCGATGCGATGCGCCGATAGAGGATCTTGGAGCACCAGCCGGGTTCATGGCCGAGAGCATCGGCAGCGCCTGGGCGAGCACGTTGTCGTAATACTCGATCACGCCGCCTTGTGTGCTCAGGTCATATTGTGGCTTGCTTCCGCCTCGCGGTCGCCGTGCAGGTCCTTGTTGCGTCGAAGATGGCTGACCACCGCCAGCGGCACCACCCGGATGACGAGGTCCGTATTGCAGACCGCCGCCGCCCACAGCGATGCCGCCGGATGCAGACTCAGCCCCCTGCAACGCGCCCATCTTCTGCATGTCGGCGGAGATGCTCTTGACGCGCGCCTGCAACTTGTCCAAGGCTGCGTCAATATCGTGGAATCCCTTGAGGTCGGCGGACGTATTAAATCGGAGTTCCGGCATTCTCCCCACTCCCCCACAGTTCTTCCGGCGTTACGGTCTTCGCTTCTTTGGCCTGCTTCAGCCGTTCGCGTGCCCGTTCGTTAAAGTCCGATGACGGCCCCTGTTTCTTCGCGCCCGCGAGAATCTGCGTCAGTTCGAGATAGGCATCGATATCGAGTTCCATCTCATAATCCGAGAGCGTATCAAGCGCAGGATCGTGCGGCGCGATACCCCAAAGGTAAGCGTACTGGAATCGGACTTCACGCGATCGATCCCGTACCCGCTGGAGCTTTGTTGTCTCCCACGTTCTTGCGAAACGAGTTGACCCATTCGGTTACCTCGCTGTCCAAGTCGTCGAGGTCATGACTCATGAGTTCGTCGAATTTCGGCTCTTTTGGGTCAACGCACAGAGTGGATAGCATACCGACGGCGCGTGAGAAGCGGTAGGCATACGAAAGGCCGTCCGTCATGCCGTCACGCAACCGGAGCGCCAGCAGATCCATCTGAATCATGTCCTTGCCTGTCGGGAGTCGGAACGTATACTGCGTATCGCCTGCGATAATCGTTTTTTTAATCGGTTCCATGGTTGATTCCTCCTATTGGTATGTAACCCCGCGGACGGGGCGTTACAGAACAAACGACAGCGTATCCTGCGCCGTCCACGACAGGTTGTACGTGAAAATGTCGGTGTTGGGCACTTGGACGCTGTCTTGATTGTAAAAGGCGTTCGTGACTTGGTAGAGAAGCGTTCCGGTTCCTTGCTGCAACACGTTGATCGTACCTGCGCTGGCGTTTACTTCTTTCGCCAGACTTTCAGTCGGTGCCGTATTGCCTGCCGACAGCGCATTGTTTCCGTTGATCGGCACAAGATTCGTCGCCTGTACCGTCACCGTCGCCTGTGTGACGGGCGCATCCACAAAGAGTGGACTGCCCACCGCATATGCTGGCCTGCGGTTGACGGATCGGCTGATGGTGAGAGTTTCCACGAAACCATAGTCGAGTCCGTTGATCTGGATATCGACGTTGTTGCCAGTAAAGATCACAGGACCCTGTCCTGCTGGCATAACGCTACCCCCTTACGCCGCAACCGTCGCGGAAGTCGGCGACAGTTGCAGGACGATGTAATTTGCAGGCACGTCGATGGCGACGTTGGCGTTGCCTGTGATCGTGTCGCCGGACCCAACAAGCGAAACATCCGTTGACTTGGGCGCTGCCGCGAGAAAACCTTGGTTGTACCAGTTGACCAGCCGCTGCAAGACTACGGACTGTGCGCCGCCGACAGTCGAGGCCGTTACTGGTTTTCCGACAAACGGAGCGAGCGCCGCATTAAGATCCGACACGATGATATCCGCGACAAGGCCGGTCGAGTTTTCGACCTTGTTGTATGCGGTGTTTTGCAGCCACGTGGTCATGTCGTGTTGCAGCACAGGAACGCCCGCCTGATTCGGCGCGATAATCGCCACACCGCCCAATAGCGCTTGCGCCACCATGCCCGGCGTGACCGTCTGCCCCATGCCTTGAGAAGGCACCGGTTGCTGAGTGAGCGCGTCAAACGCGATGGTTGCCGCCCGTTCGCCAATCACCGAGCAGGCCACCAGATACGGCGCAAATGTGGTTGCGTTACCGTTGTAGTCGGTGCCCTTTTGTTCGGGCCAGATGAGTGTCGAGCGGTCGCTGTTCAGAAGCGCCGCCTGCGTGATTTCTGTTGCGAGAGTAGCTGCAAGCGCATCGCCCAAGTAGCCACGTCGGGGTTGCCCGATTGAGGTCATGTAATGGCAGTGCGCATCGTTCATATCCCAGATCGAATAACTGCTCGACACGCACGAAACGAGGCTGACGCCCGTGACTGCCTGCGCGGTCGTATAGGCATCTTGCCAGTTCGAGTTGGTGGCGGCGGGCGACGTTCCGCCTGTCGCGTAAGTCCACACTGCAGATGTTGCGAGCGAAGTTGCTCCTGCATCTCGCGTGCCCGTGAAGTAGAGGTTGACCGAGTTGAGGAAGCGGACAACCGCCGTCACGTTGGCCGAAAGCACCGTCGGCGATGTAGAGGCCGTACTGACGGTTGCCGCTGTTGTGATGTTGTCAAAGAGAGCCGACACAAGATCGTTCGGATTTGGATCGGTTACGACTGCACTCCAACCCGCCAAGATGTTGATTTGATTGACCAACTGCTGAACTGTCATGGTCGACGTGAACGCGATCGTTCCGCCCAAGTCGGATGTAGTGGCCGTCAGTACAAGTTGCGTGTCGGATACCGTATACGTCGGCGCGGTTCCCGTGCCTGAGTAATAAATCGCGAGCACAGACAAAGCCACGTTATCCGTCGTGTTGGATGGATACGTCTGACCGCCAGGACCCACAAAGTCCGTCGCTTGCGAGACTTTATATCCACTCACAGACCCGGCCTGAACCATCCACTTGGACGAATCGGCAATCGTGCCGTAACTCGTGGTCGTCAGTGGAATCTGCGCCACGGCCCCCACGCTGTTGATCGTGCTGGTTGCCTGCGTCCTCGGTGTCGGATCGATGACGGTCAAAAGGAGCGATCCGCCCGCTTTCGCCGCGCCAGCAAAGGCGTTTAGCGCACCTTGGAGCAGGTCGCCACCTTTTAGGACGGCCAGCGCCTGAGCGGGGGAACCGATCGATAAAGCGGTGTTTGGTTGCCCGTCAAGCGCAGGGCCGATCAACAGCGTTCCGAGTCCGCCGCCGTTTGGCGCGCCAAGGAAATTCTGATCATTGACGACGACTGCCGCGCCGGGCGCAGCCATGTAGACGCCATTTACATAAGGCATGGATTAACCTCCCTTCTCTAGCTGGGAACGGCGTTCATGAAATCGTGCAGTGCTTCACGCCACGCCTCTTCGGTTTGCTTCACAATCCCTTTGACCTTTTGGAGTTTGGCGAACGCAGACAGGGATTCGATCTGCCCCATTTCGCGCTCAACCGTGTTCAAAAAGTCGTCTGCGAGCATAAAAAAAGCGCCCTGCACAGGCGCTTCCGGTTCTTGCGTATTCGATTTTTGCGCCACATTCTACCCTCCCACTGTCACGCTGGCAAACGTCGGTGTAACACCGATTGTCGCGCTTGTGATCGTTGCAACAGGCAACTGTGACCATGTATCAAAGTGCTGCGCATTCAGACTCACGCCGCGCATAAAGGCGAACGCGACCGCATCTTTCAAGTCGTCTGGAACGGGTTGGAGCGGGGTCATGCTGATCGATTGATCGAATAACCCGTACTCTTGTTCGAGCGTTTTGCGCTGGTACAGAAGCGCCCATTTGCAAAGCATCTGCGACCATAGCAGCCAGTTCTGATTCATGCCCAGACACCCGACGTGATACGAACTGGAGAAGGTCGTGCCATCGGTGATCACGCCGCCGGACGTACTCGCATACGTTCCGATAACGCGCCTACCCGTCACTTCTGGAGATGATCCGATCACGACATTCCAAGACAGCCCCTGCACAGGAGCCGATACATAACCCATACGGATGGTCAGATTGTTGGCCGGATTTTGCCACCACTGCGTAATCTCCGCCTGATGCTCTGTTGTCTCCTGCCCATAGATATCCGGCACAAAGGTCGCGAGATTGGCGACAAACGCCGCAACGGCGCTTTGTAAAACCGTGATGACTGACCGTTCGCCAACGTTTATTGCCACGGATCAAACACCCTCTCCCACGCCGCCGCGATATGCGCCTCGACAAGCGGCTCCATAACCGCCCACACAGACTCAGTGACCGGATTCGGATCTTTGGCCGGGATAATCCACGAACGCGGATCAGAGTTTTCGGACGCCGTGCGAAATGTAATCAATGCGCCGCCCGGAAATTTGACCATATTGCTGTGGATACTCGCCTTGTGCCGATACCCCGTCTTACTGACGCGGACGGGCGTATACACTTCGGTGTTACCGGTGTTCGATCCCCAACTGTACAGATTGCGTTTGACCTTTGCGCCGTCATCCGCTCTCGTTTCGGTGTAAGACCCGATAATTTGCGAGATCGTCAGTTGCGATGCCATTTCTGCAACGACGGACGGCAATTCCGACGCGTTGTGCTTGAATGGCACGATGACATACTTTGTGCCTTTTTTGCTCACCCGATGGCGCGGCCCCGAATAGATCGCAGGCTTCATGTCACGTTCGGGAATGCCGGACTCGATGGCCGACAGCGTTTCGGGAGCCGTCACGGTAAACTCAAACTGACCGAAATCGTTGCGTGTTGCGGCGGCCATTTCCGGCTTATTGACGGCGTCGGTCATGCCCGGAAATATCGTTCCCGTTACCGCCGCCTTGAGCGCCTCTTGGACTTTTACGCCCGCTTCGTGAACGGCTTGGCCGACGATCTTATATTCCAATTCGCTCTCGTTTCGCGGGAATGGTGGAATCACCTGAAGATCAATGCGCAACATCGTATCACCCCCGCAGTAACTCCGTCGGTGCATTTGGGAGCAAGATATGACGCTTGCGAAACACGGCTTTTTGCCCCAAATCCTGACCCCATGCGACACGAGGCTCTGGCGGATTATAAGACACCCACTCGAACTGCGCGTCGTAGCGGATCGAATACTGCACGCCCGCCGCAGGTTGCGCGCGCCCTGAGATCCACGTGATTACTTTTCCATCGTAGGTGAAGTCGCGATTCGGCACATACTCTGTGCTTGCGCCTGTCGTGACATTGACTGTCCATGCGCCCGTGATGTTCAAGACTCGATACGTTGCCGCGTCCGTCGTACCGGACCCTCTGACAAGAATCTCGGAGAATGTCGGCGTACCAATCGTCCACGGCAGCATCAGCAGATCGAAGTTGTCAAAGTGGATGTTGCCAGGGGCCGGACTCACAACAAGGTCGCCGTCTTCCATCAGTCCGTATTGCACCAAGTCGAGGTTTTGGGTGATGTCCGAGATCAACACTAGCGCTTCTATGGCAGATAGGGGATACAGGATGCCATACCCTCCGCATGCCGCGCAGTTGATGTTGTTCGGATCGGTCGGTGTGTTCCCGCAGGGGCATAATGACGCTTTGTAGACGGTCGCCTTATACGCAAACGAACCGCCTTCGTCCTGTGCCTGCCACAGCGTCTGATAGAGCCATGGGATCGGCGACGCAATCGGGAAGTTCATGCCGTTTACCTCCCGAGTTGCGCCATGACAATACCGTTATGAGCCGACCGCCAGCGCTTGATATAGTCGTCCGAGTTCTTTTGCAACCGCGCGATTGCCGAAGCAAACGGACCGCCGTTGCGAAAACTCACCGTCTGGTTAAAGCCGTCTACGTTGTGCGTAAACGACTGCACGCCGGGATAGTAAGAGAGTTCGTACACTTCGAGCACCTTGGCCGCCGCGAGTTGCGAAATGGCGTCAACCATATCATCGGGGATCGGACTGATGCCGGACGTATACGTGATCTGCATAAACTGCGGAACATGGTTCATCTGCCCCATCGTGAAAAAGGGGAGCCACATGCCCGCGCCCGGTGACATGACGGCCATCGCGCCCTCGACTGGAACGATCCGTACGATGCCGCTGTTCGGGTCCGCCGTGATCCACGGAGGCGGCACGGCGAGAATTCCGAACGACGGCGGCAACGCATAAAGGATGTTGCTGATCGAGATGATGGGTTTGTGGCGCGTCTTAGTCGTGGACCACTTCTCGAATCGGCGCGTCGTATAGTCATATGGCACTTCGAGCATGTCGTAATCCTCGCCCGCAATCGCGTCTCGACCCACCACATATCCGTAGGGATTGTCGGTTGTCGTTAGGTTCGTGATGACTTGCGGCGTCTGATTGATGACGGCGGCGATGATCACGCGAGGCACGACAAAGCTGTCGAGACGAGTCTCAAATTCGCCGACCGCCGCATCGATCTTTTGCTGCACCAAACTGCGCAGATCCGCCGATACCGCCGTTCCGACAAGCGGCAATCCGGCCAAGTAGTGGCTGATCACGAAATCCGGCGTGATCAATCCCGTGATCGGATTGCCGTTGACGAAACTTTGATCGGAACGGTACGACGGTTGAAAACTGGTAAACGTGCGGAGAGGAGGGTTCTGACTCATCGACCGTTCCCCCTCGGATTAGTGTCCGAATGCCACCCATGTGCCTGTAATATTGGTCGTGCCAACCGTAGTAATGCTGGCGGATGCCGTGAATCCGGTTTTGCTGTAGTCCGCTGTCGGCGCATAGGCACCTGCGTTGATGACTGCGCCGCCAAGCCCCGTCAGCGTGAGCAACACAAAATCACAGGCTGCGGGGAATGCGTCCGTAAACGTGACCGCATCTGTCGCAACACCCGTCGCCGTGCTGACGATAGAGAATGTGCCCGACTTCACGATTTCGACCGCTTGAAATCCGTCGCTCGTTTCGATGGTCTGCGTGATGTCTGTGCCAGCGACGAACGGGTACTGTGTGGCGATTGCGCCGACCGTTTCTTGCGCCCCGAATTGAGGCAACACTACTTTTTGCGCCATTGTCAAACCTCCTTAACCGAGTCTTGCGAGTATGCCATTTAGCACTCCGCTTGTCGGGGCCGTAGCGCATGAAACCGTCACGGCGACGTAGGGAAGATACTGCGTGGCTGTCGAGAGATACAAAGCGAGCGGGATAGCCGCACCCGTTCCGCTATAAGCGGCCATCGTCTGCGTGCTTCCGAGGTCATACCAAGTCTGTCCGTCAAACGACATCAGCGGCTGCACGGTAACGATCTGATTGAGCGTGCTGGTCAGAAGCGCCGACTTATACGGAGCGTAGACTTGGTCATAGGCGATTCCCTCTGGGTTCTTGTCAAAGGTGCCTGGCGCATCGCTTTCGTGAGCTGCCGTGTCGCGAATAGCGAGCGCGTTGTACAAAAACGGAGCGCCATAGGTGAGGGCCACCAAACGTGCCCCTTGTTCTCCGCCGCCATTCGCGTCCTGTGAACGCGGAAGCCATTCCGCCTGTGCGTGCGTAACCTGATCAATCTGAGAGGTAAAAGAGCGCGGCATGCGCTACACCTCCTATTCTGCAATCCAGTCAAACGTCAAACTGGCTGCCGATCCCAGCACGTTGAACGTCGTTGCCGTCGCCGGATTGGCTTTGTCGAGATATACGATACCGTTGCTCGTCTCGGTAATCGTAACGAAATTCGGCACGTAGCCGAGATTGTGCGTGATTGCTTCGGTCGTTCCCGCCGTCGCGTTTGTGGTACCGGACCCAGAGTCGTTGAGTTGTGCGTTCCACCCGACGCTGCCCTGTTCGAGCGGCACATCCATCTGCGTCTTGTTCACATCGATCGGGTAGTTCGTTGAAAATTTGTCCTGATAAGGCGCGGCCTGATATTGCGGCATTACTGATCACCTGCTTTCTTGCGATTGGTTGCCGATTTTGTGCGTGCCGGCTTTGACGAAGCGGATTCAGGCGCATCGAAAAGCGTTCCTTCTCCGTCCTCACCAGCCGTTTCCGGCGTGGCTAGAAGTGTGAAATGAAAGCGGCGTAAGCGTTCCTGCTCCGCCGCCGTCAATTCATCTCCATTCGCCCAGCCGTCCGCATCAAAGATCAACACGTGTTCCAGGACGACCATTGAATCGAGCCGCCCCGGATTCTTGACTCGTAGCATATTCGCCCTCCTTTAACGCATTTGCCCATATACCGTAAATGTCGCCGAACCGCCAGATGACAGAGTAAATGTGAGCCGCCCGCAGACACCCGCAAGCGGAATGCTTGTCGGAGGCAGCAGACCGATAGCCGTTGCGGACACAAGGGTTTGCGCCGGATAGTCATTGATTCCGTCGGACGGCTGCCACAGGAGCGTAAGCGTACCCGTGACTGCCGTGACGTTCGTAAGGATCGTTCCGGCGCTGTAGACACCCGTGGTAAACAAGGGCGATTGACCGTCTTGCGTCTGACTGCCCGTATTCGTCCAGACCGGATACGTTACGGGTGCCCACGGTCCGGCAGGCGATAGCGTTCCCATGTTCGTAACCACAAGCGCGCCAATCGCCAGATTCTGCGCCAGCGTGCGACTTGTGGTCACGTCCGCCAATTCGAAAGTTGCACTTGTGTTTGCAAGCAATTCCTGCGGATCAGGAATGTCATTGACTGTAATCGCCGCCGAACTCTGATTCAGGATGGTCCACATTCTACCGACCTCCTACTTATGTCAGTTGGACCGGCGCAATCGTGACATTGGGGATCTGCACGTTCTTGATCAGCACGCAACGCGACGGCACATAGATGATCGGAGCGCCGATGAGCGCAACCGCGAAGTAACGCGCCATAGCCGGGATAGGCAGCGGCCACTTGAAAAATGGCAGCAACTGTTTCATTACAGCGCCTTCCATCGGGTCGTGATTGATGATGAAGATGTCAAACGCGCCCGCGACGACGGCGTTCTCGTCGGTAAATGTCTGTGTCACGCCGGACCCCGCATCAACCACGCGTTGCACAGGCAGATAGGCCCCGTTTTGCACGCCAGCGATGCTGCGGTAGACCGTGTAGTAATTGGCGGCATTCGCACCCGTGACGCGATTCCAGGTCACGGACACTGATTCGTTCGCACCGACTGTCACGCTGGCTGTGGCTGCGGACAATTCAGAAGGTCCGGCGCTATTGTCGGCTTCGATCTTGTACGTGACCGGGCCGCCATTATAGCCAACGCCATACTGATTGGCGTTCGTCGGCGTCTGCCACATCGAAGCGGCGTCGGACGAATTGAGAACCGCGCTCACGCCCGTCGGAATGGCTGGAGCGTTTTGGATCGTCGCCTGAACTGGCACATCGGGGTTGAGGAAGATGTCGTTCACGAACGGCAGATAACCGAACGTGCCGTTGTATCCCCCGACAGGCACGCCGATTTTAAGCGTTCCTTCGTTATAGAGCGCCCGTTCGTCAATCGCGGCCCGTTGTGCAGGCGCGTAGACGCGGCTCCAATAGGACTGGACGGCAGGGGCCATATACGCCACGTGTTTCCCTGCGGAAATCTCACCCGCGTTGTCCTGGATCGCCTGCTCTGCTTCCTCAAACAATTCGATGGTCGGGGGGCCCGCCTTTGCATCGATCACGATGTTGGTAAATCCGGCGGAAACCGCGAAATTCTCAATGATCCGTTTCACGCCGTCAAAGGCCGTCGGCAGGAGCGAGGAATCGCCGTAAAACAGATTGCGTTCGACGCCGCGAAGCAGATACCGAGTTGCATCGTTGATCTGGAGTGCTTCCGCAGAACCGCCAATGACCTCCGTGCTCATGATCGCGATGTCGGTTGCGTAGGCGGTCGCCATATACTTCATGGGAACTTGGACGCGCGCAAACGTCGAGTCATTGCCTTGCGGCGTTGCCATCGCAGAGGTAAACACGCCGCCGCGAGAGCCGTACGCCAGCAGTTGGTCGTACTCTTCCGTCATCGCATACGCTTCTTCTTTGCGAATGTTCTTCCAAAACTTGATGTTGTGCATCCCGAAGGACACGTTTTTCAGCGTGCGTGCGAGCGACTGGGGAATCAGGCTCGAACCGTCGCCGGGGCCTCCCGGAGTACTCGGAGACGCAACGAGCGCTTTTTGCAGGCGCTCAAACGTGGTATTGCTCAGGCTTCCGCCCATGTATTGACCTGTGAGCAGACCGCCCGAATCCATCTGGAGCGACTTGACGATTTGTTGTTGCTCAGGCGCGAGACCTCGTGCCATATTGATCCACCACCTTGATCCAAAGTGAGGGTCGTGGAGGCGTCGGGTTCGTGTAAGTTGTTGAGTTCGTATAGGAGTCGGCGGAGTTAAATCAGACCCGCTTTATGGAGCACTTCTTTGCCCGCATTGGACAGGTAAGGAATGCCCGCCACGCGGTTGTTGTCGAGGATCGTGATATCATTCATGATCTGCGGATCGCCACCATCGTTGCCGGGCTTTTGATATTCCGCTTCCAAAACCTCGAACGCCTTGGCGAGATCGAACTCCGCCTCGCGTGGACGTTGTGAAGTGGCCAGCGGAGCGCCAAACCCTTTGCGTACAGGCTGCGCCGCGCGTTGTTGCGGCAGTCGCTGCTCTTGCTGGGCTACAGGCTCGTATCCGGCGATTTGCATCTGACCGTTAATGAGACTTTTGGCCATCTGGCGGTTTTCCTTTTGCACGAGGGTCCGCAGCGCCGCGTTCTCCTGATGCAATTTGCGCACATCAAGTGCGAGCGCCCGAATCTCAGACGAAGACTGATCCTTCAGATCCCATACCGCGTCGGTTAGCGCTTTAATCAGTGGATTCCCGTCCACGTACTTCATCGCGTCTGCTCCCAAGGCTTTACGCACCTCCTTGCGGCGGCTTTTCTCCCGCTCGCCGTCCTCTTCTTTCTTGCTTGCCTTGCGTTTCGGACGTTCGTCCTCGTCCTCGTCTTCGTCGCCTTCATCGAGGTCATCATCGTCGTTCGTGAGGTCGGTGAAGTCCTCGTCCATATCGCCGCGAGCGGCGGCGTTGGATTTGCGCACACCGTTTTTCCGACGCTTGTGTTTCTTGACCGTCACGTACTCCTCGTCGTCATCCGGCAATTCGAGCGATTCGATGTCGTCATCGGGATACTCGTCATCGTCGCTAAACGGGTCATACACGCCGTCTCCGTCGCCTGAACTCCGATTGTCTTCCCACTGCTGGTCGTCGTAATCTTCCGGCGCGTCGTCATCATCGTTGACGAATTTATCCGGGGAATCCGTGGTGTCGTTTGTACGATCTTCCCAGTCCTCCAGTTGGTCGTTTGACTCCTGGGCTTCCCGGTCAAAAATCGCCATGTATTGCTCCTTGCCTTTGCCCTTGCGTTTCGCTGCATTGCTCTGGCGAACAGGCAACTTTGCGCCGCCGTTCGGGTCTTTCGGTGCGACAACCACCGACTTGTTCACCTGGCTGTTTACCAGTCGGTCGAAGTCGCTGAGTTCGTTTGCGCGTGCTTGACGCGATTGCGTCATGTTGATTCCTCCTTTGTGAGCAGGCCGCTTCCGCGCAGCACTTCGAGGATTGCATTCACCTCGGGTCCGCTTCGGTGTTCGCAGCCCAAAAAATGAGCCGCCGCCATTCGGCGACCGCCCTTGATCCGTCCGTCTGCCGTGACATGCGGACAGTCGGGATGATTCTGCTTGTGCTCGCGCAGATGTTCGCGCACAATCGCCACGGGATCGCCTCGCGGACCCGTCTGATGCAACCGCTCCACGCGGGCGTCCAGCGCTTTGTGCAACGCGTTTTGCCGCGTCACAGCGTATCGCGCGCACCAAAGGACTTGTTGCTCGGGGAGTCCATACACATCTCGGAAATAAGAGAGGTCCGCATCGCGCCGAAACACGCCGCTCGGTCGAAAGTATGGATTGTTTCCGCCGATTGCCTTGTGCAGCCGCGCATCCGCCACCGTCTCGACCCACCCTAAAACAGCACGCCGCCTTTGGTCGATTGGAGCATACTGCACGGAAGCACCGACCGAAAGCGACTTCGCGAAATCCACGAACGTACCAGGGTGAACCGGAGTCGGTGTCAGCGCCACGTTGCGAATGAACGCCCGCTTGATCTTCGACGGGTCGTTTGCATCGCGTTCCTTG
>JAEHJW020001833.1_pt1 | contig 20213 bp, 30 predicted proteins | sample 9271431 | NCBI WGS metagenome assembly JAEHJW02 | reverse complement strand
TCTATCAAAGATGGGTGTTGGAATTGGACAGGATCACTGTCTAATGGTTACGGAAAAATAAATTCTGGTGGTTCATGTGGGCATCCTCTACGAGCACATAGGGTTATTTATGAGTTGTTAGTGGGAAAGATTCCCACTGGAATGGTAATAGATCATCTATGTAAAAATAGAAAATGTGTTAACCCCGTACACATGGAAGTTGTGACACAAAAAGAGAATGTTAATAGAGGAAAGATTTCGATAAGATTGAAAACTGGAAAGTGTCGCAGAGGGCATCTACTTGTTGGAAAAAATCTATATATGAGAAAGGATAGAATCGGTTCATGGAATTGCTTGGCATGTATTTACTTATTAAGAAAGAAATACAAAAAGATATGACATTTACTTATGAGCACTGCGAGAGTCAAGAAGAAGTCAGGTACCATATCCAAGAGTGCGAAGGACGGCACACCCAACAGGCAATTTATTCTACCTTCCACGATGCTCTGACCCAGATATGTTTCGGGTGTAGGAAAGTCAGGTCGACGATCAAAGTAAACTAAATCTCAAGGAATAAACGTATGAATAACAATCCAAATAATATAAAAGTCGGAGATGTAATTGAAGTCGAACAGGCATGGGAAGATGAAGCGGGATACTACCATGATGAATTTCCAACAGTTCTAGCTATTAAGGAAAATGGCGAATTGAAATTAGATTTTGGACGGAAAGATATAAACGAATTTCTAGAAGGTGCAGAATTTTTCGCTAAAGATTATAAACCAGAATCTAACTAACCATGTCCTCACAAGAACAAAAGAAGAAAGACCATCTACTATATCAGGTTCTTGTATTTGCTCCTGATAGAAGATTTCCTCAACCACCGATAAAGGGAGGACTAGATAAAAGATCGGCGATTCATGAGGCAAAACGATACAAGGAATTAGGAATGTTTGTGCAAATTTTTGACCCGATAAAGAAACAGTTTATAAAGTTCTAACACCATGACCACCTCAAAGAATAAAGGGAAGAAGATTGAAGATTTTGTGATGTGTCGTTATAAGAACTGTAAAAAAGAAGTGTGGAATTTCGTGTGTAACGGATACTGTAAAAAACACCACGACATAAAATGTTTAGGTAAAAGGTCGAATCTCATCACATAAAGGAAGAAAAAGAATGAAAAGAAGCATAAAAGAGTTTTACCTGGGTGTGCTGATCGGGTTTCTTCTTGGAACTGTGGTTTGGGTAATGTGGGATGGATATAAACTGTTTCTTCATGACTAACCCCACAGCAGCACAAAAGGCGATAGGAACCGAGACCAGAATGTCGAATGGCTCGGATGAAGAATTTTTTGAGAGGTTAATATGAAAGACGAAGAGAAAAAAGAACTTCGAAAAGTAATCGCAAGTGGGGTCTTCCTCGGAATTGCTCTTTGGTGGATTATTTCTGTACTTTTCTCCTTGATAAACGGAATAGTCACTTCTTGTTCTGGTTACGTCAATACGCCGCTAAAAGATGTTCCCGCTAAGTGTCTTAGTTTATTTCTTCTATGACCCTCGACCTCTACAACTTCATATTGGATAGGATACACGAGGCATGTCCAGAGACGATGATGCTTAAGTTCGGGTGCGAATACATAGACCATAAGGGGGACGTGATGATTTTTGTTAGGATGTCAGCAAATCACTATTATGGAATCCTCAAGCGTTCAATGTCGAATGTTTTATACTCTTGTGTAAAGTCAGATGCGAAAATCCTCGGCACCGACCCAACACTCGCTGATGTGTTGAGGACGATAGAGACAAAGTCAAATAGAAAGAGAAACGGAGACGAGTGGATGGTGATGTCATCTGGTGAGTTACGGTATGTTAATGTTTTGCGCCACGAAATAAAAAGAAATGAGGCAACTTGGAACCTCTCCCACGACTCCCTCTCATGGCACCGAGATAATCAGCCGGAGACCATAGAGTTCTTGTACGAAATCCTCAAATGAGATTGCTTGGTCAAAAATTAAAAAAGTTTCGGAGCAAAAAAACTAGAAAACTCCACTGGGTTTTATTAGGAACAAAGAAGAAAACTCAATGCATTATTTTCCCCGAAAAAGTAAAAAAGATTAACATACGAGAATACGGAGTAAAGAAACGAGTTATTCCCGCCCACATCTTAAAGAGAAAAACGCTTGAGAAACTATTTGAAGAAGTCGACCGCCCCGAATAAAAAAAATAAAAAGGCATCTTAAAGAGTAAAGAACTATGAAAAAAGCATTTATTATATTAGGAGTCGTAGTTATCGTATATCTGGGGATCGGATTCTTCTTTGACACCCCGGTGTATCATTTTGTTCCCGAAATAAAAGTAGAAAAGGGGATGTACGAAACTTCGAAAACACCAACCTCCTCTTTCGTTGTTGTTCGTTACGAACCCCCCATAATTGTTGATGGACACCCCGTAAATAAGAGTTTTTTCGACGGATGGACGCTTGAATATAGCAAAATCGGCGACCCCATTCTTGTTTCTCCCGACAAAAGATTTAAGTTTAACTCTAACAGCGCTTACAGTTACGTTTACTCGATGGGAGAACCGCTCATAGAACATTTAACATATGATGAGCGTGTGCAGTTTACTTCTCTAGTAAGGGCTAAAGTTAGGGAACTAGAAAACTCTGAACTGGAAAATCTGAAAGAGGAAAGCCGAGATAATTTTGAGTCATTTCTCAAAAAGCATTGATTTTAAGCAGATAGTATGATACAATTTAAGCAATGAAAAATATTATTTTGAGGTTTTTAGCAAGGATATGGTACGTCGGATTTTGTGAAAGCGGTGTTGGGGGAGAATTAGAATATCTCAAGAACGTAATAGATAACCAACTTGAGGGAAGAGTCCGCGAGATGGTAAAGACCTCGACGGGTGAATTCAGAAAAAAGGAGGAGGAGCAAACTAGTGAAAAAGAGATAAAGAACAAGGTCTGGATGGAGAAATATGAGCAAATATGCGCTGCCCTCGCAGATTTTGAGTTCAGTTACGAGCTTATCAAGGATAAAGAGGATAACGAGATCGTGGGTCAGAAAGACGTAGGAAAGTTCGGCTCGACCGTAGGAAAGACCAATATTACCGCCAAAGAAGGAAAAGAACAACTCCTTGACGAAATCACAAAAAAGAAGTATGTGAAGGAATGTCTTGAAAAGTTGATGGAATTATAGTGGTGAATATTGATTTTTATCATAATTTATGTCATTAGGAGGTCGAAGACCGGGCGCGGGAAGAAAAAAAGGAACGGATGCTCTTGCGATTGAGGAGTATAGGAAGCTTCTCGTTAAGAAAGTTCTCGCACAAAAGGGGCCGATCATAGACGCGCTTATAAACAAAGCCCTAACGGGGGACGTTCCCGCCCTGAAAGAGATTCAAGAACGATTGCTCGGGAAAGTAAGCGATAAGCTTGTCTTGGAAGACGGAGGGTTCATCGAAGCTCTCCAAGAAGCAAAGAAGTTACGAGAAAAGAAATCATGAACCCAGAGGAAAAAGGATACCAGCAAACGAAGATTGTTATCGGTACCATAGCGAGCGGCATTATTATAATCGAGCTCGCCATTCTTATTCTTCTCGCGTTATGACCACCTATTACATCTTGAAACCGCCTCCCGAGGCATATAAGTACAGAAAAAGTATCTCGGCGATGTCTTTTAAGAACCCCGATGAACTGGAAAAGAGGTCAAAAAAGGTTGGGGGATTCTCTTTTCGGGTAGAATACCCACCCGAGGGAGGGATATTAGTATACAACGAGGGCATGAAATATCCGTCTAGAGGAATTCCTTACCCCGAGGCATTGGTTGCGGTTGATGGGGTAAAAGGAATGATAAAGATATGGGTTCGCTCTTTTAATCCTTTTACGTGGCGTGCAACGCTTTCAATTCTTATTAGGAACGGACATAAACTTCTTTCCGACCACATGCTTGAAGAACGGTTTTTAAGTCCTTTTAGCAAGAACGTGAAAAAAGCAACGTATGAACTTTGCACTTCTCTTCGTGAATCCGACTCGGAGAATCTTTCAGAACTCTTGGCATGGGTTATAGAATATGATGATGCCTACAAGAATATCCTTATGGACTTGTTTTATCTTACGAATTCCCGCGCGTTATTATCCCATCCAATTAAGGAACTGAAGAAGATTGCGCGTGCGGCGCAAGAAAGATTGGTGAATGATCATGACTACTTAGAGAAATACCGCATGGTTATATTGCTCATGTTGTTTATGTTTCTTATTCCGAAATTTAGACGTGCGGTGCGGCACACAATACTTCAAGTTCCAGTAGAATCTTTTTATCCGGATGACGGAGAGGCATACTACATGCTTACTAAAAAATACTATAACTTTTTCGGAAGGTCGCACGAAGAGCGTATGAAAATTTGGAGTGGTATTAAATAAAAAGCCCCCCTTCTGGGCTGTGATTCATAACGCATTTCCCTCAGCTTCGCTTGAGAAGCAGATATTTACCTTCTATCCGAACATTTATAGCTCGGTTCCGCTCTCGGAAGATCTCATGGCTCACGAAAACACCCATTTAGCTCAGCAAAAATCGTTTCTAGGGGCTTTGAAATGGTGGAGGCGATACATAGATGACCCGAAATTCAGGACAGAACAGGAGATTGAGGCATGTAAGGCACAATTAAGAGCCGCAAAAAGTATGGTAAAGGACAGGAATAAGATATCTGGCTTCATCGATATCCTCGCAAAAAACCTTTCGAGCGAGGTTTATGGGAACTGTGTGTCGTTTGAAGAAGCAAGAAAACGAATCAATGATTGAAATCGACCCCATCGTATTTCTGGAGAACAAGATGCTTAAAGAGCATGAGTACGCTGTCGTAAAGAATAGCGATAAAAGTGTCTTGGTGTCTTTCAAAAGCACTCCTCATAAGGTGAGGATTGCTCCGTCAGTACTAACTGCTGGTACTCCTGCGATCTGGATAGACGGAATTCAACTTGATTACGGTTCGTACAAAGTATTCTCCTATCAACCATTCGGAAAGGCGGGGGTGGACATACTCTTTGAGGAAGGGCCGATAAAGCGTTTGGGATTCGTCCCTAGGGTGCTTATGGGCGAAGAAGAAAAGATTTATAAGCAACAAAAGGCAAAAGAAGCACGGGAGCAATATGAAAAAGAGCATCCTGAAGTAATAAGGTTTTTCCAATGAAAGAAGAAACAAAAAAACTGGCGTATCTCCTAGTTGAGTGGGGAGAGAGTCCTATCAAGTTCATTGAAGATATGTGGGGACTTACTCCTCAACCTCTGAAACTTGAGTACGAAAATGTCGCAGTAGCTTCGCTCTCTGACATCAAGGCGGATTGGTTTGAGCCGTTCGTGAAGGGAAAGCACATTACATGGCAACAGTGGGTCATTCTCTTGGCGTTTGAAGCGGCATTGAATGGCGGAGCTTCGAAGAGGATAAGTGTCCGCTCGGGACACGGAATAGGGAAAGACGCGCTCTCCTCATGGCTTGTATTGTGGTATTTGATGTGTTTTGAGGACTCGCAGATTCCTTGCACGGCACCAACCTCAGACCAGCTTTATGATATCTTGTGGAAAGAAATCGCCGTGTGGCTTCGTAAAATGCCTCCAAAGTATCAAGACCTTTATGAGTGGTCTACGGCGTATGTGAGGATGAAGGTGAAGCCCGAATCATGGTTTGCAAGAGCAAGGACTGGGAGAAAAGAGAATCCTGAAGCGTTAGCTGGGGTTCATGGAGAACATGTTTTTTTAATTATTGACGAGGCCTCTGGTGTTGATGAGACGGTTTTTACCACCATGGAAGGAGCTCTGACGGGTCAGGATATCCTTGTCTTAATGATCTCGAACCCTACACGGCTTATTGGATATTTCTATGACTCTCACCATAAGGATCGGCAGAACTGGCAGTGTCTTAATTTTGATTCTCGTACCAGCCCCATTGTGGAAGACGATTACGTGAAAAGAATCATCGGAGAGTTCGGTGAGGAGTCAGATGAGTACAAGATTAAGGTTGCTGGTGAGTTTCCCAAGGCAGATGCGGTTGATGATAAAGGATTCGTACCTTTGCTTCTTGAAGAAGATATTCATTGGGCGAAAGAATTGAACTTTGTAGGCGATAAGAGAATGGGCGTCGATCCCTCGGGAGAGGGTGATGACGAGACAATTTGGTGCGTCAGAGACAAATTTAGGGCGAAAGTAACAGCTAGAGAGCAGATTTCAAACGAGAAAAGTATCGCCCAGAAAACCCTTACCCAGATGGACTACTTCGTAATCAAGGATTCCGATGTGACGATAGACAATTTCGGGACGGGAGCGAACGTGAGTAAGGAAATAGCCCTCGCAACGGGCGCGAATGTCTACTCGGTTAATGTGGGAGAGCACGCCCAAGATATGCTCAGATTCCAGAATAAGCGTGCCGAAGCATACTTCAGGATGAGGAACTGGATGCGGGGAGGAGGTGAGATAGTCCCTACCGAAGGCATCAAAGAGGAGCTTTTAAGCATACGGTATCGCAGGATGTTAAGTGGGAAGATAGAAATTATGGGAAAACAGGAGATGAGAAAGAACGGAATCAAAAGTCCTAACCAAGCGGATGCGTTAGCCCTCACGTTTGTAAAAGGCGAGCCGTCCATTTCAGATGCTTCCCCGCGAGTTCCCGGTCGCTCGAAGCTTGCGGGGATGAAATATATGCATTGATTTGATTTTCAAAATATGCTATAATGCAAAAAATAATAATGTCGGATAAAAAATAAACGAGCGGCCGACATGATTGTACCTCGAATTCTATAACTCCGATGACCTCACGTTAGGTCTCGAGTCAAAAAAAGGAAAAGACGGAATGATGCAGACAACCCTGAAGGGTCAGCCCATTCAGGTTGCTACCGATTATCAACCTTCGGATGCAGTAAGAGCGGCTACCCAACAGGACATGAAGGACTTCTGGTTTGCCCGTGTTGTACAGCAGAATCCCTATGCGGAGTTCAACGATACTTCGCTCTTGATGCGTCTTCAGCACGATCAGAAAGTATTTAATGCATGGACTCCCGCACCTTCCGACGATCCCGATCTTTCGTGGATGTCGGATGCCTATCGTCCTATTGCGAGAAATAAAGTAATTTCGGTAGCCGCGCATATTACGAAGTCAACAATTTTTCCGGAGATTATCGCCCTGAATCAGGAGAGCGAAGAAGACAAAGATGCGGCAAGCGTGATGAGAGATATTATGGAATGGGTAGGAGAGCAGTCAAATTACGCGAAGACCTTTTTCTATTTCATTCTCGATTGTCTCGTCTTGCCTGCGGGAATTGTTCATCACGAGTACGCTGAAGCAACACGGAAGCAAAAGACCATTCTTCCCAACGGGACATGGACTGAAAAGATAGTAAAAGATGAACTCTTTTCAGGATTTCAGGATACGCTCTTAGGAGATGATGAGCTTTTCATCGCTGATGCATTTATCGAGGACATCCAAAAGCAACCCTATCTTATCTGGCGCAGAGCCGTTGAATACGACGTAGCATACGCGAAGTATCACGGCATAAAAGCATTTGATGAATGTGTGAAGCCGGGCATTCAACTTCTCTTTGATGCGCAGACAGTTCTTTTCTATCGCCAGTACGATGAGAACCTTCGAGGAAAACTCGTAGAGGAAGTTCATGTGTGGAGACGAGTTCAGGACATCCACAGGATTTACGTGAATGGAGTTTTAGTCACCGATCCTGAACAACCGAATGAGCGCATTGATAAGCTTTATCCGTTTGTGAAGGGTGGATATGAACCGTTCAATCATCGATTCTTCTGGTACTCCTCGCTCATAAAGAAGCTCGCCAAGGATGAAGAGGTGGTGAATACCCTTTATCGTATGGTAATCGACGGAACCTACCTAAAGATTTTCAAACCGACATTCGTAATGGGAGAGGAACGGATAGACGGGAGCGTGGTGGTTCCTGGAGCGACTATTCCCCTTAAAGCGGATACAAAAGTCGTTCCTTATGATGTGGGTTCGGATTTGAATGCGGGACTGAACGCGATCGCAAAAGTTGAATCATCGATAAGCGAGAGCGCTTCTTCAGGAGAACAGAATCAGGGAATCAATCCGGAAGGGAATACTACGGCACAAGAAATCTTGACGGTAGAAGAGAACGCACGGACGCTTCTTAATTACTTCGCGAAGATGGTTTCATTTGCGGTTCGGGATTGGGGAAAGCTTATGGTAGGAGATATTCTCCAGCATCTTACTGTTGCTCAGGCGAACAGCATCTTACCCGATGGAGGGAAGCTGAAGTTCAATTCGTTCCTTGTAAATAACAAGATGTCGGGAGGAAAAAGAAAGTCGAGGAGGATAGTATTTGATGACAGCGTTCCCGAAAAAGCATCAAAGATGCAAAAAACCGAAGATGGAAAGCCGCTTGATTTTGAGGGAATGAAAGCTGAGGGATACAGGTTCAATAACGGAAAACTTGAGCAGGGAGACAAGGAAATCGTCTGGGTAGACCCAAGCGCATTTAGAAAACTTAAATTCATGACGATTATGCGCGCGGAAGCATTGACCCCTCTTTCCGATGTGGTAGAGCGATCGCTTAACATAGAGTTATTCGACCGGCTTATTAAAGCGGGTGGAGACCAAAATGAGGCGCTCCGGCTTCTTCTTTCAAGTTATACCGCAACGAGAGATAACGTGGATAAGTATCTTCCTAAAAATCAGCAACCAATGAATGTGAGTGCTAATCCTATGAATCCAGACCCGAATGCAGTACAAGGTCAGAATCCCCAGAACGCTTCAAAGGTTTTGCAAAACATCATGGCGATGAAAAAAGCGTCGCAGAATCCCGCTACCAAATCCTTATGAGTTACAACAGTTCCATAAATGAAGATGTGACGAGAACAAAGATCAACAGGGTAGTAGTCCCCGGAAAGAAAAGAAAGGTGTTCAGAGTGCGGACGAACAACAAACTGAAGGGCGCTTACGCGGAAACCGATTTGGAGAAAGGAACCATCACTATCAACCGAAGGAAACATAAAACCGACCCGCTTCACAAAAAAAGATATCCCGAGATGGCGGACACAAAAATTCACGAATTTATGCATGCCGAGCATCCGAAGATGCATGAAAAGACCGTCAGAAAACTCACCAGAAAAAAGCTTAAGCGAATGAGCAAAAAACAAAAGGGTCGAATTTACAGTAAAAATACTGTAGTAGTAAACAATAATTACGAACACAAATGACAGACGTTACAAAGTTTTTTCTTAGTCAGGCGGAGTTTGTTTCGTTGCCTATTGAACAACGGAATAAGCTTCGAGAAGTATTCGGCATTGCGAAGTCGGGGCAGGTACAAGTGAGAAGCGTTCCTGGAGGAAGCGATGTGCTTGTTTCGGATGGTACGGAGCCGCAGGATCTAATGAGTAGCCTGAATAAAGAAAATATTCTGAAGTTTCTCGGAAAGGAAGAGAAGAAAGGAGATATCTTTGATTTTGATCTTTTGTTCGGAGAGGTTATGAAAAAGCTTTTTCCGAATGAGTCGGTGAAGGAACCAGTTGCGCCGAAAGAAGTTCCCTTAGTTCCTATTCCTCCAAAAGAAGAGGTGAAAAACGAAGTCGAGAAGACCATAGTGGTGACTCAAAGAAGGGGTCGCCCGAAGAAAAATGGATAAGGTACAGATATCAAAAAAAGAATTTATCGAAGAACACACTAACTTGGTGAGGATTCTTCGTGAAGGCACGAGCGCCGAACGCATGCGAGAAGCGAGAAAGCAGGAGAACGAACTTCGGAAAGAAATGAGGAAACAAAAAAATGGATAACGAAAAAATATTGAATATTATCCTGAAGGAGATTTTCAACGCTCCTACACAGGACGACATTCTTTCGGTGAGGGAAGTAAAAAACGGAATGGGAAGCGTAGGATACTCGTTAAGCATCGGAGGAGTTCCCCTTCCTGAAAACAGGGTTCAAGGGATTATCGAAGCGGCGGAACAACTCTATAACAACGAACTATTCCAGTTGCTTTTGAACGAATACGAGTACGATGGCTCGAAAAGAATGGCGGTCGAAGCCGCCGATTGGGAACGAGTGAGATTCGCCAAGGCGTTTATTTACGGAGCCGACTTCATGCGTAGGAAAGTAGACCAAATTAGAAACTTACATATACCGGAAAAGAAAGGTCGCCAAGGAAAACCCAAAACAAATGAATAAATTACTGAAAAAGAAAAAGGGCTATAAGGGAGGCATCAAAGGAACGAAGTTTGCTCCTCTTAAAGCCGCAGGAAAGGGAAGCACGGTTACCCAGCAGGTATCGAAGGTACGCCATGAACATAAGCTTGCGGGCAATTCCTCAAGTTCCAAGGGTTAATATGGACAAGCTTATCTCAAAGGTTATGGGAGACGGGGAAAAGAAAGCTCCCGTGAAAAGTATCAAGATCAAGTTCCAGAAGCCCAAGAAAAAGGCATTGACGCACACGCTTCGCCAGAAGAAAGAATCAAGAAAGGAGGAAGCGGAAGAAAAGAAGCTCGGCATTAAGGAGGGAACCAAGAAGGATATGGCGTTCGATGCGAAGAAAAGGAAGCGGAAAAAGACCCTTCTTTCCAAGATGAATGCCTGTAAACGTGGAAGCGGAAAGCGCATGAAACTCTTTAAGAAGGCGATGGAAAAAAGGAATAAGGGTATAAAATTGACCCCTGTTTCCCAAGGCCATGCCCCAAAAGGAGCTCATGGAAGAGCCGCGGTAAGGGCTATCGGAAGGACGAAGACTACGGGAAACTTCGCAAAGATTGAGAAGGCCTACGGCAAGGGAGCCGCGGTCAACGCGTATCAGGCAAAACTGAGAGCGCACCAAGGAAAATAATTTGAGTTATTTCTGAAATTCTGGTATAATGCGGAAAAGAATGTAAATTTATAAATTCACAACTTAAACGAGCGACTGGTGGGGAGTATTCACATCTTCCCATAAAACAATTTACGGTCGCTCGTTTTTGTTTTATGGGTGGAGTTGAATGCTTCTCATCAAGAAGCAGAGTTAAGAACCCCAGCTATGGGCTAAATAGTTAATCTTATGGAACAACCAAAAGAAGGGGGTGAAACCAAACCTGCGGAAGCCCCAGCGCAGGCGCCAGTCAAAACAAAACCAGAGGTACCTCAACCGAATTCCGAAGCTGGCAAGGATGAAAACGAGGATAAGAAAGTTGTTGAGGCGCTCGAGAACTCCAATAAAGCTCTTGAGAGAGCCGAACACAGAATCGTAGAACTCAAAAGGGAGAATGACCTTTTGAAAAAAGGAGGAGGGGAGGGTGACCCTGAACTCGCCGAGAAGGTTGCAAAACTTGAAACGGAAATTGAAGCATTAAAGCAAGAGCGCGTGCCGAAGCAAGAAGTAGATGAGAGAGATGAAGAACTTGCCAAAGCGCGTAAGGTGAATTCCGAACTCGCGGCAGTGATAATTTCAAAGCAAACCGCGGGCAAGGGAGAAGGAGCGGGTAATAATCAGGACGTTATCCAACCAAAAATGCCTGAAGAATATTTTGCAAAGACGCCTCAAGAAATAGCCATCCTTGAACGGAGAGGAATCGATCCTAAAACCGGAAAGAAGAAATCGTCCTAGAGGGAAAGTCGCCCTCATAAACAGGGCGAGCGTATCACAAGATACGTAAATTCAGCTCAAAATAATGTCTACAGGAGATATAAGGATTGTAGATACCGGAGGATTGGGCGCCGTGCCGACGTACCCGCAAGCGGGCACAACTCGGTGGGCGACAAAAGCCGGTAATACTGCCTTGAATCCTGGCGAACCTTGTAGTATTGATGCCACAAACGGTATTCCTTATGTGGTAATCATTGCTGATGCGCAGGGAACGAACGGATCAAAACTGGTAGGTATTGTGAAATCAAAGGATTCCGTAACCGCTTCGGTTGACGGTGTTGTTGATGTTTATATGCCCCTCCCAGGAGTGGTGTATGCAGGTAAAGCGAAAAGCTCTACTGCCGCAAACACCGATGCAAAAGTTCTTGCGCTTATCGGTAAGAGGGTTATTTTTGATGTAACTTCAAGCGTAGTAACAATTGACACCGCGGCGGCGGATGCAGCCACAAACTGTGTTCTCATCGTTGGTGGTAATTCTGCGAACAATGAAGTGTACTTCACTATAAACCCACAAGGCACAATGATGGGCGGAATCTTATAATCTATGTCTTTTAACAGTTCATTAAACCCAGACGTAGTAAAGACCGCTATTGATGATGTCTTTTTCCAGAAATTTTCTGGAGAGCAATCGCCTGGGTATGCAACGGCAGAAGACCCGATGGTGTTCCGTCAGGACACCGCAGAGCATCAAGCAGTCATCCTTGATGTCTTTAAGGGAGTAGGTGCCTGGCAACAGCGCACCGAGGAACAAGATGTTCCTTCTGGTGACCCGCGTATTGCAAATCAGAAGACGTTTACGGTGGTCAACTTCGCAAAGAGTGTTGACATTCCGAAGAACTTCTTCGATGACAACATTAAATCGTGTGTGTTGTCTTTAATAAATCGCGTGAATTGCTGGAACACCCAATTAAGGGCAATCAGCAACCAAGCTTTGCTAGGAATAGCTTAGAAGGTTCAGAGACTAGGGGTATACCAAAAGAGCTTTGATGAAACCCCCACGAGCGCGCGACATCCGAAAGGATGATGATATAGTCCGAACATTAGACGAAAGTATATTGATAAATAATTTCTCGTATGATACAATAATCGTATGAGAATTGATAAGGAGTATCAAGACAAATATCGGAAGACTCATAGAAAAGAGTTCAGAAAATACTCTGCCGATTATTACCGAAATAATAAATCTGAGATTAGAAAAAGACAAAGATTGAATTACATAAAAAATCGGGATAGGATAGCCGAGCATAGAATGGAAAAACGACTGAAGAGAAAATATGGAATTGATACTGAAACTTATCAAAAAATGCTTGCCGAACAAGATAACAGGTGTGCGATTTGTAGAAAGGATTTCCTCCAAAAGAAAAAGAAAGTATGGAATAGAAACGACGAACCGACAGTAGACCATTGTCACAAAACGGGAAAAGTGAGAGGAATACTTTGTAGGAGATGTAATTTATTGCTTTCTACAATTGAAGATAATAATTTTGTTCAAAAAGCTAATCAATACTTAAATAAGCTAGTGAAGTAAGGGATAAAGAGCCCTTACGGTAACACATAAGAGTCGGCACGGTTCTTATGAAAAAATGGTCGAGAACTTCGCACGAAGGGCTCGCACCACGAGAGACAGGAATGCGTTCCTTCCGTATGTAAACGGTTTCACGACCGAGCTTACCGCGGACGGAGGCGCATTGTTTGCCTCGCATACGAACTTGAACGGGGATACGGTTACGAATAATACCACTTCAGCACTGTCGGAGGGTACGCTTGCGACCGGTATCCAAACGCTTTGGGAAATGAAGTCCCAAGACGGTGAAATCGATGGGTTCGTACCCGCAGTGCTTCTCGTACCGCCAGCCCTTAATAAGCTTGCATACGAAATCACCGAATCCGAGCTGAAGTCGGGAACGGGAACTAACGATCTTAACTGGTACTCCTTGAAGTACGGTATTGTCGTGAAGTCATCCCAGTTCTTGGGTTCTGCGGCGGGAGGTTCCGATACGGCGTGGTATTTGCTTTCGCGAGACCATTCCATCTATCGGTTTGTACGTCAAGCGGTTCAGACGACCTTGGTCGACTGGATTTATCAGAGGAACAATAATTACATCTACAAAGGCGAGTTCCGAGAAAAAGTCGGAGCAATGTCTTATGAGGGTGCGTATGGGTCGACAGGAACGGTAACGGTCTAATCAATCAGGGATTAAGTTCCCAACAAACACTATGAACACATTCAATAAAGTACTGGTGTACGTGGCTTTGGGATTATCCGTTATCGCAATCCTTTCTTCCAATGTTCCTTCTTCGCTTTTCGGAGCGGCACCGAACATTAACTGCAACGGGCGTGCCTACTGCACCGCATTCAATGACTTAAAGTTCAGGAATGCGAGTAGCACGGGTACGTTCGATGCGGCCGCTTTTACTGCGAGTAGTTCAGTTACTTTGAGTGGTACGAATACTCTTTCAGGTACCAATACGCTCTCTGGTGCAACTGTAATTTCAGGAACAGCACAGGTACTACAAACGACCAGTTCAACCCTCAAGATTGGAACTGGCGTGGGTAATATTACTGGCTGTCTTGAACTGGGAGATAGTAGCACTGCCTCAACTACCGTTTACATAACGGCGAGCGGGGCAACAGTGAGCGCTACTACTACAAAGCCCGCGGTATGTAAGTAACGTCGTCCGCTCACTCGGTTCCTTTCTTCTCTACGGAAAGGAATCGGGACGAGCGGATGAAAAAGGTCACTAAAAAAATAAAACAATGAAAACATCTGAAAAAATTATTATTGCGGTAGTGTGCGTTTTAGCAATCGTACTTGCTGGGATTGTGATATTTACTCCATCTCAAACTCCGAGTCCTGTCGTGGGATACGGGCAGAACAGAGAAGGTTTCGGAAACGCTACCTCGACTACGGTAACTTGCGGAGCGACTGCAACCACAACGCTCAGTGGAGTAAATGCAAATAGAGTGTATCTTGCATTTTCCAATGGAACATCGGCATCCACTACCCTCTTCTTTTCAGCGACATCTACGGGCGCATCGGCAGGGAAGGGCCTTATTCTTCCCGCAAATTCCATGCTTTCTTTTGACAGCATAATGATTCCCGTAGGACAAGTATGGTGTATCAGCGCAACAGGAACAGTGCCAATCGGTGTCGTAGAAAAATAAGGGGAGAGAATGACGTCAACCTATACCATCGCACAACTAAAGTCGGATTGGGAAGCACTTCTCCATGGGACTTCCCTTTCGGATATTCAAAACCCGAACGATATTATCAATCGCGCGGCGAGAGATTGTCTCGCGGATTGCGATTTTATGGAAACGAAACGAGTTTCCCAATTCGCACCAGGAATATTCGATAAGGATACCGGTGTATACAACTACCTGATTCCTGCAGACCTTAAACTGAACAAGGTTATCGATATCCGTCCTCAAGTGAACAGATTTATAGGAAACAATCCCATTCAGCATGCCTCAAAAGAATTTGACCTCTACAAGGCGGTTTCAAGTATTTCGATAGACATGGACACGGGTCTCAAATTTATCCGTATATCGGTCGCGGGGCTTCCTCCTGCCGTATTTAATGATTTTGAGGCGGTTACCGGTTCAAATGGAACGAATGCCGCCGATGGAGTTATTGCTACTTCCTTGAATGCTGATACGCTTTATAAAGTGAGCGGAAGCGCATCACTCTCGTTTACTCTTTCTGGCGCGGGAACGGGAACGATTACCAATAGCACGCTTTCTTCGACTGACCTATTAAGCACGAAATGGAGCGGGGTAGCGTCCGTATTTCTTTGGGTCTACATTCCCGCGAACCCCTCCAGTTTGACCTCGGTTGCCCTGAAATGGGGCTCGAGTGCTTCCGCATACTGGTCGGCATCGGCTACTTCAAACTTCTGGAGTCAGGCATTTGTTACTGGTTGGAATCTTCTTGAGTTTACATGGCCGGTCACTTCCACGGGTTCTCCCGATGCCTCAAAACTCACTTACATGCAGGCAAGTTTCACACGGACAGGAAGCGCGCAGACGAATTTCAGGGTAGACAGGATGTTTTTCGCCCTTCCCACCATTTACGAAATGGTGTACTACTCGAAATATATTTTTCAAAATGCATCGGGATCATGGATAGAAACCACATCAAACGATACCGATCTCGTGAATCTCGACACTGACTCCTATAACATTCTTCTCTATAAATGTGCCGAACTTGCGGGACTTCAGGTGCAACAAGCGATTCCTATGAGAGGGAAGATGATAAATTTCGATTTCTCAACCTACGGAAGCATGTATGATGCGGCGGTTGCAAGATACAAATCAAATTACAGAAGCGAGGTATTAAAGGTTACAGGAACCTATTATCGGAACAGATATCAGAGAAACAGATAACATGCCTAATTCTAAATTTTTAATGGTTCAAAAGTTCGGGGGGTATCGGCACAAGACCGAGATTACCAATATCCCCGAAGATATCACCGATAAAGCGGGCAATACTGCCCTTACTGGATATCTTGTTACTGGTTCACAGAATGTCATTATTACCGACTCGGATAAAATTTCAGTGCGGGGAGGATATGCACTAGACGGGGTGGCGTACTCCGGTTCACAGGTTTCCGATCCGATTGTTTCTTCGGCGGATTTCTTTACGAGTATAGGAGGTGAAACTCATCTCCGCGTCCACAATCCAACAGGGAGTACCAACGGGGTTATAGAATTTCGTTATGTGGATTCTCTTGGAAACGTGACATGGAATACTCTTATGAACTCGACTCTAAACTCTACGTGGGACGGTTCTACTTTAACTTTTAATTTTGCAGAATACTGGGATACCTCGGAACTTCTTGCGGAGCTTCTTTTTGTAAATGGCGATGGAAGCGTTTATATGTGGACAGGGGCGACTGCGACATTCGCTTCAGCAACCTCAAATACTCTGACTTGTCAAGGTTCAAAAACATGGGCTGAATTGGGGTTCCTTGCCTCGGCTTCAGGAAGGTTTGTGGTAATCAACGGAACCAAATATACCTATACGGGAGGGGAATCAAGCACTACGCTCACTGGAGTGACCCCAGACCCCACAGGAGGGTCATATGCGGCGGGGACGGTAATTGTCCAAGGGGTACTGAATTACGCGAATAACAGCGCGATTACGGGTTTACCTGCAGCATTTAAGCAAGACCTGATAGCGACAAGCAACAATCAGGTATACTATGGGTGGACGAAATCAAGGCAGATTTATATCTCGAAAGCGAATAACTTCAAGGATGTTTCATTTACTGCAGGGGTTCTTCGCGTTCCCGGAGAAGGGGGGCTTCTTTATCTTGATGCATGTACGGTAGGATTCGCCGTAGGAGAATCGCCGTCACAAAATCAGAACCAGAATGATATTGTCTACATCGATGCGGGGAAAGATTTTACCTATCAAGTAGTATTTACGCTTTCGCAGAGTTTGGCGAATGAAACGATTGTCGTGCGTCGGCTTCAGACCTCGCCGAGCTCTGCGGCAATCTCTCAGGCGGTTATTGCGAAGATAAAAAACGCAATCGTAAAAATATCGAACGAGCCGACCTTCGATTCTTATGCGAATCTTGAGAAGGTAATTACTCCAAAATCATTGCCTATAAGCGACCCGATAAAAACCGACTTCCTCGCTTATAATTTTGCGAACGCGCATGTGCTATTTTACCAATCGAACATTTATATCACAGTTCCTGTGGAGGGGCTTCTTCTGATTTATAACCTCGCAAAGGGATACTGGGAGGCGCCGCAGATTCTTCCCGTGCGTCGTCTTTCCATCATCGGAGGAAAACTCTACGGGCATTCTTCCCAAGTCGGAGAAACCTATCAACTCTTTTCGGGAACGAACGATAACGGAAACCCCATCAATGCAATTGCGGCATTTCCCTACCAGAGTTACGGTTCGCGATTCACTTTGAAAAACTTCAATGAGATTTATACGGAGGGATATCTTTCCTCCAACACTACCCTTACTGTAAATGTGCTGTTTGAATACGGAGGAGCGAAGCGTTCGTGGTCGGCAATCATAAAAGGAAACGACCTAAAGATACAATTTTCTCCGACCATAGACCCTTCACTCGGCAAGAATCAGCTTGGTGGGGATTCAATAGGAACCACCTCGGTACCGACGGGAACACTAAATAAATTCAGACAGATAGACAAGGTAGTGAAAACAAATTTCTTTGAATCGCAAATCGTATTCCAGACAAATGAAGTAGACCAGATGTGGGAAATAATAGGATTCGGACCCGCCGTTGTCCCGGCAGGGCAAGACCCAGTATATATAAAAAAATAAGTCGATGAATAAAAACAAAAAAGGATTCGCGGGAGTCGCGCTCTTGATTCTTCTTGCGGCGGGACTTATAGGAGCAGGAATTTATGAAGGGTTGAAAAAGTCGCAACCCGTTCCTACCCCCAATATAACAGTCGGAGCTACGGGAGTCGTTCAGGCGCAGGCGTTTTATCTTTCGGGTTCGGGCGCGACCGCGAGCCAGAATACTATTTCGCTTACTTCGTTCAAACTTTCCGATGCGTCAACTACGATCGTCATGGCTGATTTTACGAATGGAATCGGCTATGGAACTATCGAGCCCGGAAGTTCAAAAGAAGAGCAGATAAGCTTTACTGGAATTACTCAGAATGTAGACGGAAGCGCGACGCTCACGGGAGTCACGAGAGGACTTAACTTCGTACTTCCTTGCACGGCAGTTACCGCCTACCAGAAAGCGCATGCGGGAGGTACTAAATTTGTGCTCTCAAATACCGCATGTTTCTATTCCCAGTTTCCAAGTACGGGTTCTACCTCGACGATAAACGCAGTGTGGACGTTTGCAACGAGCGGGATTCCCGTACTAAGTACGACTGCTACTTCTTCGTTTGTAACTCCAGACCAGTTTATTACGAAAGGATATGCCGATTCGCTTTCTTTTTCAGGAGCACCGAATGGCTCATTGACCCAGAAAGGAATTTATCAGGAAGCAACGAAAGCCCAGACCGTCGCAGGTACTGCGGTGGGGAGTACGGGAGCTGACCTTGTTGTCCCCAATTCATACTTCTCGAACACCCCTTCAGCTACGGCTACCGTTCCAGTAACAGATTCAGACGGAACTCTCCCTACGGGGTTCGTAAAGCAAACCGCAAGTTCATCCTACAACTTTCTGGGGAATATGAACTTCGCAAGCACCACTAACTCAGGGACGAGTACGATACAGAATGCGAAGATAAACAATAATCTTGTCGTTTTGGGAAATGCGACGCTTTCAGGAGTTAATTCAGGCAACTTTCCGAACCTTATCTCCGCGAGTACCACAAACGTAACGAACAATGGGACGAATGAGACGAATATCTTCTCGGTTTCCATTCCGGGAGGAACGCTCTTAACGGGCAATGTAATAAAGGCGGAAACGACTCTCGAATATGTAACAAGATTTACTTCTGTTTCAAACTTTATTTTAAGGTTGAAATATGGGAGTACCAATATTGCGACAAGTACGATTTCCCTTACTAGCTCTAGTCAGAAACCCTCAGGAAAGCTTTCCGTAGAACTTTTTTCCGCAGGGACTACGAGTTCTCAGGAAGCGAATATGTTTTATCTTTTCCCCGAAGCCACTCCTACTTCAACGATTACGTGGAACTCAAGGTTGGTAGGAACCTCAGCTGAAGACAGCACTACTGCGAAGAACCTCACACTCTCTATGGAGGTGAGCGGTGCGAACGATGTAGTAACCGCGTATAACTGGTACGTCGCTAAACTCATACAATAATCATGGAAACGAATCCCTACGAAATCTCTCCTGGTGTAACTGCACTCCCGCAGTTTTACCAGTATATGGATTTATCCAAATCTGGGGGAACCTCAAACGCAGGAATAGACCCCGAAACGGGGCTTCCTCGGGTTTCTGGTCAGATTCTTTCGGGAAAAAATCCAAGCCCCAATGCTTCACCTATTGTGATTTCCACAAAGCCCGCGGTGGATGCGGCTACAAAGAGCATGAGCGATCTTCAGGCGGCGAATGAACAAGCAAATAACAAAGTGGTTACCGCCCCTACGCTTCAGGAATGGATGAAAACCAATACTCCGTGGCTTTTGACTTCTCCTGACGAAACTCCGCAAGGAACTCCCAAATCCCCCGAATCAATAACAGGAACACCCATTCCTCCCGATGCCGGTGGAACGGGAACTTCGATGAAGAAGATAATCCCCGGAACGTCCTATCCCTCAACGGGAGATGCGACTACCGATGCAATTATTAGTGAGCATCTGAATAACGCAACGACATATCAGAACGATGTAAATGCAATCAGGAACCAGATGCTTTCCCTTCAGAATGGAACATATGTGAATCCTCAAACACAGTCGCTCATCCAGAGCATATCGAGTATTTATGATGATGCGGTAGCGAAACAGACCGAAGCAAATAGAGTAACGCTCGCAGCGTACACCATGGCGGGTATTCGTTCTGGGCGTTCAAGATATGCTCCCGAGATAGAAGCGGGAAATTTGAATGAGGTAATGAATAACGGTTTGGATAAAATTCAGAGAATCCAAAACCAGAAAGCTTCTGCGATCGCAAAAGCTCAAACGG
>JAEHJW020008777.1_pt1 | contig 20223 bp, 30 predicted proteins | sample 9271431 | NCBI WGS metagenome assembly JAEHJW02 | reverse complement strand
CTCGAGATCGAATCCAAGCACGGCCTCGAGCAGATGCGCCAGCAGGGCGAGACGCAGCGCACGCTGATCAAGGTTCATGCGCAGCGTGAGGACGCGCACCTGCGCGCCGCCACGGCGACGCACGATACCCACGTCAAGGCTGTTACAGCGCATGACGTTGCGGAAATCAACAATGCTGGTAAGATTCTCGATACGCACGCGAACGCCGCTCATCAGCGCGAACTTGCGCGCGAAACCGCAGCTCGGGCCGAATCGGCCGAGAAGCGCGAGACCTGATCATGTCGGGGCCGCCGAGTAGGTACGCAGTCGACCCCAGGTGGGAAGCGTCCCGGTACCGCGCCGTCCGCGGGGGAAATTCGTGGGTAACACCATGGCAGTGAAGAGCGTAACGAGTGCGGATCTGGCGGCATTGGCCGCGAAAGCCCCTACAGCGGCTCCTGAGCCGGCACCTGCGGACCCCGAGGCAAAGCCTCAGGCCACCGCAGACGCCGTCCCCGTGCCCGCTGAAGCGGCTGCCGCGGCCCCCAAAGCAGCGCCGAAGAACAGCGTTCAGGATCGCATCGACGAACTCACCCGAGAGAAGAAAGAACTCGATGAGTTCGCCTACAGCGAATACGAAGCGCGGTTGCAGGCCCAGCGCCGGATCGCAGAGCTCGAAGCGCAAGCAGCCTCGAAAGCCCCTCCCAAGGAGCAGCCTAAGCCGAGGCCGGATCGGACCCAGTATCAGGACCCAGTCAAGTACGAGGATGACCTATTGGCGTGGCACCGCGAGGAGTCGCTGCGGCAGTTCCGCGAGGAACAGGCCAAGGCGGAAACCGAACGGCTGGCGCGCGAGCAGGCCGAAGCGCTCGAGCAGAAGAAGCTCGCGGCGCGGGAGAAGTTCCCGGACTTCGACGAGGTGATTCGCGACGCGGACCGCACGCAGCGAATCCCCGACGCACTGCAGCCCATTCTCGCGGCGATCGCGCACGAGAGCGAGCATGGCGTCGAGATCCTGTACCACTTGGCGAAGAATCCAGCCGAAGCGAAGCGAATCTTTGCGATGAAGCCGGCAGCCGCCGCGCTTGCACTGGGGCGGATCGAGGAGAAGTACATGGCTGCGCCGCAGGCAACCACTACCGCCGCGGCGTCCACGACTGCTCCCGTGAGTCGTGCGCCTCCCCCGCTTCCGCAGCTCTCCAATGGCGCCAGCGGCACGACGATCTCCGATCTGTCGCAGCCGATGTCCTACAAGGACTACCGACGCCAGCGAATGGCCCAGATCAAGCAGGGGAGGGCACACTGACGGGGGTCTAGGAGACTCCCATTAGCAATACACTTCTGACGATCAGCCAGATCACGAACGAGGGCCTGATGGTTCTCGAGAACGATCTGTGCTTCGCGGACCACGTCAACCGCCAGTACGCCGATCAGTTTGCGCTTGTGGGCGCTAAGATCGGCTATACCGTCAACGTCCGCCGTCCCCCGAGATACATCGGAACCACAGGGCCGGCACTCAGCATCGAGGACACGAACGAGACCTATACCCCGGTCGTCCTCTCGACGCAGTTCCATGTCGATGTGCAGTTCACGACTGCCGACATGGCGACCAGCGTCGATTTGTTCAAAGAGCGGGTGCTGAACCCGGTCATCGCCCGGGTTGCCAACAAGATCGACCAGGACGGCACGCTCTTTGCGGCGCAGAACATCGCCAACGCGGTGGGAACGCCAGGCACGGCACTCGCCAGCACGACCCCCATCCTGACAGCAGGGGCGATCCTGGACACCCAGGCCGCTCCGCGTGATGGCACCAGGGTCCTCGTGCTCGGACCCTACCAGCACGCCACGATGGTGGCCGCTGTGCAGGGCTTGTTCAACCCGCAGCGCACCATCTCGGAGTTCACCGAGAAGGGCATCATCGCCAAGGACTTCCTCGGGTTCGACTGGTACATGGACCAGAACATGTACTCGATGACCATCGGGGCAGGGGGCGGCGCGCCGACGCTTGCGAACAACACCTCGAGCGCGTGGCTCGCATCGGGCTGGGCACGCAACGGGCTCATCCAGACGAGCGGCTGGACGGCCGCCGCCGGGGCGCGCCTGAACGTCGGGGATGTGATCACGGTGGGCGGTGTCTACCCGGTGAACCCGCAGAGCCGTCTGCAGGTCGGCACCAATCTGCAGCAGTTCACGGTCATCCCACCGCAGGCGACTCTCGCCAATGGCACCTACTCGAATGGTACCTACAGCTCAACGGCTGCGGGTCTGCTCGATCTGTGGGTCTCTGGCGCTGGGATCTACGCGGGGCAGTTCCAGAACATCTCCGCGCAGCCGGCCGCCAATGCTGCCGTCACCGTGTGGGGGAACGCGACCTCGACGCAGTACGCCGGCACGGTCTCGACGCAGAGCATCGCGATGCACCGGGACTGTGTGGCGCTGGCGTTCGCGGACCTGGACCTGCCGGGCGGCGTCGATATGGCCGCAAGGGCGGTGGACGAAGAGGACGGCATGTCCTTCCGTATCGTTCGCCAGTACACCATCAACAATGACGCCCTGCCGGCTCGCTGCGACGTGCTGTACGGATACGGCCTGCTCTACGAAGAGCTCGGCTGCCGCGTGGTCGCGTAAGGAGTCAAACACATGTCAGGTCCAGCATCAACCAGCAACAATCCGGGTCCTGCCGTCACCACGGGCAACGACTACTTGGGCGGCGGCACGCCGTTCATGGTCGGGCTCGAGGCGACGGACTTGGTGGGCTTCTACGGCGCAACGGCCGTTGTGCAGCCGAACGGTACGGGAAACACCCATACCGTCGCGGCGGGCGCGACGACCGCCGTCTACACCAACACGACCTTCGACGGCTCGACGGGAACCACGGCCTATACGGTCGGGGATATCGTCAAGGCGTTGAAGGCGCTCGGCATCCTGCAGTCGTAAGCACTCCGGGGCTTGGGCTTTGCTCAGGCCCCGGATTTCTCTGGAGTCCGCATGGCCGCAGCCAGCACGACCGCTCTTGACCTCATCACCGGGGCGTTGCGCAACATCAACGCGCTCGAATCCGCCGAGACCCCGAACGCGGTCGATACGGCGGATGCGCTCCAGGTGCTGAACGACCTCCTCGACTCGTGGAGCATCGAGCATCTCTTCGTCATTTCGCAGACTGAGAACCGCTTCATCTTCAACCCTGGGCAGTACCAGTACACCATCGGCAATCCGCTGGGTGGCCAGTTCACCGGCACGCTGGCCGCAGGCTCGGCCATCATCTCCGGCGTGACGCCGCCGTCGACGCTGATCGTCGGGAGCATGATCACGGATGTTCAGGGCGCGGTGCCCGCGAATGCCAAAGTGACGGCCATCGGCACCAACACGATCACGCTTTCGGCAAATGCGCTCTTTACGGTGTCGGCCCCGGAAGTGTTCACATTCACGATACCTGGGGATATCGCCTACGATTCGACTACCGGGGAACCGATTGACCTGCCGGTGCGCATCACGAACTGTTTCACGCGCATCACGGTCGGAAATGGCGATCCGGCCATCGAAGGGCTCGACTATCAGGTGCGCATCATCACGCGCGACAAGTACGCCGCGCTCGGCCTGAAGGGCATCGCTGGTCCGTGGCCTACCGATCTCTACTACGACCGCACGTTCCCGCTCGGCAATCTCTACTTCTATCCAAACCCATCGATGGGCGGGGAGTGTCACCTCTGGACCGACACGGTGCTCGGCAACCTGACATCTCCCACGCAAGCGTTCAACCTTCCGCAAGGCTACGCTCGAGCGCTCAAGACAAACCTTGCCATCGAGCTTGCGGCGGAGTACGGCAAAGCGGTCGCTCCGACACTGGTCGTTCGAGCGAAAGAGGCCAAGAACTTGGTCCGCTCGCTGAACGCGGTGCCCGGCGTCGAGGCGTTCTTCGATCAGCACATCCTCAAGAGCCGCAGGGCAGACGCCGGTTGGATTCTCCATGGCGGCTTCTATACATGAGCACGATGCCAAACTTCATCGGCTTCCCTCTGAATTACGCGATTCAGACCCTTGCCGCGCTCGGCGTCGCCGCAGACCTGTCCTACGTGGAAGCTGTGGCGCCCTGCACTACCATGGGAATCATCACGGCGCAAACTCCCGCCGCTGGGCAGCAGATCTCAAACTCCGTGACGCTGACGTCAACGGGCTCGCTGAGACTGCCAGATGTGGGAGTCACTATGGAGAGCGTGCCCGCTGTTCTCGTCGGGAATGACGACAACCCAGGAGGCCAGTCGGCCAACTCATGATCCAGCAGGGTACAGACTGGGGCTTCGTTGGGCCCGCGTACGAGGCGCCGATGCTGCTGCAGGACGCGCAGCGCTGCATCAACTGGTACCCTGAAGTCACCGAGAACCGTGGCTCGAAGATGCCGATTGCGCTACTCGGCTGCCCGGGTCTGAACGCGGTCCTCTCGACCATCCCAGGCGAAGTGCGCGGCATGTGGCCGCTGCCCGGCACGCAGTCGGCGCTCGTGGTGGTCGCCAATAAGCTCTACCTGATGACGGTGCAGACGCCGGCCACGGCTCAAAGCGAGCCGATCTTCGCGGCCACCTCAGTCGGCACGCTACTCACGAGCACGGGCCCGGTCGTGATGCGCGATAACGGCCCGCTCTTTGGCGGAGAAGGTGGTTTCGTCGCCATCGTAGACGGGACATACGGATATTATTACCTCATCTCGGGCGCGCCCCAGACGGTGACATTCTCTGGGTCTGTGACGACCGGCTCGCCCGTCGTGACGCTTCCCGGCGATATGCCTTACGGGCTCGTCATCAGCCCTGGCGTCAGCGTCACGGACTCGAACGGTGGATTTCGCGGAGTTTCCATCGTTTCCGTGGACTTCAACGCGCTCACGATTACGATGAACGCCAATTCAACAATTACCAACTCTGCGGATTCTTTTACCGTGACCATCCCGGTATTCGGGCAGATCACGGACCCGGCGTTCCTGCCGGCTTCGCGCATCGCATTTATCGAAGGCTGGCTGATCTTCTCCGAGCCCGGTACGCGGACGTTCTTCACGAACGCGGCGACTCCCTACACGCTTCTATTTGACGGTGGCTTCTACGCGCTGAAGGACTCCTCCTCCGACAACCTGATGACGCTCTTTGAGAACAACCGGGAATTGTGGCTTGTTGGAGAGCGCACTACAGAAGTCTGGTACAACGCCGGTAACACCAATTTCGCCTTCGCGCGCATCCCTGGGATCGGTCCGCAGATCGGGTGCGCTGCGACGCACTCCATCACACGCATCGGCCCGAATCTGATCTGGCTCGCGCGAAATGAGCAGGGCGAGAACCTCGTCGTGCAGACGCAGCAGTACTCTTGGGAGCGCGTCTCGAATCACGCGGTCGAGCACGCATGGGCGCAGTACCCAGTGGTATCGGATGCCATCGGTTATGCCTACGAGGAGGAGGGGCATTTTTTCTACGTGCTCACCTTCCCAACGGCGGACGCCACCTGGGTATTCGATGGCCTCACCAACATGTGGCACCAGCGCGCCTCCTTCGATCCGGTGGCAGGCGTATACCATCGGCATCGCAGCAACTGTTTCATGGATCTCTCGGACGTTCGACTGGTCGGTGACTATCAGTCCGGGCAAGTGCATCAGATGAGCCGTCAGTACTACACGGATGCGGGCAACCCGTTGCGCTGCCAGCGCCGCGCGCCGCACGTCTGGAGCAGTTCTGACCGTTACCGAATCTTCCACGGCTGGCTCCAGTGCGAGTTCACGCCTGGGGTGGGGCTCGCCACGGGGCAAGGCTCAAACCCGCAGGCCATGCTCAGGTGGAGCAATGACGGCGGCTTCACGTGGTCGAACGAGCATTGGACGACCATCGGCGCCCAGGGCGAGACGCGAAACCGGGCTATCTGGCGCCGCCTCGGGAGGGCGCGCGACCGGGTCTACGAACTCAACTACTCCGATCCTACCTCCAGGGACCTGATCGGCGTTACACTGATGTTTGAGCCCGAGGAGCAGTTCTGGAACCTCCCGGATCAGGCGTATTGAGGCGCATCATGAGCAGATCATACAAGTGGATCGGACACGCCATCGAGCATCCGGGCGCACTCCACCGTGAACTTGGGATTGCCTCGGGCAAGAAAATCCCTGAACGGCGCCTTGAGGCCGCTGCCAAAAAAGGAGGCAAGGAGGGGCGCCGTGCTCGGCTGGCGGAGACTCTTGAGAGGATGCATCGCAAGTGAGCGTGCAACGTCGTCAATACAACGGCCTCCCTCAGAATCCCGAGCCGCTTCTCTCGGGGAAGCTGACCTCGCGCGTGTGGTATTTCTTTTTTCAGGGGCTTTGGAAAGGCGCGCCGCCGAGCGCCGAGAGCGCTGTAACTCCGGGGCCATCGCCGTTCTCCTACGTCGCGCCCTCGCGCGGCTTCATGATCGTGAGCGGCGGCACGGTGGTGGCGGTTCAGTATTCCCGAGATGGATTCACGAACTACCTTACCGGGCAGACTTCGGGGTGCTTCCCGCTCTCGCAGGGCGACCGCCTGATCGTGATCTACTCGGCTGCGCCTACGCTGACCTGGGTGCCACAATGAACGACGTTGTGCACGTCACATCAGGTGAAGATATCCGGCGCCTACAGGCCGAAATGGTGAAGATGCCGCAATGCGTGGAGCACGTGACGCGGCATTATTTCGCCGATGGCATGTACTGCCGAGAGCTTTGGCGACCCGCTGGATGCCTCATCGTCGGGAAGGTTCACCGCAAGGAGCACTTCTATATTGTGGCGCACGGCGAAGTCACTGTTACGTGGGATGGAAGAGCGCCGGAGCGTGTCGTCGGGCCGAAGGTATTCGTCAGCCCGGTGGGCACGAAACGAGCTGTACTCGCGCACACCGACGCTACGTGCATCACAGTGCACCGATGCTCGGAGCGCGATCTTGAGAAGATCGAGCGCGAACTCGTCGAGGACGACCCGGATGCGACCTTCATGGTCGGGAACGAATTAAAGGAGGGCGTATGTCCTTCATTGCCGCCGCAATAGTCGGTGTTGGCGCGATTGCCGGCGGATACCTGTCGGCCCAAGGCGCAGAGTCTGCCGCCCAGACGCAGGCCGGCGCCGCCGCCAACGCGCAGCAGATCAGCCAGAACGAATTCAACACCATCACGGGGCAAGAACAGCCGTTCATGCAGGGCGGCTACAGCGCCCTGTCGGCTCTCAACTACGGACTCGGCACAGGACCCAATACCGCACCTACAGCGGGCGCTGCGTCCGGCATGGGGTACGGCTCGCTGCTGACTCCCTTCACCGCTGCGCAGATGCAGCAGTACTCGCCGGCCTATCGGTTCCAGATGCAGCAGGGACTGCAAGGCACGCTGAATGGCGATGCGTCGGGCTCTGGCGCGCTCTCTGGGGCTGCGCAGAAGGATCTCATGTCCTTCAATCAGAACTACGCCAACACCGCTTTCAACAATGCGTTCAACCAGTATCAGACGCAGCAGGGGAACATCTACTCCCGTCTTGCCGGCGTCGCGCAACTCGGGCAGGCTGCCGCATCCAACACGGGCCAGCAGGGGACCGCGCTTGCGGGTCAGGCCGCGCAGAGCGCGACCAACATCGGTACGGCGCTCGGAGCGGGGCAGGTCGGGGCGGCGAATGCGTGGTCAGGCGCGCTCTCGAACGCAAGCTATCTGCCGTATCTGATGAGCCTCGGCGGCGGCTCTCTATCGTCAACTGGAGCAGGGGGCCAAACCGGATTCGGTTTCTCCGGGCTCTCGGGGTACTGACCTATGCCAACCATGACCCCCGTCGCGACGCAGATCCAGCCGCCGAACCCGCAGCAGGGCATCGGCATCCTCTCCGGCATCCTCGGGCTGCAACAGAAGCGCATCGGCATCGAGCAGCAGCAGCAGCAGCTCATAGGCCAGACCGCAGAGGCTCAGCAGGCCCAGCAGCGCAACAACGAGTTGCAGCAGGCCCAGCAACTCGCGCTCTCGGCGAAGTCCGGGAACTATCGCACGCCGGACGGTGGGCTCGACAGGCTGAAACTCGCCTCAGACATCAGCGCGCTAGGACCCTACGCCATGCAGGACGCGGGGCAGTTCATCAGCCAGGCCAATGAGATCGTCGCCAACCAGCAGGCTCACCAGAATCTATCGGTGAGCGAGCAGCAGCAGATGGGCTCGACCTTCGGTGCGCTCGCCCAGAATCCAGGACTCACACGGTCCGATGTCGTGAATGGCATGGATGAGCTGCTGAGCGCAAACCCGAGTCCCGACATGCGCCGGCTGGCGCTCTCCATGATGGCGCACTTGCCACAGAATTCGACGCCCCAGCAGCTCCAGAACCTGATGCGCCAGTGGAGCGTGGCGTCGACGAGTCCCGAGAACGCTGCGGCGCAGTCCGGCTATGATACTACGATGGTGCAGGGGCCCAAGGGTCTTGTGCCCACCAACGTGAACCCGCGTGCCCCAGGTGGGGTGGGCCCGGTCGGGGCGCCTCAGCAGCAGGGACTCGCACCCACGGTTGTCGGCAATCCGGTCACGGGGGCGCCCACAGTCATCGGCGCGCTTTCGCCGGGGGCGCGTGGAGCACCTGGAGGCGGAGCTCCACAGTCGAATGCGTCGAGCGCGTACCCGCGGCTGAATACCATGAACCCGTACCCGGGCGAGCAGGCCGACCTCGCGGGCTTCCAGAAGTACGTGGCGCAGGTGCGTCAGGAAGGCGATCAGGCGCCGCTCATGCGCAACATCAACCAGAGCATCCTGCGGCTCTCGGAGAACGCCAAGACGGGCCCTGGCTCGCCGGTATGGCAGCACATTATTGGTGCTCTGGGGGCGCCTTTCGGGCTCTCTCCGACCGCGAACTACCAAGAGGTCGGGAAGTTCCTCGAGAAAAACGCCATTCAGAACATGCAGGCCATGGGCGGCCCCCCGTCCGATGCGCGCCTGTCTGCTGCTGCGGCGGCGAACGGGGGGCCAGAGTTCTCGCCCAAGGCGCTGCGCTATGTGACCGAGTTCAACAATGCCACGGTCACCGCTCTCGAGATGTACCGCCAAGGGCTCGACAAGGCCGTAGGCACGGTGGGCCCCAATTATCTGGCCACCCCCCAGTTTCGCTCGGCGTGGGCGAAGAACTTCGACATCCGGGTATTCGAGCTGCAGAACGCGCTGCAGGAAAAAGACGAGCCCGCGGTGAAGCGTGTGCTGTCCGGGCTCACCAAGAGCCAAGCGCAGGCCCTGAAACAGAAATGGGCGAACCTGCAGATGCTCTCTGAGACTGGGGCGCTGAAATGAGCGACGCGGTTTCTGCTGCGCTCGACTCGGTGGACGGCACGGGCGCGCCGCAGCAGGATGGCGTCAGCGCCGCGCTCGATCAGATCCAGCAGCCATCCCCGGTGACCTTGGGACAAACGCCTCAAGCGGCCCCTGAGTCGCCTTGGGAGGAGGCCGCGGGATGGGCCGTTGCGCCGTGGGAGACCGAGATGCACTTGGCGAGCTCGGCGGTGGCGCCTGCGGTGGCGGGAGTAGCGGGCCTCGCTTCGTGGCCCTTCGTCGGCACTGATCGGGCATCGCAACTCATTGGGCGCCTGCAGAATGATCTGACCTACAACCCCCATACGCCGCAGGGCAAAGAACTCAGCTCCGGGGTGGGGCGCGTCCTGGGGTCCTCGTTCGACCCGCTGATGTGGCCTGATATGGCTGGGCGAGCTCTCGGAGGGTTCGCCGCCGAGCATGGCGCGCCGCCCGCGCTTTCGACCGGCCTGCGGATCGCGCCCGATGCGGCAGCAGCACTCTTGGGCTCTCGATTGATCCCCGGCGCAGAGATGCGCGCCCCAATGGACGAGGGCGTGATGCCCGGGGACGTTCCGACGCCTGAGACGGCGGCCGCAGTGGGAGCGCAAGGCGCCCCGGGGCCCGCGTCGGGGGGCCCCCGGGACCCGTTCGACGAGCCTGCGCCGGGCGCCCCGAACCTCGAGGCATCACCGGCGGAGCAGGCGCGCCGGATTCGGGTGCTGAATGAGATCGGGCTCAACGGCTCACCCGTGCGCGCGAGCGCCATCACGGGCGATCCGCTCGCGGCCGGCACAGATGCCCAGGTCGCCAAGCTAGACAGCCCGGCTGGGCGCCAGATGCGCGCCACGCTCGATAACGAGCGCGCAGGGCTGCAAAGCTATGCAGGGCGCACCATAGAGGCCACGGGAGGCCGAGTCGGAGGAACCCAGACCGATACCATGGCACGCGGGGAGTCCGTCCAGGGCGCATTGGAGGGGCTCTCGGATCAGTACAGGACACGCATCGGCACGCTGTATCAGGCGGCCGACAAAGCAGCCCAGGGCGTCCCGACGGAGCTCAAGGGATTCCAGGACGTGCTCGGGGACGACTCCCTGATGACGAACCAAGACCGGGTGGGCCTGAGAGGTGGCCTCAATGCCTACCTGCGCAAGCTCGGGGTCGTGGACGAGAACGGTAACGTGACCGCGAGCGTGTCCCAGGCCGAGACGATCCGCAAGTACCTGAACGACGAGTGGAGCCCGCAGAACTCGAAGCTCGTTGGAAAGCTCAAGGACGCACTCGACGACGACGTGACGAAGGACGCCGGCAGCGACATTTACGAGCAAGCCCGGGCTCTGCGGGCCGAGCGTGGGGCAACGCTCGACAACCCCAAGGGGATCGCCTCCCTCATCGACGCCTCTGGGCCGAACGGCATCAACCGGGTGGTGCCCGCGGAGGGGGTCATGGGAAAGCTCGAGACGATGCCCGTCGCGCAGCTCGAGCACGTCGTGAAAACCTTGGGCGGCATGGACGGCGACCTCGCACCGCAAGGACAGCAGGCGCTCAACGATATCCGCTCGCACTTCGCGCAGCGCATCGAGGACATTGGCGGCAAAACCGAGGGACAGTGGAACAGCCGAGGGGTAAATCAATACCTCAAAAACAATGCCGCGCGGCTGCAGACGGTGTTCTCCGATCGGCCCGACCTGCTCAAGCGATTCTATACGCTGAACGAGGCCGGGAAGATTTTGCGCTACGACGCGAGCTATCCCGGCGCGGCGGCCCAGGCGGCCAACCTGGCGCGCTCGGGTGTGCTGCCGCATTTGATCGGCAGCGGAATGCGTCTGGGCGGTGCCGCGCTGGGCGCGACCTTTGGGCCGCTTGGCGCCGGCGCCGGAGAGACTCTCGGGGATATTTTCGGCTCCCGCGTGGCGGGGTCAGCGGCAGAGAATGCTGCGCTGAAGTCGGCTCAAGGTCGCGTGATGAGGCTCGGACAGTGACTAGGGCGACCCGATCGATGTCAGCCATGGGTGACGGTCGCAGAATGCTCCCCACCGATTGGCTCGCTCCTGGGTGCGCACGATACGCCGTAGCCTGCGCTGGAAGCGCCGCCACGCGCGATCTGCATCGGTCTCCATTCGCTTACGTCCGAGCAGATTTCCAAGCAGAAAGAGGACGGCTGCCATGAGCGGTAGTTTACTCGCTCCGCTGTGCTTTCGCGAGTTCCAGTCCGACGGCGTCCCTGCAGCCAATGGCACGCTCACCTCGTACCAGGCTGGCACCAGTACGCCGCTGGCTACTTACACGGACTCCACGCTCGGGACTGCCAATCCGAACCCGATCACGCTCAACGCTCGCGGGGAGGCGTCGGTCTGGGTGCCACCGAATGTATCGTATAAGTTTGTAACTGCCGACTCGCTCGGCAATCAGATCCGCAGCGTCGATAATGTCAGCGCGCCCGGGCTTCCGACGCTCTACGGCGGCGTCGACACGGGTACCGCGAACAACTACATCCTTTCCTTCACCACGACCTTCAGCGCGCTGGCGGATGGCATCCTCGTCTGGTGGTTCGCATCGAACGCGAATACCGGTGCATCGTCACTTTCGGTCAACGGGCTCGGGACTCAAGCGATCGTCAACCCAGGGGGCACCGCACTCGAGCCCGGGCAGATTCTCGGCAATCAGCCGGTGCTCTGCCTCTATAAGGCAGGGCAGTGGGTCCTCCTGCTTACGGGAACCTTCCCTCTAGTACTGCCTGAGTTTACAGCGCTGACCGCAGGCACCACTACGCCTGATGCTGCTGGTACGCAGTGGCCCGTGGGTTACCTAGGGATTCCTCAGAACTCGATCCCTAACGGATATACGGCCGCACTCTCGGACGCTGGAAAGCAGATTTACTACAGCGGAGCTGCTGAGATAACCGTCACGATACCCGCCAATTCCGTGGTCGCCTTTCCAGTCGGGACCGTCCTGTCCGTGGTGAACGATGCGAGTGCTGCCGTCAATGTGCTGCTCGCAATCAATTCCGACACGCTGGTCTGGACGCCATCGGGAGCCACGGGGACGCGCACCATCGCGCAGTACGGCCGCGCGGTCCTGCTCAAGGTGGGAGCAACCCGTTGGTGGGTCTCCGGCACAGGAATCACATGAGCGGCGATCTGCACATGACGTTCGACGGGCCGCCGCTGCACTCGATGCAGGTGCTGCTCACGACTGCCGGTAGCGGCACGCACACCATTCCGTCGGGCTATACGACCGGGATATTCGAGGCATGGGGCGCGACGGGCGCGTCCGGCGGCGGTGACCCCGCGGGCAGCACACAGGGCGGGGGCGCGGCCTCTGGGAGCTATTGCCGCTCAAGCTTTGCGGTCTCGTCCGCGGGGGGTGAGACTGTGGACTATGTAGTTGGACTGGGCCCTGGCGGCGCGTCGTCCATTTCGAGCGGGACATTTTCGTTGACTACGATGAGCGCACCAGCCGGGGGCAATGGCGGAGCGGCAACCATCAGCGCGGGAGGATCAGGAGGAGCGGCCGGCGCCGCAGGGACGGGCGGCACCGAGGCAAACGTCGCGGGCAACGCAGGCGATTCAGGTCAAGGCCCCGCCACGCCGAGCGCGACGGGAGCCGGGGGCGCAGGTGTGACCGGCATCTATGCGAGCGGACCGACTGCACCCTCGGGACATTTTCTAAATACGGGCGGCGTAGCGAAGGCCGGCCAAATATCCTTCACGTACCTACCATGACCACACAACTCGCCCCTACTCCCGTTTTCAAGGCGTTCGACAACAATGGTTTGCCGCTCGCTAACGGGATGCTGTACTCGTACATCGCCGGCACGACGACGCCGCAGGCGACCTACACCGACTCGACTGGCAACACGCCGAACACAAATCCGGTTGTGCTCAATGCGCGTGGTGAGGCGAACGTCTGGCTCAACCCGACGCAGGGGTACAAGCTCGTCCTGACGGATTCCTTAGGCAATCAAATCTGGTCAGTGGACGGCATCATTGGCCCGATCAACATCAACCAGTCGTTGATCCCAGCGGCGGACAATACCTACTCTCTAGGCAGTCCCACCGCTGCGTGGGCGCAGCTTTACCTCGGCGCGAATCACACTCCGGTATTGAATAGCGGCGTCATCGCATACTGGCCGCAGACCGCAGCTGAGATCACAGCCGGGGTGACGCCGACGAACTATACGTATCCGGCGCCCTGTGTTGATCGCTACGGAAATAATACCATTCCTGGAACTACCGATATGACCGCAGCTGTTCAAGCTGCAATATCGGTAGCGAATGCCATGGGCACCGCGGCCGTTATCTTTCAACCGACTACGTATGTTATTTCGAGTCCAATTGCGCACGCGCGTGGCGTGTCCCTGGAGTGCCCGCATGGCAGCCAAGCGAAACTTGATTTCTCGCAAATCGTAGTCAGTAGTGGCAGTCCACAGACTGCGATTACCGTAACGGGCAACAACGCTGGTCCAGGTACCGTCTGCCTGTGGCGCAATCTCTGGCTCTCGGGCAATCGAGCCGCGCTCGCCAATCCGCCGACCTACACACAGTACCTCTCGGGGGTGGACTTTGCGGTCAATGTCGCGAGCTTCGAGAACGTGCAGATCACCGGATTCGATTACGCGGTGACGTACTCGCCAGGTGCATACATCATCGACGGGTACAACGCCGGGATCAGCTACAACAATCATGGCGTGTACTTCAATTCGACGAGCTCGACCATGGGCGAGCGGATCAGCTATCACGGCGGATCTATCGCGAACAACAATTATGGTATCTACAACAATCTCGGCGGCCTGCACTTCAACGCGGTGAGCATTGACCAGAACGTGCTGGCGCACGTCCTCGACAACATCACGGCGGTTGGGGGCGCACAAGGCTCGGTCATGGAGTTCAACGGCTGCCATGTGGAGAACGAGACCGCTTTTAGCCCGCAGGGAAACGTCCGCTTCACCAACCACGGACTCATGCGATTCAACGGCGGCCAGATCAGCGATCAAGTCTCTTCGATGTTCGTGAACGCCGCGGCCGCCGTGCTGACCTTCGACAATGATGTGCTATACAGGGTCGGCGAGAGCCTCGGCTATACGCTCTCCGGCACCGGCGCGGTTCGGGTGAACTCAATGATCTCCAGCGCCGCGAATGTCAATTGGCGGCTCTCGAAGAGCCAAAGCGGCATCGGGAATTCCGATTTCGAGACCGGGGCGCTCGCGCCGTGGACGCTCACCGTCGGCACCAATGCGTCCGTCTCGAACACCGACCCGCACAGCGGGACCTATTCGCTCGCGCTTGCTCCAACCTCAAGCGGCACCGGCACCACGGTCGCGTCGCCCCGGATCGCGATCCCAGCGGGCTTCAACGCATTCGCGATGAGCTTCTGGGGAGTGAACAAGAACACCGTGTCGCAGATGACCGCGCAGGTGATCGTCTACGACCTGGCGGGGAATCAGCTGAACAACCAACCGCTCGCGCTCGCCACGGGACAGGCGGCCTACGCCTTGAATCAGACCAGCACGCCGGCCCCGCCGGGCGGCGGCTATGCCGTGGTGGAGTTCACCTTCCCGGCCGGCACCGACACGGCCAACATGTGCTACATCGATGACGTGTATACCAACGTTCAATGAGCAATGAGCCAGGTATGTCAGATATCGCACGCGACATCGGAGGCCTCGAAGCCCGCATGGACGAGCACGATCGACGATTTGATCGCATCGAAGAGATCGTCACGACTGGATTTCGGGAGACAAAGGCCGCTATCGATGATCTTCGGGGACATGAGAGTCGCCGCAAGGGGGCGCTGGCTGTCGTCAAGATTCTTCTCGGCGGAGGCGTTGCGGCAAGCGCGTGGGAACTGATCAAGGGGTATTTGCACCGATGAATCCGGATCTTCTTCAGCGCGTGATGCCCTACGCGGGTGCGCGGGCCAGCGTCTTCGCACAACCCCTCACGGACGCGATGACACGGTGGGGGATCGATTCCCCGATCCGGCAGGCAATGTTTTTGGCCAACATTGCAGCTGAAACAGCGAGCTTGTCCGAGATCGTGGAGCGGTCGGATGGGAGCGCCTACATCGATCGAATGGGCAATCAGACGCCGCTCGAGGCGCGCCTTTACATCGGCCGTGGTTGCCTGCAGGTGACCGGGCACGACAACTACGCGGCCTGCGGGCAAGCCCTCAATCTGCCGCTCCTTACCAATCCGACCTACCTCGAGCAGCCGGAATGGGCGGCGCAGTCGGCCGGCTGGTTCTGGGCGACGAACGGCCTCAACGAAGTGGCCGACAAGCGCCAGTTTGGCAGCGTCTGCCACCGCATCAACGGCGGCTGGAACGGCATCGATGAGCGCATCGAATGCTACCGGATCGCCTGCAAAGCTCTCGGACTCTGATAGGAGACTTCCATGCGCAACTTTTTTCGCAAGATCGGCACCGGTATCCGGCGTTTCTGGCATTTGCTGCTGGCGAGCCTCGGCATCGGGATTGGGGCGCTCGCTCTTCACGCGCAGAGCGCGAGCAATTCCGCGACTTGGTCGTGGACGGCTCCCACCACCTTCGTGGACGGAACGTCGATCCCGAGCGCGGACGCGATCACGTACAGCCTATACGTCGGGACGGCTGGCAAAGGATCTGAGGCAACGACCGCCGTGCAGACGGGTGTTTCGGCCGACACCGTCACGACCTCCGGCTACGCGGCCGGCGCGGTCGTCTGCGGAGAAGTGACTTCCGTGGTGAACGGCGTCGAATCGGGGCGCTCGAACGAGGCGTGCAAGACCTTCCCGGACGTGCCGAATCCGCCCACCAACAACGCGGTGAAGTGACATGAAACTCAAGCTCAACATGCATCATGTTTACGGCGTCGCCTTCGTCGGACTCGGGGCGCTCGTCGCTCATCAGGAGACGCTGCGCCACTACATGACCCCGGACCACTTCGGGCTCGCCACTATGGGCATCGGGATCGGCGTCTCGGTGTTCGGCTTCCTGAGCGGCCAGGGGGGCGGGGGAAGCTCGTGAGCCTCATCGGCTCGCTACTCGGCTGGACCGGACTGCCGCAGTGGGCGCTCGAGCTGCTTGCCATCGTGCTCGTCGCCGGCGGCGCGGTAACGGCCTTCTGGATCTATCACCACCACGTTTACGTCGAGGGCATCCACGCGCAGCAGGTCGCCGACAAACGGGCGAGCGCTGTGGTGCTGGCGCGGGCCGCAGCCCAGACGAAGGCCGCTCAAGTGCAAGCGGATGAAGCGCACGCGGCCTATCTCGAGGAGATCAATCATGAAGCTGCTTCTGCCGCTCGCCGCCCTTTTGGCCCTGTGCGGCTGTGCCTCGACTCGAACGATAGCGGTTCCGGCGTGTCCCAAGCCGGCGCCGCTCACCCCGGAAATGCAGGTCCCGGCGCCCCCGCCGGGCGAGTTTCGCAAGTGCCTGGGGCAAATCGTCCAGTACGCCCGCGGACAGGGCCCGATATCGCCGGGCTGCTCGAGCTTCTTGCGGGGCGGGCGGATCAAGTGAGCGCCGTGCTGCGTGAGTACCAGGCGAGGAATCCGCAATGAAAGCCATCGCTGCGTACATCAAGCGCGTCCTGATCGCCCTCGACATGCTGGGCTCCGCGCTACTGCTCGGCAAGCCCGACGAGACGATCTCAGGCCGCACGGGCCGCGCGGAACTCGCCCGCAAGTGGTGGGGCTTGGCCTTTGCGCCTCCGATCGATGTGCTGATGCACGTCTGCGGCGCGTATCCGCACTGGCGCGGTCACTGCCTGCACGCGATCCTGGGCGACACGCTGCGCGCCGAGGCTGCCGTCAAGGCCGACGCGGCGGATCTGCCGGTAGCGGAGGCGGATATGGGGAAGCAGTAGGCTACGTGGGGCCTCGCTCGCACTCGCAGGTCGGGCAGTGGGGCGCGCTGCGCAGCCGCTCGACCTCGGCGTCCGCCGCATCCAGCCGCCGCATGATCTGCGCCAGCTCGCAACCGCCGTCCTCGCGCAAATGGCCCAAGGTGATGCCGCGCCGGGCGGCTATCTCGGCCACGAGCGCGCGGTTCTGGTCGGCGTAGGGGTCGTGGGTTTCAGAGAATGGCCGACAAATATTCTGAATGTCGCCTAGACCCAAGCCGTCAGGGTTCGTTGTGGTGGCCCAGTAAATTTTGCCGAGTCTGCTTTGAAGCCGCTCGACCTCGGCGCGGAGGCGGTCGATCTCTGCATCGGCCTCGGAGGCGAGCACGTAGGGGCCGTGGGTCCAGTCGAAGTCGGGGCCAAACAGCTCCGGATGCGTATTGTTCTGTTTCAGCATTCCCATGAAGGTAGTCCCGTTCGCATACACAATGTAGCGGGTGAGGCGGGGATGGTCGGTCATTTCAGCAACTCCTCTCGAAATTCTTGAGCACCTGCAACGCTGTAGAAACGCCAGCCTTGTAGCCTTCGCGGTGCGCCTGTCTTAGACCCTCGGCAATTTTGTGTGCAGCGCTGAACGGGAGCGGCGCAGTTACGGTGTCATCGCCTAAGAAGAAGGTGGCTTGCCCAGCGATGCCGTCGTATTCCAATATGCGCGTAACGCCGTCGGCTGTGATGCGGTTGTCATTCACAAACCACCATCCTCACGCGCTTCGGCGCGCGCTGTAGTCGGCAGAGGTGCGCTCCCATAGGGTCTTTCTCGGCTATACCTGCGTGATTATTCGAGCACCATTCGCCCGGCTTTGCATGGCACACCGGGCACTCGCCCCAGGTGGCGCGTTCTTCGTAAGTGAGGTCGCGGGGAGCGGTGGGGTCGGTCACGGCTTCTCCTCCGGCAGCGCCTTGTTCAGCCAGTCGCGAAGGGCGCGGGCTTCGGCGATAGAGTGATAACGAGGGCGAACGTCCAGCGTGTCACGCACGTCGTAGCACGACCGAATTTCAGCTAACGTTAGGCCACCGAGTCGCAGCGGCTCAACCTCGCGGAATCGCTCGGGGGTGTTGGCGGGATTGGTCACGGCTTCCCCTCCGGCGTTACAAACCGAAGCGCGGGCACATTCGGAAATATCCCCATGATGCGCTCAACCTCGCATCCGAAATTCTGGATCACTGCACAAGGGTCCAGCTTATTCAGGTCAAGCGTGTAAAGATCATTGTCACACAGTGCTGCGCGCTCGCCCTTTAGGGCCTCTTCATACCGAGCGTGGTCAACGTGCCCAGCCGACAGAAAGAAGGCGCGCACCATGCAATCGCGCAGGTCGCGGAACGTCACTCCCTTGACCTCAGCGCGTCCGCGCTCGCCTGTGTGGGTGTGGAACTGTCCGGTGTACGGACGGATTCGCTCCATATTGTGATCGTTGTAGCCGAGGTCGTCGAACGCCTGTTCAAATACGTCGCTGAGTGAGGTCACGGCTTCTCCTCCGGCAGCGCCTTCGTCAGCCAGTCGCGCAGCGCGCGGGCTTCGGAAATATTAAGCCCCGCGTGAAACGTATATACCAACAGACGGAACTCGCTAACATATGCGGCCGCGCGGTCGCCATTTAGGAGCGGCTCGACCTCGCGGAACCGCTCGGGGGTGTTGTCACTCACGGCACCATCCCTCCATAAATGCTTCACGAGCGGTTGCTCCGTCGAGCTGAAACCGCCACTCGGCATCAGTCAGGTCATTCATAGGCCAGTGCCGCAGATGCCACCAGCACAGCAGACAGACGCGCAGGCGCTTCCACCGGAAGTGTGCTTCCCAAAAGTACCAAGCCGCTACGTCGCGCAGAACTTCGCGGGTGCTATCAGTCATTCCCCCTCCCTCGCCTTCGCCAGCTCGGCGAGCAGGGCGTCGGCGAACTCGACGGCGCGGTACGCTAGGCCGTTTGGTGGATATGTGCTCTCTGGATCAGCGGACTCATCCGCCAGCATACCTGCCGCAAGCTGAATAGCGACATACTCGCGCTTGGTGAGGCCATCCTCCAGGCCGATAGGAAAAGCTGGCGCGTTGTCATTCGGATTGCTCATTCCTCACCTCCAAAAATCTCCCGCAGCGCCGCCTCGACGGCCGCGCGCTGGTCGGCGTAAAAGACCCACGCCTTGGAGTCGTTGTCCCATCTTCCGTCGTGGATACGAGCCCAACGCTCCCAATAGTGATTGAGCGGCGTTGAGACAATCAGCCGACCGCCGCGCTCGACGAGTTCGGGTAAAAACATGGCAACTCCTTGGTTGGATGCTTTCACTCGCATAATCCGTATTTTGACGAACACGTCTCCGGAGGAGCTTCGCGGATGAAATCCGATTGCCGACCGCCGCGTGCCGTTTTAGACCATGCGATGCGCGCGTCGATCTTAAGTCGGCCATAAATCTCATCGTCTGATTCATGCTTATCCGGTTGACACCCACAAATACCAGGGGTAGAATGCAGTTCATAGGCTGAATTGTATCTGAAACCGTTTAAAACCCTGGAGATTAAGTAACATGAGCGACCCTCACAATGCGCAAGCCCGCACCGTCCGCGAAGCGCTTACGGCTTGGGGCTGGCAGGATTTGATCGCCAGCACGGACGCATGGACGCTCGACCATGTGTACGTCGGTGACGGCTTTCCGAGACCTGTCACCGATAAGGGGCACCTGTTCGTCGTCTGCGGCGGTGATGTGCTGTTTAAACTTCCGTCCGACAGCAACCGCATACGCGGCAGCATCTATGTGGTCCGAGACGATGCTGAAGGGCAGGAATGGGAGGCGGAACAAAGGCGTAATTCGGAAGCCAATAACCGTCACCTCAACCCTACTCGCATGCGGCCTCGTACCGTACTCCGTGTCGTTGTGGCGGGTTAAGCCCATGAAACGCCCATGCATAGACGACATCGAGATAGCTACGATGTGGCTTGAGGTGAATGAGGGGGACAACGGCGAGTCGGAGGCTTGCTCTCGCGTAGCCACATGGCTCAAGACATATGCGCGCGAGAGCTTCGAGCGTTCCTCGGCGCGCAAGGTCGGATGCACAGTCAAATACTTCAGGAAGTACATGGCGACGAAGGGCGTCAAGT
>JAEHJW020009509.1_pt1 | contig 20225 bp, 23 predicted proteins | sample 9271431 | NCBI WGS metagenome assembly JAEHJW02 | reverse complement strand
TCCCTAATAAGGTATCCCTAACGTAGCCGCCGACTATATACAATTTCATAACGTCAATGCCTTTTAGCTATGTCCAAAAGAAAAGCGGGGGCGACATTGTTGAGCATTACACAATATAACTCAACCGCCCCCGCCGTTATCCTAATTAGGAGAACTCCTTATCTCCACCGAATTTTACAATCAGGGTGCATGATCCAATTTTCACCTAGTTCTTCGCGCATCTTAGCAGCCTTGGCACTAAGATCAGTCCCTTGTCTTTCGAGTTCTTGGACTAACTGGTGATTCATTTTCTCAATTCGTTGTTGCTTTTGCAATATCGCATATTTCAATGCGCCATACGCTGAACCAATAACGACTGCACAAAATAGTGTGAATTCTAACCAGTATAACATGGAAGTTCTCCTAGCAAGTAAGTAAACTTATTATACTACCTAAACATGAATAACGCAATACCTTTATTGAAGTGTTACTCGTGTTGGCAAATCTACACCTACATTAAACATATCTAGTATTTTTCTAATAGGAAACGGAATCTCTGTTACTCCTACTGGCAGGAAAATACTTTTCAAATTACCATCAGCATCTAAGATTATCCCATAATCTTTGTCTGTAAGCTCTGCGTCGTAGATATCTACATTACTAGTATCTTCTTCGCCTTTTTCAGGCAATCGACTGAACTTTTTGCTTGATGCTCTTGCCATTATTTTCGCCTCTTAATTTAGAATAATACGATAATGTGTATGACACAAGTTGGTTCACAATAGGATGATTTTCACCAAATTGTGTTGAGTAAACCCTATACATCAAGGTTTTAAATAAATGCTGGCTTGTTAAGACATTTGCCCTGTATTTCAAAAACATCTCGCAAGCTATGCTATACCCAAAGGCCTCTACTTCGTCCTCTTGCCCAATGAATTGCTGTTCTTGCCAATCGTCGTCCTGCTGGGCTCCACTAATAAAAATCACTGGATTTACATCGAAATTTCTTGATCTATGCCTAGTTTGCTTAACCTGCTCATGCCCTAAACATTCAACAACATTAATCGCTAGTTTCTTGAGATTAAATGCCCCCGGTGCGCCTACATGCAGCAAGGTTTCTTTTGGGTTAAACCCTACATATATAGTAATAGAAGAGTAATTTTCCATATCATCGAGGCAATCATACTCGCCAGTAACAACTACATCGCCCAACTCTATTAGCGGGTTTCTGCTTGTTTTGAACACTATGTCGTCGTTATTAACTAATTCACGAAATAATTTGGTGATTTTAGCAGGAGTATAATATAAACCCTGCCTATTTTTCAAGGCAGTATATAACGTATTAAAAAGGGCCTTCTCATTCATGTCGTTTCCTTTTATCTGTAAAAAATCTGTTGGTCTATTTGAGTGACTAGTCGCAAATGCTTCGACCAAGAAGGGTTAACATAAGTCGCATGATATGCGATAGCCCCTTGAGTAATATCAATTACCCCTCCCTTAGCTAAAAGTTGGGTTGCAACTTTTTGACTATCTTTCCAACTAGCACTATTTTTATTTATACTCTTTCTAGGTTTACAGAACCAACTAAATTGACAAACGTCATTACTACGTTCTGAAATTACTCCACAAATTGTGGAAGCGTACCTATGTGATTTTAACCTATTCATGACAACTTCACCGACTGCTAGTTTCCCAGCATATGATTGAGTTGACGCCTCATAATATATGTTCTCCGATAAACACCGTAATTCTTTATTTTCTGGTGTTAATTCATAATGCCGTAGCGCGGTGGGTGGTGTTAATGGTGTTGTGTTCAACGACACAAATTCCGATTTGACTCTAGCGTGTTTACCTACTAAAGGCTCTACATTCGCGAGTATGGCACCTAATACCATAAACCATACAGCGATTGCAAATTTCGGATTACTTGGAAAATATCGCTTTCCCATCTGGTCCTCCAGGTTTGCATAGACTTTTTAGTCTGTTAAGTATTTAGTTGACCTTAGCACTTACCTAATAATACTAGATTACTGGTATTCTGTCAAGCTCATAAATCGACGCATTATAAGTCACTAAACATAAGAATTTTGGCGTTTTTGGCATGAAATAGTGTCATTTGCAGCACGAAAACGCCTCAAATTGAAACCTCAATGGCGGAAGTCACCCTTTGTTAATACCGCGATATCAGACACCGATGACAAATAGTGTTTCTTCACTGTGTCGAATGTTTGTCCATGCATCATGACGTGGTTTTTGCTAATCTCATACTTACCTTTTGGGTCAACCGAAAACATAGCTTGCATAAGCCCTAACCCTTGACCCGTCATGACAGCTGCCATTGGCCTATTCAGTAAAAACCCATAATCTGACTCAGATACCAATTCTCCTACAATTTCATCACCATTTGCTAATTTAAGAGTAATAATATCACCCGCTTCTATCTTGGTGCTTTTGTTAATTAACATGTAAGTCTCCGTGTATTAATATCTATCTAACTTTAAATCGTGTATTGAATAATTAGCTACTACGTCATAACCATCGGCTACTGACGCCTTGCATACTTCATTGAAGGAAAAATTAAGAATTATTTCGTTGTCTATTCGTAAAATATAATATTCCTCAAGACCACTTTTTAATACTTGCAAATAATAAGTGTGCTCATTATGACCACCTAAATATAAGGTGTATAACATTCCCAAGGCCTTGCTTAACTCATCGTATTTGTTTCGATCTAATAGTTCCCATGGTGTGGGGAAATCTTCAACGACCATATAATTAACATAATTGTTAACATACGGCGCAAAACTCCAAAAATCAACAGTGAGAGTGACAGCTTCAAGAAACGGCTTTTCTGCGGCCATTTCTCTGAATTGTTTCCACCCACGTAATCTATCCGATGAGGACAAACTCCATATAATATTCAAAATAATGATCTACTCGATGTAGTTATTTCTGCACTGTTACCAGTGGCCGTTGTGGTATAATTCAATTGAATCATACCATTATTTAATACGGGTGTTAACTCGACACCAATATCCGTGGTCTCAACATATTCAGAATCATAAACTATTGTTCCGTTACTTGGCACGATTTTAATAATTCCTGTTCTTTTATCCGTGGCCCGTGATATTGTAAATTCAACAACTGTCGGGTATTCCCCGAATCCAACAATGCCCGCTGGAGCATTTATGCTATTGTCAGTTAACGTGGTTGCATTGCCACCAACTGTCACCTGCCTACCAAGCATAAGCTGGCCATTTGGCAATACTGCAATACTCGCGGTATTGTTCAAGTTTACCGGAGCTATAACATCATTATACGCTCTATCGAACACGTCTGCAATACTATAACTATTATTTCCACCAAAATTGACTACATGAGTAACTGACGTGTTTCCAAGCATGTTACCAACATTTTTGTAGGTGTTAAACGCACTTATTGCATGCTGCACTCCGGTTCCCATACTATCGGTAACAAATGCCTCGGCTGCAATGTTGTCAAAAATACTATTTGTTATTTTGATATTGCTGGGTTGCGTTCCAATTGGCGTTGTTGTGGTTGTCGCGACGGTAGTAGTTGTTATTACAATATTAGTTGTAGTCAAAGGCACTGAGGTCCAAGCCACCCCAACTTCGGACGGGGATAAATGACCAATTTGCATTGGAGTCGACGAATTGCCAACATTATTGCTCGCATTAAAATTCGAGTATCCATCTGCACCCCAAACCCACATTGTGTTATCTGTTTTTAGCCCGACCGTAAACCATCCGTCACTAATCTGTATTGATTTCCAATCAGTCATAGTGTCAAGTTGGGTAGGGTTTTGCCATAATCCCGGATTAGAAGTAGTCGATCCAACCCCAAGTTGTCCGTAGGCATCATTGCCATTTGGGCCAAATAATTCTGATAAAGTCCATCCCCACCGAGTTCCATCAGTGCGAACTCCCATAGCATATCCAACCGTATTATTACTAATAGCTATTTGTTTCCAATTAGTGTGTGTTGCGATTGGCCCGACTGTAAACCCGTTAACATAAAGGTTTCCAGTTGAATCAATGCCAGCGCCACCCGGTGTTACGTCAACCCAATTAGTTGCAGCATTTACTTGTGAGAGTGTTATAGGTAGTGTTGGCCCCCACTCATAATATATCCCGCCGTTGATACCTGAAAAATTGTCATTTAAGGCTCCCCCGCTAATATCGGTCCATCCTGTGCTCGCCCCTATTTGCACGATCGACGACCCAATTTGCCAAAGTTTCCCGTCCGTTGTTGTTGCGAAAGCCATAGTTTTTCCTGCGGCAACCTCATTCCATAGCATAGTTGCACTAGGGTTAACTACAGTGGCCGTAACTAAGGTAGGCAACGATGTATTTGTTGTAGTGCCACTGCCTAATTGCCCATTTCCATTATCGCCCCAAGCCCATAATGAGTTATTTGCCATAGTCGCCAAAGTGAATCCATTTCCTGCGGCTATATTCATCCATGTTGTGGCATTTTGAATTTGAACTAAAGAACTATATGTCGTGGTGTTTCCCGTTCCCAATTGGCCAAAATAGTTGTCCCCCCATCCCCATAGTGATCCATTTGTCTTTACTGCCAATATATGATTATACCCACATGATACTGAGTTCCACGTCGGAGTAGACACTGTTACGTTACCAAGCTGCACTGGCAACGGAAATGATGTGGTTGACGTGTTTAGCCCTAATTGGCCACCCGTGTTATCTCCCCAAAGCCATAATAGTCCCGTTGAATCAATTGCACTGTATGTGATTGCATCAGTTGGTAACACCAAATTGCTTTGCGCGGCTGCGATATTTTTAGCTGAGGATGATATAGCAGTCCAATTAGCACTGGTTCCGACTCGTGTTTCTGCTATTGTTATTTCTCCAGTCGTGGTCAATGCTAATTGAGTGGGGTCAAGGCTTGAAACAACTGACTTCCATGTTGCTAAACTCCCAACTTGAACCGGGCTTGAATGGTGTATGGCTCCTGCTCCCCAAGTCCACATTGTGCCATCAGTTTTTACTGCCGTGGTCGTGAACATGCCACATGAAATTTCAGCCCAATTAGTCAATGCTCCCACTTGAACTGGGCTTGAATAATTAATAATGTTACCTAGCCCAAGTTGGCCATCGTTATTCAACCCCCATGACCATAATGTTCCATCAGTTTTGATTGCAGCGGTATGTAAATACCCACATGCTACTGAGGCCCAATTAGTTAATCCACCCACTTGAACTGGGCTTGAATAATTAGTGGCGTTGCCTAGGCCAAGTTCTCCAGTTACATTAAGCCCCCATGCCCATAATGTGCCGTCAGTTTTAATAGCGGCAGCATGAAATGGCCCGCAATTAACAGTATTCCAATTAGTCAATGCTCCCACTTGAACTGGGCTTGAATAATTCGTAATGTTACCTTGGCCAAGTTGTCCTTGACTATTATACCCACATGCCCATAATGTACCAGTATTTTGAACTGCTAGCATGTAAGCATATCCACAAGACACGTTTTTCCATGCCGTTAATGCCCCGACTTGAACAGGTGCTGAATAATTCGTGATTGAATTTGTGCCAAGTTGCCCGGATGAGTTACGCCCCCAAGCCCACAATGTGCCATTCGTCTGTACCCCAGCTGTAAATTCATAACCGTTAGATACGCTTGTCCAAGTAACTGGGCCACCAGCCACTCCAGTTGAAGTGGTTACATTTGAATACACTGTTATCGTATTTGATGCAATCCCAACATTTACACCTTGATACAAATTATTAAAATTACCATTGAAAACCGTTATGTCGTACGCGCCGACATTAGTCATTATTGCGTATGTCTCACCCGAAAAATCACAATTATTTAATGCTATATTATATGGCGACCCCACATTTGAAGTTAATCTTATGCACGATGTATCAATAGCGTTATTAGTAGTGAGCGACTGCGATCCTTGAAATGCCACACGATCAGCGAAGATTTTTGACGCTGAATCAAATGTAACCACGTCGTTTAATGTATTATTAACAAGTGTAATATCTTCGATTTCTACATCTTGCGGAAGAACTGCGGATGAGCTCCCTATTAGAGCACCTATGTGATTGTCGGAGTCAACGGTTGCCAAAACACATGGTTGAGTAGCATCCGTTTGAATTATGAAAGTATTATTTTTCCCATCGCCTTTAAGGCGAACATACGGTAGAAGGCGAACAAAATCGCCCGATATAATATATTGTCCTGCTGATAACCACAATGTTCTGCGAACAATAGGGCTTGTTATTAGACTAGCAAAGTACAACTGTTGAATAGCTCTATTTAAGGAAGCTATATTATTTGTTGAGTTATCACCGACACCGCCAAAATCTCTAAAATTGGCAATATCGTCTAATTTATCTTGAAGTGACCGCGTCACAGGCGATAACGGGCTAGCCCCAGTTTGCACTTGATACCCAGCCGCGAGTCCTTTGTATGTATATGTGTTGGTTAGGTCTAATACATTCGAAAATTCCGTAAGAATCTCTGTATTACCAACTTGCGGAGCGCCTTCATCTAAGGCCCCATTACCAATAAACAATTGCCGAGTATCAATTGACCATCCCATTTCTCCACTTGATAATGGATTCGGTAAATTTTCATGTAACCCGCGCCGTATTTGAATCCTTGCGATTTGTGTGATTGCCAATTTAAATCCCCGTATGATATCTAGTATTTAGCGCGGCAATCACAAATCAAATTCATAAAAACGGCGAACTCTGTCCCACCATTTATTAGTATATTCTGCAAATCGATCCCCTGTTAATACGAATTCTTGATATTGTTTATCTCTAGAACACATCATGACTACACCAGTCTGAATATTTGTGCCATGCAAAAGATTATGACTTGTTGCATAGGCAGCTAATTGGCAATAATAATCTTGGATATATTCTTCTTTTTTTGGTTTATTTGTTTGCTTAAAGTCGAAAATTGCTTCTTTTCCTTTCCATATGCCTGCTCCATCAGCGGTGCCTGCATAAAGTCCAGGATAGTATAAACCTATTTCAACTCCCCATATTTCGGACATGTGTACTAGACCATTGAGTATAATCTGTTCGGCCATAGGATGCGCGATTTTTTGAACCAAATTAGTGCCTTTCGGTTTTATTTCACCTATGCAATAATTTTCTAATAGTTTATGCATCACTTTGCCAACACTCGCGGCCTCTGTGGTAATTTCTGTGGCCTTAGCATTGCCGACCCTAGCTCGCCAATTTTTAAGAGCCGTTACTGACTCTATTGCTTTCGTACGATCGAGAATTGTTGTGACCGAGGCTGCATGGCTTCCATCAGGCAATGTATACATACGCTTGCCGTTAACGGACTCGCGTGAGATAGGGGTATAATCAAATCTATTAGTTAACATATATTTAATACTACTAGGTTGGATTGTGTGACACAAACGGGTCGATTACTTAGCTGCTTTTTTTGCCATCTTTGATACAATTTCTTGTGATTTTTCTTTTTTGTCGGCTTCATCGTCTTTAGGCGCAGTTTCTTCAGAAGCGTCCAGAACATTCTCTTGACCAGTCTGCAGAACTGTATACTTCCGGTCACTTGATTTAATCAAGTTCATAACAGCCTGGTTATTTGCTGCCATGTCTTCTAACATCTCATAATTAAATGTGATTGCTCCGGCGTTTTGAACCAATTGAATTAGAGTTTCCGTTTTGATCTTTGGCACGAGTTTTTTATTAATAGCTCTGTGCCGAAGAAACATAAGAACAGGAATTAAACTCACCGAGGCATTTAACCTACTGTCAGTTTCCTGTAACAGATGTAAAAGAGGTATGCTTTTCATTTTATCTACGGCTACGTCTAATTTGGCCGATATCAGGCAGTGCATCCATTTCACTGTCGGCATCATCTGAATAATCACGCATCTTGCGTTTCGGCTCGTCTTCAGCAGGTTCTGCATCGGTATCGCCTGTGTCATCGGGACGCGACACTTGTTCCCCGGCTAGTTCACGCACTCCAAGATCTATTTTTTCTCTAGTTTGTGTTAAAAAAGTAACAAGCTCACCAATTGCTTCTCCACTGCTAGAGCTAAATTGCGTAGCTTGGTCTGCACCAAGTTGATCGCGTATTGAGTCAATTAGTGCTGGCAATTCTTCATTTTGCATTTTACCAGCTTTTTGAATCATATCTTGAACTAGGTCAACTAAACTTTTAGCTGCAAGAATAGTTTCTGCTTGCCTCACTTCGTCTTCGTTAAGGCGCCGGGGTCTTTGATTGGCTATCCAATTTTGCAATCCTTCGTAGATAATAAGCATTTCTAAGTACTTAGGATTTTTTTCTGCGGTGTGAGCACCCTTACTATGTCTAATAGTATTAACCGTTTCAAATATTTGGGCTGACACCTTTTTCGCTTTTGCTAAGGTAAGATTATCATAGTCTATCGATACCCCGAATCTAGATTCTGCAATAGCATTAAATTTATTAAACTTTTTGGAAGCATTAAACTCAGTTAATTTCATAGCACTTGGTTCCTTTACATTATGTATTTAGCATTTTGTGAAAATATCTAATTTTTGTCTATTTTTCTAAATTTGCTAGATACTCTACCTCAGGCACTCTCGTATGCGTATTCTTGCTATGCAAGACAACTACAACTCTCTTCCCATATTTCGTATCAATAATTGTCGCGATACATCCCCCTGATTGGTGTATGTATCCTGTTTTACTAACGACAAAAATATGTTTCCAAATATCATGATTAGTATTATGAAACGTGAGCCCCTCTACATTCAATGTGCTCGTTTGAGCTGCTTGAACAATTTCCGGATATTTCTGTGACTCTAGCACAATCTTAACCAATTCTTTAGCAGTACTAACATTACGTGGGTCTAATCCGGTTGGTTCAAAAAATTTCGTTTTAACTAGACCAAGACTTCTTACTTTTTGATTCATGGCGCGTATACATGCAACTCTACCACCAATATAGTTATCACATAATTCATCGGCCATTGAATTAACTGACCTAACCAATGCCACTTGGATGACTTCTCGCCTGGTCAATTTTTTAATGCGCTCATCTAAATTTTGATGCGAATCTAACACGACCATCACAGTGACTAATTTTGTTATACTAGCGATGGATTGCACTCGTTCATCATTTTTTGAGTCAACTATATTTCCAGTAATAGCATTTGCCACAATCCAACTTCTGGCTGTAACAGAATATGCATTTGGGGCGGCGCATGTCAACAGTAACAATACAAATAAAATACTTTTCATACTATACTCCTCGTATAATTGAATTATAACGTTAAATCCTTATTAATTAACAAGTTTTTGTAATTAAACAAGTCTGTAATAGCTCCGTTATTTCGCAATGCCTTAAATGCTAAATTTTCTACAGAAAATTCGCCACATTTTGATAGCCCAGCTCTCCGCATTTTATATATTTTTGCCAATAACTTATCAATTTCATTAACATCAGTGGTCTTAGATGATATAAGGTGGTAAATTTGTGCATTTATAGCATCTGCTTTCGCAACGATTGCAATGTCATTAACAGCTATTTTTAATTTTTTGGGCTTGACCAACCATTTATCTTGAAGCAACGAATATACTCCACTGGCGACTAACTCATCACCGCTCGATATATTTTGTGCATACACTTCAACCGTGTACCCTTTTATTGTAACAGGATGCTCTGAATTCCACAAGGTTTTTTTCGCAATGAGTAACGGTTCGATTAGCGGGTTATCGCCCAACTTAGAAGCATCAATTAAAATGTGCAAGTCAATATCAGACTGCGGAGTATAATTATATGCACAATTGCTTCCAGTAATAATATAATCGACTATTTTCATTTGTGATATGTCTATGTATTCAGCAAATTTATTTGCTATTTTCGCTAAAGCATTTTTGACTTCGATATCTAAATCTTCATCTTCGTCCCATAATTTTGGATTTAGAGTCTCATGATACTCTAATTTTGTATCCATTTCAACCGTTATTTCGGGCATTTCCTTAAACCATGCATTTCTCACATTGTCGGTTTCTTGAAGAGTAGGGTTAGTGTGTGTACTATTTTCAACTAATCTAAAACTTTGTTTGAACCACAAATATAAATCAATGTTAGAAGCCTTTTTATCTAATTCTCTCCGCAATAATTGAATCACTCTTATTTTATCGCCGTGTTTCTGCGAAGTCCAATTTCCAATATCGCGACGTAATTGCCTGAGTGTTGGATTCCGATATACTTTGAGATAATCTTCCAATTTCCAAAAAAACCGTTGATCTTCGCTTTTGGCTGATTCAGAATTATCTTTTACTGCCTTTAAATATCGCGTGGTCAAGAACAAGGGCATTGACACTCCGCCATCCATCTTAATGAAGTCTTTAAACTTTCCTTGATTATTTAGAACTGCCAACAAATTACCCAAATCAGTTCCCGAATATTCAATGCTAGAATATGGATAATAAGCTGTGGTTTGTTGTGCATACGACTCTGCTTTACTGTTATGATTCCATCTAATCACTTCGATAAGCATAAAAATAAGATATACTATTTCTCCAATTTCTTCAGCCGACATGTTGTGTAACGTTTCTTTATTAGTAAACATCCTTGCTTCGGTCAACTCTTGTATAAACGGCAAATTTTTCATCTCATACCTTTATTTGGTGTAACACTGTATAACACTGTATAACACTGTATAACACTGTATAACACTGTATAACACTGTATAACACTGTATAACACTGTATAACAGCGTATAACACTCCTGTATTATATTTCATTATATTTCATTATATTTCAATACACTCCACTTTCCAATTTTCTTCACTGAGAGAAAGCAAGCTCAATGTTTTAAATTGTTGACTGGCATCTTTTTCTTTAAAGAAAAAAGTAGCTGCCACTCCGCCATTCTTATTAACGCTATCCGGAAAATGATTTTCTTTACCAATTAAATCTTGTGTTACATAATCACTTGGCGAATCAATTAACTGGATTGCTGCTGTTGTATATCTTATTTCAATATATTCAATGTGAGCTATACATGTTACCCCGATTGGGTAATACATTCCACCAATAATTGGCGTTACATAATTTTTTTTATGTAAAAGAAAAAAATGCTTTACTCTGGAAAGGCATTCTTCGTCTCTAAATTTACCGTCACAAATATCATATAATTGAAGCATCGTGATTTTGCCATCGGCCAATAGTTTTTCTAAAAATGAATCCCAAAAAGTTTTATATTCCGTAAATTCAAACTGGCCTGGATTATTATGCAACCACAATCGTTTTTGCAAATATATTAAAGTTATTTCTTGTAATACGGGCCATGTTAGCATATCAGTACCGCCTATCATTACTGATATTTAGCCAATCTTAATAGCCATTCCCTAAACGCAATTTATTTAATTACGTTTGTATTAATAATTCCTCCATGGTGGTTAAGAAACGGAATATCAATTGCTATCGCCTTTGCGCAATACAGCATAATTTCGTTCCCGTTACGGATTGCTGTTCTAATTCCTGTGTTAAACTGATACTCACCATCAGTAAAAAAGTGGCGTAAGTCTGTAGTGGGAGAAGTGGCCGACTGGCTAGAGCTTGGCCAAACATCAAAGCCAGCCATATCTAGAGCTATAGTAAGGTCATAATACTTTGGTGACCAACAATACTTATATTCTCCAATGGGAAATATTGCATATGCTTTCCCATACTCCGAAGCGAAAGTTAACGATCCAGTGCAGAAAAGTGAATTACTCCTATACTTTACCCCCGCATGCTCTAAAAATAACAAGTCAAGAGCATTATGAATTAATTGCGGGGTGTCGCGCGGTCGCCGGTCAACTGGTGGTGAAATTACATTCCATCCATCCCAATGACTTTTCATTCCTCTCCATAATGGGTGGATTTCGATAAAAGGCCACCCACCAACTTCCGCCAAAAAAGGAGAACATTCTCTATCAATTTTTTTAATTACCTCATTTCCTACGGAACTGTTTTCTTTTATTATTTCGTTTATTTTCATCTAAGATGGCTCACCAATTAAAAATCCAACTCTTCCTGTATTATCCGCTACTAATTTTCTATGTGTTAGCATGCCTTTTCCAAAAAGCAATACTAAAGTTTCAAATTGATCTCTCTCTGATTCAGAGTCGAAAAAATACGTTCTACACACACCGGTATATACATTTTTGTTATCGGGAAAATTACAAACACTCCTATTTGGCCACTGAATCAGGAATTCATCTGGCGAACTTTCTGCTAAGTATAGTACTTTTTCCGACGTTATTCGTGTTTCTAATAGTCCATCAAAATACAAAGCTATTACAGCTAATGGGTAATAATATCTACCAAGCACTGGTTTTTCACCGGGGTACGTATTAAAAAACGTAAAGCGAGACAGCACTTCTTCTTTTTGCCGAATTGCAAGATCGATTATTTGTTTATTAGTATCGGTGCTTCCTGTTATAATGGCGAGATACATATGATATTCCAAGGAAACAATATCTGAATATTTTTTACTAAGCGGTAGCGGTCCTATGTGCTGAGAATAGTAACGGGGTGTTTTCTTTATAATAGCTCGTGAGAGAGCATATGAGTCGTAAGTTAATTTCACTGCACGTTTCATTTTTTGGTAGTAATCGAAAATAACGGGCATCATACAATTTTCCTTTCTAAAATAATCATTGATTATTTACTTGAAAATTTGCGGCCGAAAAATGAGCACGGTTGACATATTTTAATGGGCCGAGCAAGTCATTAACCACGTACCCCTCACCGCCACGAGCCCCTTGTATATGAGCAATTACGTCGCCCTGGTATGAATCTAATTGGTCAACTAAAGAATTTTTCAATCCCATTATAGCGTATATTATATTGAAAATAGCGTCAATCGCCTCTTTATTCGCTGTACAATGAGAGGTAACTCGTGTTATCATTGATGCAGATAACCTCTCATTATTCTGAACCCAAGATAAGAAACGCCCCGCAAGATCGGAAAAATCACGGGCTCGTACGCGAGCATTTATATATGTTGCAATAAGCTGAGGCAAACTTCCCATTTTAAGTGCGGTTAAAGTATCAGAATTTAAAAAAGTGTCTATTACCGATGCATGATGTTTAATATATTTGATGACATCTTTTATTTTATTTTTGTCGTATTGCAAAGGCGCAACATTTTTAACATCTGGTCCAACTATACATACTGGCCCATCCATGTTAAGAGCAGGCATCGTTCTTAACGGTTCAGATGCCCCGTTAGCAGTTGGGATAAAGGTGTGAATGGCGAATCCTGCTACACTATGTGCTATCCTGTTACCCAATACGGAATTCTTATCAACTTCATAAGTAACCGTATTAGGAGTAAAAATATAACGATTTCCCTTTTCGCCTAGTTCGCCAGGAAACCATAACATATCTCCCCACACATATCCTATAAATGATTTTGGGACCACACTTTCCATAAGTGGCCACAACTGCACAATTTTATTTAAATACGCCGCCAAAGATGGTGTTAGTTCTTTTTTAGATTTCTTTTGATTAACAAATTGAATTGCCGACGTATATTTACCGTCATACTTTATCGCAGTCCACCCATGCTTATCAGTCATGACAAACTGGCCCTTATCATTTCTTCCAATAATAAGGGCCACTGATCCATCCCATTTCAATGAAAGCGACTCACGCTTTGTATCGGATAACAGAGTCTTGATACTAGCTATTGATCTAAGTGCTCCCCGACTGCCACCGAAAATAACAGCGTCCTCTAAATGAGTAATATGCGTTTCTACTTTGGGCTTTATTGCTTCTGTTACTTCATTTATTTTCATTGATTCATTTTCCGTGTGCTAGTATTTATTAAATATCACGCATCAACATGCTTGCATATGAATCTCAGATAGTTCAATACCATATTCTAGAGCAGTAGTAACAGCATTATAAATTATTATAGCCACAGAGTCAACGTTCATTTTTGGTATATTTTTGCTAGCATTATATTTCGTGTCTACAGTTGCTGGGCATATTCCTATAATCTTCATCTGACGTGGCAATTTTTGTAAGTGACGCCTTGCCGTAACCAACGCTAATTTATCAGTTGCATACGCGATTTGATCTACAGTTAATTGCCCTTCACGCCCGTTGTCCTCAAATACCTTAACAATTGACGCTCCGATACCCGATGTACCACCAATTACCAAAACTCGCATATTCATTGTATTAATCCCATCAACTGTTCTTCGATATACGCCAGGTCCGTAGTTCCAAAGTGGATGCGCAATGCAGGCACTATTTCTCTGCGCCTAAATTCGTCGTAGTGGCAATTATATTCGCTTGACCGTTCACCCTTGACCATTTCAATGCACATTTTAACAGCTTCGGAATCTGAAAAGAGTGGGTTTGCATACTCTTCCGAAAACCCAAGTTGAAGGAAGATTCCCCATCTACGCATGCATACGACACAATTTTGGCATTTACCTTCTTGGCCAGATAAACAACTTGACGTTGACATTAATTCATCTTGAGTGAACCCATTTTCCAGCGCCCATTTTGTAATTTCTAATTTGCCCCAATTTTGGTCAACAAACGGAAATACGACTTGCGGCACATTTGCAAATGGCGAAAATACATATGCTAACACATCATTTAACTTGTCTCGAAATGTGGTATTTTTGTCAGTGCTGCCTGCATGAATCTCGCCCATCAATGCACCTAACCATATTTGGTCGGGTTGTTTCATGCATGCTCCTACTACTGCCAAAAGCAAATTCCGGCCCGGAATAATAATATTTCCTGAGTTAGATCCAGTTTTTCCAACCGGTGATGCAGCACTCGGTAATGTTAGCGGCAATAATTCAACGTTGTTAGGCAATACTGCCTTTTCTTTATATGCGTAATCGTGCCCTAGGTCAACGTATAATAGCTCAATTTCTGCGCCAGGGTATGTAACTTCCGCATACCGTTTCATAATAGCAGAATCTAGTCCACCGGAATAAAGAATACAAATTCTCATGCATGTTTCTCCTTAAAAATTTCAAGATTTTTGTGTGGGCGCCAGCTCAGATAATATCTGTTCCCAGTTATGTGTTGGCCCTTTTGTCACTGACCAAGGCGTAGTAAATAAGTATCCAATCGCGCCGTTATTTCTGCCGCACATGACATTATCATAATTGTCATCGATTATAATTTTCGGCCGTAATCGGGTCACTGGTTCAAGTTTAACTGTGTGCATAGGCAAAAATTCAACTTTTATACCGCTACCAAATAACTCGGTAAGCTGTTTTCTTCGTAAACGTTGAATCGTTTCGTGTGTCCCACACGATGTAACAAAACTCACATCATAATGCTGCATGAGAAAGTGAATGCCGGATAATGCGCCATCAACTAAAGGCAACTCACTGAATGCTGGCGATATATTAAATGTATGAATTATTTCTTTTTCTTCAGAAAATGTAATTCCCAAACATTCGTGGATACGCTTTGGTGAATTGGCAAAATTAAAACCTGCAAACTCTGAAAATGATTTAGTCCAATCTAAGATCACATCGTCTACGTCAACAATAATAGAGTAAGGCATACAAGAATTTCCTATTTATATTGTAGTATAACACGGGGAAGGAGAAATTACTACTATATCTGAGCATATTGACTGAAAAATTTGTATGTGCAGGAAGAATATTCTACTACTGTATTTCCCTTATTATTTCAAACATGTGTTTTCTAATCATTAAATATTTTTCACAAACAAACATCACTTCATGTTTGGATTCAACGCCTTGCAATAAACTAGCATCAAGAATATATTTACCTTTAGCTAGGAGGGTATTAACAGTTTGAGTTAATTCAGGCAAATCTTCTTCAGGAATTTCTGTAAACTGAGATAGCCGTGGCCCCTCATTAAATAGGTCTTTATATTTTGGCGACCAACAATATCTATACTCGCCAATTGGCATAAAAACATGCAGCCCACCATATCCGCTTGCCTCCGATGCCCCACCAGTAGCAAATACTCCTGAAGATCTCCACGCCACTTCTGTATGTTCGATGAACCAATTATCATATAATTGTTGGACTATCCGGTTTGTGTTTCTAGGTAGTCTATCCTTACGTGGGGTCACTATTTGGATATCATCTGTTATATCAAACGATCCACGCCATAATGGGTTATCTAGTACTATCTCCCAGCCGCCCATTTCAGTTATAAAATCAGAACACTGTTCTTTAATCCAAGCAACTGTTCGCCCAATGACTGTATCTTCATCGTTTAGTATTTCGCCGTCATAGCCATTTGTTATATCTTCGCCCCCATTTGTTATTTCAAAAATTCTCATATAGATTATTCTCTAGGGGACAATTTTATTAAGAGCTTTAACAAATTGCTGTAAATCTCTATTACTAATAGTATTAGCTCTAAGTGAGGCCTCAATATCAGTTGCGAGTGGCATAAGTGTTTTTGTCGTAATTGGTAAAGGCAGCGGCTCTACTTGAACTGTCTGCGGCGCAGGTTGCTGAGGAACTACTGGCTCACTTGGAGTATCCCGAGCCACCGTTCTTTTCTTTTCTGGTTGGTCATACTTAGTATTAAATTTCGCCACCTGTCTTTTTGCCACGGTGGTTGTTATAAAATCCATAACATCAGCACGAGTTGGGATAGCATTAGGGTTCGCTGTTGTTGCTTGGGATGATTTCATTTTTGGAAACTTCAAAGTATTATCTTTGAAATAGTGAGTTAGCCATTTTTCAAGTGCTTTGGTGTATTTTGCACCATTATCCCCAATAGTAGGTTCTGCTAGGATCATACTAGGAACTGCGCGAGCCCAAGCATCTGCAATTAGTCCCGATTCTTTTGCATTTTGTTTTGCTATATTAGCACCAGAAATTCCCCAATCCGTGCCACCGTATGCTCCCGGAGCATTTGCTTTGCCAGCCAACCCTTTTGCCATTCCTACTGCACTATCATACCATTTTTCTTCGAGTGGTTGTTTGTCCCAAGGAACCCCGCCGACTGTTTCAGGATAGTATATTGAATATCCCCATTTCTCATATGCATCAACTTTTTCTGGGGCAACCATAATAAATTTTGGATTTTTGTGCGCCAATGCAGGAGAAGTCATTTTCACTTTTACTTGTTTCGACTTGTTTTGTATTTTTTCTGAAGGCGTCGAGGATTTTGGAATTGCTGTATCGTTATAATCGTTAATTGCTTTAGCTGCATTATCTAAGCCAGCGCCAGTAGCCACACCTGCCCAAAATCCATCTTGATTATTGATCACTGATTCATTCAGTTTTTTCATTCAGGTGTCCCTTTATTTTTTATATTTCGTAACCCACGATTTAGTTTGGCTGGGTTTCTACTTCGTATACTATTTATAAGTCTACGTTCTAAATCTTCAGCAATTTCTAATGGATAATTTTCGCGAAATGCATTGATTAGGTTAATTGCGCTCTCAATGACATGAGACCCGCGACTCTCAAGTAAACTTTCGCGATCACGATGAGTAAGTAGAGAATCTAGTTCAGAAAGTATTGACCGATTTTTTGAATTCAAGGTGAACTCCGACTCCATATAAGTATATTTAGCAAAATACTCTAATCACATATCAGTTGTCTTTTGTTTCAATGTAGCTAACAAGTTTTTTAATTGTGTTGATTGAACTTCTGCCTTAACGGGTTTAGCTGCATTAGAATCTGGCCCGGTTTTTGGTTTATTTTTTATTGTATTCAATACATTATTCGCCGACATACTTGATGACACTGTTGATTGTGCATTTTCGCCAAGATCCGTAATACGCAAGGTGTCTTGGTCAAAACCCAGATCTATTTTACCATACAGCCCACCACTATTCCTGGTTTTCATCATTTGCAATTGGTATTTGCCTTGTTCGCGCAATCCACGCGAAGTGAAAATACCAATAACATTATCAGCTGTAAATATCTTCGTTATGCCACCCGATATATGTGAATGGTCAAACTCAACCTCGTCTGTTGCTCCTCTATTTAACTGACTGCTTGTGACCAGAAGTATGTCTAATTCAATTGCTAAATTACGCATTTCTTCGGCAACGTATTTATCTTTCGCAAATAGATCAGACGCGCTGACTTTAGCACGAGCCGGCATGAGCAAATCAAGATAATCGACAATCAAAAAATCTACCTTCTTCCCCGTTTGTATTTGAAATTCTTTCAGATACACTTTTATGTCGTTAGCTGTGCTTTGCGCTGGAAGATATTTAATTTGAAAATTGCCACATTTCTTTGCTGCCATTTTAATCTTCAATTCAACGTCATCAATATTTTTGAATATATCGCGCGACGCGATATTAGAAAGCATACTATCTATTCGCATTGCACAAAGATCTTCGCTTAATTCTAATGTAATATACACACCTGACAACCCAGCCGTAATCCAATTAACGGCTATATTTTGCTTTATTAACGATTTTCCTGAGTTATGGCTACAGATCTTATCAGTATAATATCGATGATTCTCATGTCCAACTGATAAATCATATACCTCGGTGTCTCCACTAAGTGGGGTGATAGCTGTTATTACGCTCTCACCGCTATCTGACAGTAATGCATCGCCCACACAAAGATTTCTTGCATAGTGCCATGACATATCCGGCTTTTGATACATATGATCATGGCTTGCTGTTATTATTTGCCCACTGTCAAACGTAAAAGAAAATAATTCATTTTTTATCTTTTTGATGCAATCAAGCACCGGGACATATCCGTCAGGCGACGATACATAAACACGCTCTTGTTTTGAGTCAACCCCACGTAGTGACTCTATCGGAACTCTCTTGGGCTGGAGCCTATTGTATAACTCGTCAAGCACGTCTTGCCGACCTTGTGTATACTGGAAAATTTGCTCTATTGTGTAAAATTGTGTTAAGTAATGCTCTTTATGCCCATTCATTAAATTTTCCGCCTCCAAAGATATTTCATATTACCGCAATCCCACACTCTATTATATCCATTTATTACCATATTTTCCCATTCTGTTTTGCTTTCGTCAAATATAGTAAGAATGTTTTTTAATTTATGTTTCTGATATTTGATCCTAGACTCCAACTTAAAATTCTGTAAATTAGCTGCTTTTTTTGAATCAAAATACCAATAATTAGGCGGAGTAATGCCAACCTGCGTAAACCCAACCGATTTATACGCATCCCCGACTCCAAATCGTAAATCAGCATAAGTTACACAACTTTCTATATTATGCACTTTTACTAAGTTAATAAACAGCTTACTGAGTGCACCAACTACAGTTAACCCACGTTTTGAACAAAATCGTACCATTTCATGCGTTGCTTCTTTTTTTGAAAACCTAGTTTTTGACATTGTCATCAAGGATACAATCTCGCCTTCGTATCGTAGTGCCAAACGAAGTGGAGATGATACATTCCCTTGAATGTGGTTTTCGTTAAGAAATTTTGCTGTTTCATCATGCGTTGGCACATATAATTCAGTTTTTCTTGCGAAAAGTTTCGTAGTGATATTAAGGCGCGACATTAACATAGAATAAACAAGATCGCTATTACTAAGTAATTCATAATCGTATATCATAAACATACGATGCCCGTTTTCTAATACTCGTGTCATCTTATTTCTATGATAATTTTTGTCTTTGCCTGCTAGTTCACTATGGAAGTATACACCATTTACCTCAATAGCCACCTTATTTTCAACAAGAAAATCTATTTCTAAAGGAGCAATCGTTGTTCTATCGTTTTGAACGTACGAAAAATTATTATTGGTTAGCCATGTACGTACATCATGCTCACACCAAGACTTGGATGGGTTCCATAAATCTGCGTCTTTAAGATGCTTCGCTAACCAAGGCAGACTAACTCCGTATTTTCTTGTAATCCCAAATGCCCCTAATTCTTCAAATGCCAACGCCAATTTTTCCTTATCCTTAACTAACGCAAAGGCTTCATCGGAAATGTGAGTTTGAGTATGCCAATCACGACCACATTTTTTATTATGCGTATCTTTTCTCTTTTCTATAACCCAATCTAGACCAGATGGGTTTGCGACTCCATACTTTTCGATATTATTTTTTTTATTTTGCTCTTGCCATTCACTTGATTTAAACGGATTATCTACACCATACAGTAAAGTATTTTTAGCTTCTATATTTTCTTTATGTTCGGCAGTCTTGAAGTAATGCGTTTCTCCGTAATTAGACAAAAATGTATTTTTCTTCTTATCTTTGATTGCGTTAGCTTTCGATTGATTCGGTACACCA
>JAEHJW020001474.1_pt1 | contig 20225 bp, 15 predicted proteins | sample 9271431 | NCBI WGS metagenome assembly JAEHJW02 | reverse complement strand
GTCAAGACGAAAAGTTGCGTAAGTCCTAAGTCTTGCGACAACCCAACCCTCCCCGGTTTTGCTGGCTCCGGCCTGTTGTAGGTTATGGTTGCAAGTGAGAAAATACTTGCACCATAACCAGCGACAGAGAGATGCCCATGCGCGACAAGACCGAGACCGGAACTATTGAACCCATCACCACCCGGCTACTGCTGGGCTATGCCCGCGTCAGTACCGACGACCAGGACTTGACCAACCAGCGGGCCGAACTGCACGCGGTCGGCTGCACCAAGATATTTTCGGAGAAAATCACGGGCACCAGGCGCGACCGCCCTGAGTTGGCCAGGATGCTAGATCACCTGCGCTCCGGAGATATCGTGACTGTCACGCGACTTGACCGTCTGGCGCGTAGTACCCGAGATCTGCTGGATATTGCCGAGCGTATCAGGGAAGCGGGCGCGGGCCTGCGCAGTCTGGCCGAGCCGTGGGCTGATACCACGACACCTGCTGGCCGTATGGTGTTGACCGTGTTCGCCGGAATTGCCGAGTTTGAGCGCAGCCTGATCGTGGAGCGCACCAGGAGTGGCCGCGTGGCTGCCAAGGCACGAGGCGTGAAGTTTGGGCCACGCCCTACCCTCACACTTACCCAGGTCGAACATGCGCGCCAACTGATTGACTGCGATGGTCGCACAGTGAAGGAAGCGGCAACGCTACTGGGTGTTCATCGGTCAACGCTTTATCGTGGGCTAGCAAAGGAAAACATTTGAAGTGTGGCCATAAACCAGAGGAACACGCGGGATCTATCGCCTGCTACCGCTTTTGCCCCGAGCCACAAGTCGCCCATGACGAGGCGATAATGTTTTCGCGGCGGCATGGCGTTTATTTCCTTGGCAACAAAGGCAATATGCGCAAGCGCGTGTGGCTTTGGTCAACGGTAATCAACGCCCCGTCTTCCAGTTCAGATGCCATCTGCCGCAGTGCGGAGATGACCAACTTACCGATCACATCCGGGCTGACATCATCGGCACGGATTTGCACAACGCTTGGCTTTTCGTCCTGGGTTGCGGCGAGGATTGCGCCGAAGTCTAGATCATGCGTGAGTACAACATAGCCATTTGCGCGGGCGTAGGCCATGATTTCCGAGTCCGGCGCGTTGTTCGCTCCAAGCGCTGACCAGTGTGCCGTCTCGATACCGGCCCCGGCCAAGACTGCTACCCAGCGCGGCGACAGGTTCATATCGACGAGCAGTTTCATGCGGTGACCAGTACGACCTCTCGTTCTTCGGCTCGCCATGCGGCATATCGAAGTGCTTGCATAATATCTTCGCGCTCAAGGTATGGATAGTCAGCCAGGATTTCATCAACACTATGTCCCGCGCCGATTTGGCCCAATACCATACCGACGGTGACGCGCATTCCACGAATGCATGCCTTGCCTCCCATTACATCGGGTTGCTGGGTAATGCGGCTCAGTTGTCCCATGTTCTGCTCCTTATCGAAACTCATTGAAATGCCAAACGATTGGGGATCACATTTGGCTATGAAGATTTGTCTGAGTCAATTACCCTCCTGCGTAAGTTGTGGTGTAATTGATCCGTTGGGGAAGAAATTTGCGTCAAAAACTTGCGCCATTGTCCAAGGGTTGTTGGCTGGCAGATCATCAAGCCCTGTTTCCGAAACGGCGGTAGCGACTGCATCCGCCCATACTCCAACGAGCCAATGGGGGCGCGTCAGTGAGGCTTTTAGGCTTGGTGTTTCTTCCATGTGTGCGGCGATGGCCCGACGCTGTTCCTTGATCGTGCGCATCCAACTATTGGAGCGACGTTCGGGCTGAAACTGCCACTTTAGCAAGTGAGCCAACAATACAGCCATGCGGCTTGCTAGTTCTCGCTGTTCGCTTTTACCCACATCCTCAATCTCCTCTGCAATGTGCTCAATGTCGATGGCCGAGAACTTTCCAGCACGCAGTAAAGCTGCTTGCTCATTTGCCCAGGCTACGACATCCTTCTCGTAGGTTGTGCCCATACATAACTCCCTTAGAAGCCGACCATTTCGGTTATTTTACGAGATCGGTTGGCAGGCGGCGAGATTCCAGCAAAAGCCGGAAAGCCGCTGCCGCAAAGTCATTCAGTGTTGGGAATTCATCAGCCAGCGGTTCGGCAAGTGCTATATCCACCTTGCGTTTGAGCGCCAGGGGAATTGCCGGGGAGACCTTCACGCTCTGCACCCCTGCGGTACTGGCCGACACAGGCCGCCCCATCTTACGCACGGGTCGCGCTTCCTGGACGATTATGCGCTGATGCTCAGGGCGCATGGCGTGCTGCGTAGCTTGAGGCCGAATAGATTCCAGAAGTTTGTTCACACCTGCATTTTTTCCGGTTGTTGAAGTGCTCATAATTTACTCCTATTCAGTAAGTCTACAATCTCCGCGCCGAGCGCCTCGATCTCAGCCCACGCCTTACCGCCATCCTCAGCCTTCACACTGTTGCCCTTGAGCAGTGAGCGCGCATAGGCAACGCGGTTGCCAATCTGCGCTTGTAGGACGGTTAAGCCGGAGGCCATCAGGTGCGCCCTGATCTGTTCCGTGAATTCCGTCCCGGAAATCACCATTGTCATTACCACGGCGGCGGTCAGTGCCGAATTCTGTGTGCGGCGAATCTCGTTGATGTAGTCCATCGTGTGCTGCACGGCCAACCCATCCAGAGGAGACGCCTTGCACGGGACAATAGCCGCGTGAGAAATCGCCAGCACATCCATTAATTCCCGAGACAGATACGGCGGCGTGTCGATCACAGCCACGTCAAAAGGTTCCAGTTTGTCAGCCAGTTCACCATAGGTGCCAAATTCGCCGCGCCGGATCAAAGGCACGGATTTCCGATCATCCTGCGTTCCAAACGCTGCCAGAAGGTGCGTGAGGCTGCCTTGCGGGTCAGTGTCTACCAGGGCACAGTCGTACCCGGCGCCACTAAACCAGCCGTAGAGGTTGATAGCCAGCGTGCTCTTGCCGACGCCACCTTTCTGGTGTGCAAAAGTAAGGATGAGAGGCATTCAAACACTTTAGCAATAAATAACCTAAGAGTACAAGAAAAAAAACATTAAAAAGTAAAAGAAAAAAAGTAATAAAGAACTTAAAGTGGAAGTTGCTCTTGAGGATTTGTGCTGAACCTGAAGATCAGGTCTGTGACTTTGCGGCCTGATTTTTTAAGTTCGAGTTCTATTTCAAGATTTCCCTTGTTTCGTAACTCTTTCATGGCTGGTTCGATAACTCGCCGCCGCATCATTCCAAAATCCTTCTGGAAACTTTCTGGTGTTTCCATCATGTAATTAAATTGCTCAATCGTAGTTGTCCAGATACCTTTCTGTTTCCATGATTGCAGGCATTCGAAAAGTCGCCAGGCATAAACCGAGCGCAGCGCACTTGCTTGTTTCAGCTTGTAACTAGTGAATTGTGCACGTAGCCCTAACAAGTGAGGTGCTACCTCGTAGGTGAAACGAATTTCGACCCATCCTTCGCCATGGTGATAGGTTGTGCCAGACAGCCAGTTGCTTTTGTACTCAATGAGTCTGCCTTTGTGATCGGTTTCCAACCTTCTGATGGTACGCTTCAGAAAATGATCGCCAGCGGCTTTCATCTGCTGATAGGCGGCATCAAGCGTTACCTCGTAACTCTCAGAATACTCAGCAGCGGTAAAACGTATTTTCCACCCTTCACGGTTTGCCAACATCAAGTCTTTGGCTGGCACAGAATCGGTTTTTGCCAAGCCTAAAGCAATGATGCGTTTCTCTACCAAGGTTAAACCCTGCGCGGCACGAGCAATCTTATTGCTCATGCTTACCGTTCGTTCCAGAAGTGCAATATCTGTGCGCTCCGGTATGTCATACGCTTTGCCCATTCTGCCACTCTCTCGGTTATTCTGCCAAATGAAAACTTTGGCAGTAATATGTAATTCTGTCAATTTTTTTTATGGCAGATATCCTGTGGATAGAACCGAGGAAATGGCAGACTAACCGAGGAAATGGCAGATTAAACCGAGGAAATGGCAGAATAGCGCCCCGCAAAGCCACGCCCAGTAAGGCTTTCGGCCTCCTTAAAACAATAAGAAACAAACTTCTAGAAACAAGAGGCGAAAAAATTAGGCTAAAAGGCAGAGGTTTTCCAGCCCAAAAGCGGCTGGAACCCGGACAAATCGACCTCGGACCACAAACCGGTCCTGCGGTCTCAGCCGGGCGGCTGTGGCCGCCTCTGCAGAACGGCCGGCGAGTATCTCTGGCGATTGGAAAAGCGTAACAAGGAAAGTGCTCAAGTACTGCCAATACGTGTCTGTGACAGTCACATAAACCAACGAAGTTTTCCGATTTTTGGCTGTGCGGTCTTTTGCCGTGTAGATTCTTGGGAGAAACGAGAAACCGAACAACACCGTGAGCATTGTGCTTCGCTGGCGGCTAGAGTATGGCGATTCCGCCGTGCGGCTTTATCTTTTTCGGCCAGATCGTTTTGGTTAATCATAAAGCACACAAGCCCGCATAGCGGGCTTGTGTTGATGGATACAACTCTTTAATTTTTTTGCAAAAAAAGATTGCAAAAAATAATGGAATCAGTCACCATCGTTCTGATTCCACTTTGCTGTTGAGGATTCGCAGTCCACGACAGCATTGGCCCACCAACTAGACTTGGCAGGACACGATGAAATTCTACCATACAAGTTCGTGCAAAACGAACCAGAACGAACAGTTGCTTCTTGATCTTTTTGGGCACAAAGACCGACTACCTCACCGCCCATATTGCACTGATGACCTGTCGATGGGGTTGCGGATTCGCAATATCCAGCAAGCCTTAACGAAGCCATACATCCAGATCAACCCACCGCACTCGAGAGTTTGGGCGATTTTCGACGTTGATCGGCCAAGCGGAGGTCTCGCCTGGGAAGACGCGAATTTGCCGTCGCCGAACTTTTCGACCGTCAACCGCGAGAATGGACATGCGCACCTTGTGTGGGGTTTATCGGCTCCGGTGCTTATGGAGGGGCATGGTGTCCATGAAAAGCCCGTGCGGTATTTGGCTGGCATCGAGGGCCTCATGCGGGAGAAACTGCAGGCTGACCCTGGTTATGCTGGTCTTATCACAAAGAATCCGGTGCATCCGCTCTGGAAGACTTACAAAGGCCCCCCTGGGTTTTATGATCTTGGCTATCTTGCCGAGTGGTTGCCTGACCTCGAGAAGTTTGTTCCAAAGCGTGGCAAGGTGCTTGAATACGGACTTGGGCGCAATTGCACGTTGTTCGATTTTCTTCGCACTTACGCATACCGTGCCATTCGTGGGTTCTGGGATAAGGGTAGCGAACGTTGGCTTGAAGCCCTGAATTATCGTGCGTTGGAGCGCAACGCAGAATTTCGGATACCGCTACACGCCAGCGAACTTAAACACATCGTTCGCAGTGTCCACAAGTACACATGGTCTAAGTTCACGCCGGAGCGCTACTCAGCCTGGCAGGCCAAGCAGGGAGCAAAAGGCGGAAGCAAGGCCACGAACCAGGTTGAGGCGGGCAAGGCTTCAGGGGAGGCCAGACTGCGGGCCAGCGCAGATAATCGCGCCACGGCCCGCCTGATGCGGGCTAGGGGCATGACACAGCAGGCTATTGCGAATGAATTGGGCGTGTCGCAGCGGACAGTGTCAAATTGGCTGTTTTAGAAATGAACGAGCCATATCAGATAACAGCGGGTTTCATCGTTGTTTTGGCCGTAAACCGTGGGGCAGGGGAGTGGAAGACCCCGGAAAGTGCCTTTTCCGCATAGGGGGCCCAGCCAGAGAATGGCCGGCGAGTATCTTTGGCGATTGAAAAAGCGTAGCAAGGGGGAAAGTGCTTAAGTGCTGCCAACGTGTATCTGTGACAGTCACACAAACCCACGAAGTTTCCCAAGTCGCTCCCACGCCCCTTTTTGAAGTGGAGACCCTTTCTTGAAACGAGAACCTGACAACAACACCATGAGGCATTGCGCTTCGGTCCAGGTTTCACTGTCCGATTCAAATATGGCAGTCATGTCCCGTGCCCGCTGATCGCGCTTGCGTTCGGCAGCAGACCGGTTCCTGCCGGTAGCAGGTCTACCTGGTTTCTTTCCTTGATCCGGTTGTAGCATGGTTTCTCCCATGATTTTGTGACAGTCACGCTATTATATTCCGTGACTGTCACAATAACAAGACAGATCCTTGGTTTTTTGTTGGCCCCATTCCCCCCACTTTTCTTCTTTCCGGCCAGGTCTTGTTGGTTTTCTTGTGCGCCAGACGCTCTATGAGCGTGCTGGTGGCGTTTTTTTGTGCCTGGATAGGGTTGTGTATGTTTTTGACGTTTCGTGGCCTCCTGGGGCTTCTGATGGGTTTTTGTGGAATCCAAAAGGGGCATTCAACCAGGCGCCGTACTGCGTAATGCCGTGACAGTCACGATATTTACGGGCTGGCTGGAGCATTTATGGCCATCCATCCCTTTTTTCCGGCAGCGTTGTTTGATCCGGACAGAAAAAAACCGCCCACCCTAAAAAGGGTGAGCGGTGCAGCCAGTTTAATGACATAGCCCGGTCGTTTGTGGCCCCAAGTCACAGCAGAGCTGTGTGGCCTGACCAATGTGTTTGGTCGATAGTGCCGTTTTTGGCGAACGGCATGACACTCAGTGTCTAAAAGAAACGCGTACTCGCATCCTGCAGGTCCGGGACACAACCCCCGTGCTGCGTGGAGCGTCTCAATGGTTAAAACTTCAAAACCCTGCCAAAGCAGGCGCCCTTATCCTCGTTGTCGCGGTGATCTGCCTCCAACTGTGCCAGCCCAACTCCCGCAGTGCCACCTGCGGGCGTGCTCCTGGTCGCCAAACCATTCACACGGATCCACGGGGTTGCCAAACCCCATCTTCGTCACATACACCAACACACCACATCCCTGCGGTAAAATCACTTTTTATCCGGTTTGGGCTTTCGGTACTCACAAGAACCTTAACTTCGGTTCAGCCCTTGCTTTCAACACCTAATCGAATTGGTCATTACTGGCCGAATTTTTGCCCAATCTCCCACGCCTCCCAATACCGCAACGATTGCCAATCGTTTTTGGGGTCGGCGCTTCCCGTGTTAGACACTCCCTACTTAGCAAACGCGCCGCCACGCTCCATGTTGTGCCATCGCTACGCTTACCCAGATTTTCTGGTTTCAGCCCCGCGAGATTCCAAAGCCGGTGACTTACCCGACACAACACATCCACGTTACCGATTAGCCAGTTGACTACCTGAACCAACGGCTCATTTGCCTGCACATTGCGGTTTTCCAGCACCGCTTTTAGACGACATAAGCTATTCAATGACCCCCGCTATTTGCGTAGGTGCCGAGCGCTCAAGGTTCTTTCCCCGCGCCCCTGGGTCCTTACGGACCAGCCATACCCTTGCGGGTTGATGACATGCCACGTTGATTCGTGGCCCTCAACAGTATCCGTCTGTGCCAGCGTCATGCCCAAGTTCCCTTGCGGGTCTGGCCAACGACATGCCGCCGGGGTATTGACGACAGCCGATCTTGCGCTGTCTCCCCATTCGTTTGTATCGCCAAGGACAAGCCATTTCCTGCCTGCCTGGGTTTCCACGTCGCCCAATTTCAAAGCCACGTTACGTTGTGGTGAAACGGGGAATGAGTCGATGCGGGGGAAATACTCCCCCACGCGCTCGTCGTAGCGTGGCGAGCTTAATTACAAGCACCACGCTTCACCGGACTGCGCAAGGTTGGCATACCTTGCGTATGGGGCAACACCGCCCCGGTGATTGAGTGTCGTTGGCTTGGCGGCCACGACACGGTGATGCAGGATGTATCGTGGCTTGGCTGAGCCTGTGACGGGTCAATCATACCCCGGTTGCTTTGGCTTGTCTAAAATATATGGAATCTCTTTATACCGTGCCACCATTACCTGTTTCGTAGTATTATTGCTGCATTATGACCAATGAACACCAAAACCAAACCACTCTCAAACCGGGCCAGAACCGCACCAGTGCGTACCGCGGGAAAGCTGCCACCAACCCCTACATTTTTACCAAGAAGACGGTATGGATGCAGCGGGTTGGAGATGGGGTGAGAGCTGGAGCCGAACTCTACATTCAGGGTTCGACCCGGTTGGAAAAGGTGGCTTTTCTGGTGGCCAAGTTTGCGGCCCGGTACAAGGTTAACCTGTCGCGTCGTGCCGATCTTCAGGCCCGAAAGTCGGGGGAGACGGTGACACGGTGGCTGGGCTACCTCGATGACAAGACAGGGATGGTGAACTGGGTGCTGCTGTGCTGGCCAAGGGAAGATCTGGACCGGTCGGAGTTGTGGCGCCCAGTTCACGAACAACGTATCCGGCATTCGGGGTACGAGTTGGTGCGAATCACCAAACCCGGAGCCAAAGCCCCGGTTTTGACCTGGCGCTATGAAAAGCCACAGTTTGAGAAACTCCACGACCAGATTGTGCAGGTCATCCGGTTGAAACAGGATGCGATACTCGACCAGATCATTCATTCCCTACACCGGAGTCCTGGGTTTGCCGGGGTCCGTCAGCAAGTGAAGAAGTTATGGGAGATCACGAGGAAGGAGTGGAAGCGGACCCGTGGGGCCGATGAGCCGGCGCCTGAAATTCCGAAGAACATTGGCTATGTCAGACGTTTGCCGGATGTGGGGGGGCTGTGGTCGGAACTGGTCAAATAAGATTATGGGTTATGGAGTAACTGATTCGAACCGGGGGTAAGTTTGGGGTAGATTGCCAATAAGTTACAGCGGATTACTCTATCGTGACCATGACTTGCAGGTGCGGTTGATTGAGGAACGCGGGTGTAACGGTTCAGCATAATACAAACCGAGACGCGGACTTGGCTTGGCGCTAGCATTGCCCAACCTTGGGGCGAAGAAGAGTTATTGAGGTTTTTTCTGGTTTTCTGGGAAACCGAAGACCATAAGACATAAGAGACGTAGCGACAGGTAATGTGTATACTATAAGTATCATTTGATGGAGTTTGGTATGAATGCGGTTGATCTTTTTTGTGGCTGTGGCGGCATTTCGGTAGGGCTTCGATCCGCCGGTTTAGAGGTGATTGCCGGTGTTGATATAAACACAAAATACATCGTTTCGTTTGCCAAGAACTTCCCGAAGGCACATGTAATCACAGATGACATTGTTTCTATTACGCCGAAAGATTTCATGGCACGGGTCGGAATTAGTAAGGGTGAGTTAACGCTCTTGGCAGGGGGGCCTCCATGCCAAGGATTCTCTAAGAATGTGCCGCGAAAGTATAGATTCTTAGAGGATGATAGAAATCAACTCATAAAAATCTATCTTGATTACTGTGAAGTTCTTCAGCCATCCATGATTTTGATGGAAAATGTAGCCGAGATGCGTAATGGTTTTGATCAAGCATACACTCAGGAGATCGTACGGCGGTTGAGTGAAGCAGGTTACACCGTTAGCCATGCGGTTCTGAACGCTGCTGATTATGGAGTTCCACAACGAAGAAAACGGGCCTTCTTTCTGGCAAACAGGTTTGGTGTGAATTTTGATGTGCCGACACCAACACATATACAGGATTTGAATGGCCTGAACAATAGTTTGTTCGATCAACAGGCACACATTAGTGTATGGGATGCGATCGGGGATCTTCCTAAATTAGAACATGGTGAAACGCCGGAGTTAATTGAATATGCGAAGCCGGCTTTTTCTAACTTTCAGCGTAGAATGAGAGGTTCTTTATCGGTCGTGAGAAATCATGTCGCTAGAAAGCTTGCAACAAAACAATTTGAACGACTAGCCGCACTGAAACCTGGTCAGGGCCTCAAAAACTTGCCAGAGCATCTTCAAACTAAGGGTGGATATAGTGGCGCGTATGGTCGATTAACAAAGGACATGGTTGCACCAACGATTACTCGCTGGGTTTTTCATCCAGGGTCAGGCCGCTGGGGGCATCCAGTGGATATTCGTACTCTGTCTATTCGCGAAGTCGCAAGGGTTCAAAGTTTCCCTGATGATTTCGAATTTGAAGGGTCTTATACCGATCAATCGGGGCAACTTGGGAATGCTGTGCCACCTCTACTTGCGGAAACAATTGTTAGAAGCATGTTGAACCAACTCGCGGGATCGAAGTCGGTTAAATCTAGAAAACCAACGAATTTAGTGGAGTTGTATCAACCTCTGAAACTCTCAACTATTTGATTGGATTGTAGCCAGCTTAAGTTTAAGCATGTCTATCACATCTGATAGCGGGATGCGCTGTGGGCTTAGGGAAAGTATCTCTGCGTCCGACGGCAATACGAATCGTTCAAAAAACTGTTTTTGGTTCGGATACCACCGATATTTTACGAACAGATCCGACCTTCGAATTCCCTGCAATCCTGTTCTTGATGCATCAGACCATTTCCAATCAATCTCAGATGTCATATGTCGCTCTAATATGTCTTCATAATAGGCAAATTGATTTCGCTTTTTCGATTTTAAGAGTATACAAACCCGTGGGTCTGTAACACCTTGAAAGGCCATGTCTTGCTCAACCTTGAAGTAATTCCAATGTGTTAACAGCGCAGCACCAAGTTGATCTGTTGGTGAATTGACTGATAGTTGTGGAAATCCTAATTCGTCAGACTTTTTGAAAATGTCAGCCCGTTGAATAACGAGTTCAAATCCTAAACCAGGATGAATTGGACACTGCAATGCTTTGGCCGACCATCCTATATTAGTTGCCGGATCAACAAGGTCGAAAAGACGCTTACTTCTTATGACAGTGAGAGGGTCTAGCAAAGGGATTGATTTCGTATATGCAAAAATGGCTTCCCAAATAAAGTCTTCAATGTCATCTATAAACGGAACACTGAATGCAGACTCAATCCCGGCGATCAGTTTTTGCTTCTCTTCATCGCTCAATAGAAACACTTGGCTTTACCCTAAAAGTCCAACAAAATTGCAGGGGTTACATCAAGCGCGATTGCCAACTTTTCGATAACTTCCAAAGTTGGATTCCGAACCCCTCGTTCGATGCCACTGATGTATGTTCGATGAAGTCCTGAGTACTCGGCTAAATTCTCTTGGGACCAGCCTCTTTTTTCTCGAAACTTACGAACACGAACACCAAACTCGATTGAAATTTTCATTCGTTGAATTTGATCTGAACGAAGACTATTAGTCTATAGACGATAAGTATCAATTAGGCGTTTTGGCTGTGAGGGTTAAAGTTGCATAAGTCCTAAGTCTTGCGACAACCCAACCCTCCCCGGTTTTGCTGGCTCCGGCCTGTTGTAGGTTATGGTTGCAAGTGAGAAAATACTTGCACCATAACCAGCGACAGAGAGATGCCCATGCGCGACAAGACCGAGACCGGAACTATTGAACCCATCACCACCCGGCTACTGCTGGGCTATGCCCGCGTCAGTACCGACGACCAGGACTTGACCAACCAGCGGGCCGAACTGCACGCGGTCGGCTGCACCAAGATATTTTCGGAGAAAATCACGGGCACCAGGCGCGACCGCCCTGAGTTGGCCAGGATGCTAGATCACCTGCGCTCCGGAGATATCGTGACTGTCACGCGACTTGACCGTCTGGCGCGTAGTACCCGAGATCTGCTGGATATTGCCGAGCGTATCAGGGAAGCGGGCGCGGGCCTGCGCAGTCTGGCCGAGCCGTGGGCTGATACCACGACACCTGCTGGCCGTATGGTGTTGACCGTGTTCGCCGGAATTGCCGAGTTTGAGCGCAGCCTGATCGTGGAGCGCACCAGGAGTGGCCGCGTGGCTGCCAAGGCACGAGGCGTGAAGTTTGGGCCACGCCCTACCCTCACACTTACCCAGGTCGAACATGCGCGCCAACTGATTGACTGCGATGGTCGCACAGTGAAGGAAGCGGCAACGCTACTGGGTGTTCATCGGTCAACGCTTTATCGTGGGCTAGCAAAGGAAAACATTTGAAGTGTGGCCATAAACCAGAGGAACACGCGGGATCTATCGCCTGCTACCGCTTTTGCCCCGAGCCACAAGTCGCCCATGACGAGGCGATAATGTTTTCGCGGCGGCATGGCGTTTATTTCCTTGGCAACAAAGGCAATATGCGCAAGCGCGTGTGGCTTTGGTCAACGGTAATCAACGCCCCGTCTTCCAGTTCAGATGCCATCTGCCGCAGTGCGGAGATGACCAACTTACCGATCACATCCGGGCTGACATCATCGGCACGGATTTGCACAACGCTTGGCTTTTCGTCCTGGGTTGCGGCGAGGATTGCGCCGAAGTCTAGATCATGCGTGAGTACAACATAGCCATTTGCGCGGGCGTAGGCCATGATTTCCGAGTCCGGCGCGTTGTTCGCTCCAAGCGCTGACCAGTGTGCCGTCTCGATACCGGCCCCGGCCAAGACTGCTACCCAGCGCGGCGACAGGTTCATATCGACGAGCAGTTTCATGCGGTGACCAGTACGACCTCTCGTTCTTCGGCTCGCCATGCGGCATATCGAAGTGCTTGCATAATATCTTCGCGCTCAAGGTATGGATAGTCAGCCAGGATTTCATCAACACTATGTCCCGCGCCGATTTGGCCCAATACCATACCGACGGTGACGCGCATTCCACGAATGCATGCCTTGCCTCCCATTACATCGGGTTGCTGGGTAATGCGGCTCAGTTGTCCCATGTTCTGCTCCTTATCGAAACTCATTGAAATGCCAAACGATTGGGGATCACATTTGGCTATGAAGATTTGTCTGAGTCAATTACCCTCCTGCGTAAGTTGTGGTGTAATTGATCCGTTGGGGAAGAAATTTGCGTCAAAAACTTGCGCCATTGTCCAAGGGTTGTTGGCTGGCAGATCATCAAGCCCTGTTTCCGAAACGGCGGTAGCGACTGCATCCGCCCATACTCCAACGAGCCAATGGGGGCGCGTCAGTGAGGCTTTTAGGCTTGGTGTTTCTTCCATGTGTGCGGCGATGGCCCGACGCTGTTCCTTGATCGTGCGCATCCAACTATTGGAGCGACGTTCGGGCTGAAACTGCCACTTTAGCAAGTGAGCCAACAATACAGCCATGCGGCTTGCTAGTTCTCGCTGTTCGCTTTTACCCACATCCTCAATCTCCTCTGCAATGTGCTCAATGTCGATGGCCGAGAACTTTCCAGCACGCAGTAAAGCTGCTTGCTCATTTGCCCAGGCTACGACATCCTTCTCGTAGGTTGTGCCCATACATAACTCCCTTAGAAGCCGACCATTTCGGTTATTTTACGAGATCGGTTGGCAGGCGGCGAGATTCCAGCAAAAGCCGGAAAGCCGCTGCCGCAAAGTCATTCAGTGTTGGGAATTCATCAGCCAGCGGTTCGGCAAGTGCTATATCCACCTTGCGTTTGAGCGCCAGGGGAATTGCCGGGGAGACCTTCACGCTCTGCACCCCTGCGGTACTGGCCGACACAGGCCGCCCCATCTTACGCACGGGTCGCGCTTCCTGGACGATTATGCGCTGATGCTCAGGGCGCATGGCGTGCTGCGTAGCTTGAGGCCGAATAGATTCCAGAAGTTTGTTCACACCTGCATTTTTTCCGGTTGTTGAAGTGCTCATAATTTACTCCTATTCAGTAAGTCTACAATCTCCGCGCCGAGCGCCTCGATCTCAGCCCACGCCTTACCGCCATCCTCAGCCTTCACACTGTTGCCCTTGAGCAGTGAGCGCGCATAGGCAACGCGGTTGCCAATCTGCGCTTGTAGGACGGTTAAGCCGGAGGCCATCAGGTGCGCCCTGATCTGTTCCGTGAATTCCGTCCCGGAAATCACCATTGTCATTACCACGGCGGCGGTCAGTGCCGAATTCTGTGTGCGGCGAATCTCGTTGATGTAGTCCATCGTGTGCTGCACGGCCAACCCATCCAGAGGAGACGCCTTGCACGGGACAATAGCCGCGTGAGAAATCGCCAGCACATCCATTAATTCCCGAGACAGATACGGCGGCGTGTCGATCACAGCCACGTCAAAAGGTTCCAGTTTGTCAGCCAGTTCACCATAGGTGCCAAATTCGCCGCGCCGGATCAAAGGCACGGATTTCCGATCATCCTGCGTTCCAAACGCTGCCAGAAGGTGCGTGAGGCTGCCTTGCGGGTCAGTGTCTACCAGGGCACAGTCGTACCCGGCGCCACTAAACCAGCCGTAGAGGTTGATAGCCAGCGTGCTCTTGCCGACGCCACCTTTCTGGTGTGCAAAAGTAAGGATGAGAGGCATTCAAACACTTTAGCAATAAATAACCTAAGAGTACAAGAAAAAAAACATTAAAAAGTAAAAGAAAAAAAGTAATAAAGAACTTAAAGTGGAAGTTGCTCTTGAGGATTTGTGCTGAACCTGAAGATCAGGTCTGTGACTTTGCGGCCTGATTTTTTAAGTTCGAGTTCTATTTCAAGATTTCCCTTGTTTCGTAACTCTTTCATGGCTGGTTCGATAACTCGCCGCCGCATCATTCCAAAATCCTTCTGGAAACTTTCTGGTGTTTCCATCATGTAATTAAATTGCTCAATCGTAGTTGTCCAGATACCTTTCTGTTTCCATGATTGCAGGCATTCGAAAAGTCGCCAGGCATAAACCGAGCGCAGCGCACTTGCTTGTTTCAGCTTGTAACTAGTGAATTGTGCACGTAGCCCTAACAAGTGAGGTGCTACCTCGTAGGTGAAACGAATTTCGACCCATCCTTCGCCATGGTGATAGGTTGTGCCAGACAGCCAGTTGCTTTTGTACTCAATGAGTCTGCCTTTGTGATCGGTTTCCAACCTTCTGATGGTACGCTTCAGAAAATGATCGCCAGCGGCTTTCATCTGCTGATAGGCGGCATCAAGCGTTACCTCGTAACTCTCAGAATACTCAGCAGCGGTAAAACGTATTTTCCACCCTTCACGGTTTGCCAACATCAAGTCTTTGGCTGGCACAGAATCGGTTTTTGCCAAGCCTAAAGCAATGATGCGTTTCTCTACCAAGGTTAAACCCTGCGCGGCACGAGCAATCTTATTGCTCATGCTTACCGTTCGTTCCAGAAGTGCAATATCTGTGCGCTCCGGTATGTCATACGCTTTGCCCATTCTGCCACTCTCTCGGTTATTCTGCCAAATGAAAACTTTGGCAGTAATATGTAATTCTGTCAATTTTTTTTATGGCAGATATCCTGTGGATAGAACCGAGGAAATGGCAGACTAACCGAGGAAATGGCAGATTAAACCGAGGAAATGGCAGAATAGCGCCCCGCAAAGCCACGCCCAGTAAGGCTTTCGGCCTCCTTAAAACAATAAGAAACAAACTTCTAGAAACAAGAGGCGAAAAAATTAGGCTAAAAGGCAGAGGTTTTCCAGCCCAAAAGCGGCTGGAACCCGGACAAATCGACCTCGGACCACAAACCGGTCCTGCGGTCTCAGCCGGGCGGCTGTGGCCGCCTCTGCAGAACGGCCGGCGAGTATCTCTGGCGATTGGAAAAGCGTAACAAGGAAAGTGCTCAAGTACTGCCAATACGTGTCTGTGACAGTCACATAAACCAACGAAGTTTTCCGATTTTTGGCTGTGCGGTCTTTTGCCGTGTAGATTCTTGGGAGAAACGAGAAACCGAACAACACCGTGAGCATTGTGCTTCGCTGGCGGCTAGAGTATGGCGATTCCGCCGTGCGGCTTTATCTTTTTCGGCCAGATCGTTTTGGTTAATCATAAAGCACACAAGCCCGCATAGCGGGCTTGTGTTGATGGATACAACTCTTTAATTTTTTTGCAAAAAAAGATTGCAAAAAATAATGGAATCAGTCACCATCGTTCTGATTCCACTTTGCTGTTGAGGATTCGCAGTCCACGACAGCATTGGCCCACCAACTAGACTTGGCAGGACACGATGAAATTCTACCATACAAGTTCGTGCAAAACGAACCAGAACGAACAGTTGCTTCTTGATCTTTTTGGGCACAAAGACCGACTACCTCACCGCCCATATTGCACTGATGACCTGTCGATGGGGTTGCGGATTCGCAATATCCAGCAAGCCTTAACGAAGCCATACATCCAGATCAACCCACCGCACTCGAGAGTTTGGGCGATTTTCGACGTTGATCGGCCAAGCGGAGGTCTCGCCTGGGAAGACGCGAATTTGCCGTCGCCGAACTTTTCGACCGTCAACCGCGAGAATGGACATGCGCACCTTGTGTGGGGTTTATCGGCTCCGGTGCTTATGGAGGGGCATGGTGTCCATGAAAAGCCCGTGCGGTATTTGGCTGGCATCGAGGGCCTCATGCGGGAGAAACTGCAGGCTGACCCTGGTTATGCTGGTCTTATCACAAAGAATCCGGTGCATCCGCTCTGGAAGACTTACAAAGGCCCCCCTGGGTTTTATGATCTTGGCTATCTTGCCGAGTGGTTGCCTGACCTCGAGAAGTTTGTTCCAAAGCGTGGCAAGGTGCTTGAATACGGACTTGGGCGCAATTGCACGTTGTTCGATTTTCTTCGCACTTACGCATACCGTGCCATTCGTGGGTTCTGGGATAAGGGTAGCGAACGTTGGCTTGAAGCCCTGAATTATCGTGCGTTGGAGCGCAACGCAGAATTTCGGATACCGCTACACGCCAGCGAACTTAAACACATCGTTCGCAGTGTCCACAAGTACACATGGTCTAAGTTCACGCCGGAGCGCTACTCAGCCTGGCAGGCCAAGCAGGGAGCAAAAGGCGGAAGCAAGGCCACGAACCAGGTTGAGGCGGGCAAGGCTTCAGGGGAGGCCAGACTGCGGGCCAGCGCAGATAATCGCGCCACGGCCCGCCTGATGCGGGCTAGGGGCATGACACAGCAGGCTATTGCGAATGAATTGGGCGTGTCGCAGCGGACAGTGTCAAATTGGCTGTTTTAGAAATGAACGAGCCATATCAGATAACAGCGGGTTTCATCGTTGTTTTGGCCGTAAACCGTGGGGCAGGGGAGTGGAAGACCCCGGAAAGTGCCTTTTCCGCATAGGGGGCCCAGCCAGAGAATGGCCGGCGAGTATCTTTGGCGATTGAAAAAGCGTAGCAAGGGGGAAAGTGCTTAAGTGCTGCCAACGTGTATCTGTGACAGTCACACAAACCCACGAAGTTTCCCAAGTCGCTCCCACGCCCCTTTTTGAAGTGGAGACCCTTTCTTGAAACGAGAACCTGACAACAACACCATGAGGCATTGCGCTTCGGTCCAGGTTTCACTGTCCGATTCAAATATGGCAGTCATGTCCCGTGCCCGCTGATCGCGCTTGCGTTCGGCAGCAGACCGGTTCCTGCCGGTAGCAGGTCTACCTGGTTTCTTTCCTTGATCCGGTTGTAGCATGGTTTCTCCCATGATTTTGTGACAGTCACGCTATTATATTCCGTGACTGTCACAATAACAAGACAGATCCTTGGTTTTTTGTTGGCCCCATTCCCCCCACTTTTCTTCTTTCCGGCCAGGTCTTGTTGGTTTTCTTGTGCGCCAGACGCTCTATGAGCGTGCTGGTGGCGTTTTTTTGTGCCTGGATAGGGTTGTGTATGTTTTTGACGTTTCGTGGCCTCCTGGGGCTTCTGATGGGTTTTTGTGGAATCCAAAAGGGGCATTCAACCAGGCGCCGTACTGCGTAATGCCGTGACAGTCACGATATTTACGGGCTGGCTGGAGCATTTATGGCCATCCATCCCTTTTTTCCGGCAGCGTTGTTTGATCCGGACAGAAAAAAACCGCCCACCCTAAAAAGGGTGAGCGGTGCAGCCAGTTTAATGACATAGCCCGGTCGTTTGTGGCCCCAAGTCACAGCAGAGCTGTGTGGCCTGACCAATGTGTTTGGTCGATAGTGCCGTTTTTGGCGAACGGCATGACACTCAGTGTCTAAAAGAAACGCGTACTCGCATCCTGCAGGTCCGGGACACAACCCCCGTGCTGCGTGGAGCGTCTCAATGGTTAAAACTTCAAAACCCTGCCAAAGCAGGCGCCCTTATCCTCGTTGTCGCGGTGATCTGCCTCCAACTGTGCCAGCCCAACTCCCGCAGTGCCACCTGCGGGCGTGCTCCTGGTCGCCAAACCATTCACACGGATCCACGGGGTTGCCAAACCCCATCTTCGTCACATACACCAACACACCACATCCCTGCGGTAAAATCACTTTTTATCCGGTTTGGGCTTTCGGTACTCACAAGAACCTTAACTTCGGTTCAGCCCTTGCTTTCAACACCTAATCGAATTGGTCATTACTGGCCGAATTTTTGCCCAATCTCCCACGCCTCCCAATACCGCAACGATTGCCAATCGTTTTTGGGGTCGGCGCTTCCCGTGTTAGACACTCCCTACTTAGCAAACGCGCCGCCACGCTCCATGTTGTGCCATCGCTACGCTTACCCAGATTTTCTGGTTTCAGCCCCGCGAGATTCCAAAGCCGGTGACTTACCCGACACAACACATCCACGTTACCGATTAGCCAGTTGACTACCTGAACCAACGGCTCATTTGCCTGCACATTGCGGTTTTCCAGCACCGCTTTTAGACGACATAAGCTATTCAATGACCCCCGCTATTTGCGTAGGTGCCGAGCGCTCAAGGTTCTTTCCCCGCGCCCCTGGGTCCTTACGGACCAGCCATACCCTTGCGGGTTGATGACATGCCACGTTGATTCGTGGCCCTCAACAGTATCCGTCTGTGCCAGCGTCATGCCCAAGTTCCCTTGCGGGTCTGGCCAACGACATGCCGCCGGGGTATTGACGACAGCCGATCTTGCGCTGTCTCCCCATTCGTTTGTATCGCCAAGGACAAGCCATTTCCTGCCTGCCTGGGTTTCCACGTCGCCCAATTTCAAAGCCACGTTACGTTGTGGTGAAACGGGGAATGAGTCGATGCGGGGGAAATACTCCCCCACGCGCTCGTCGTAGCGTGGCGAGCTTAATTACAAGCACCACGCTTCACCGGACTGCGCAAGGTTGGCATACCTTGCGTATGGGGCAACACCGCCCCGGTGATTGAGTGTCGTTGGCTTGGCGGCCACGACACGGTGATGCAGGATGTATCGTGGCTTGGCTGAGCCTGTGACGGGTCAATCATACCCCGGTTGCTTTGGCTTGTCTAAAATATATGGAATCTCTTTATACCGTGCCACCATTACCGGTTTTGTTGTATTATTGATGCATCATGACCAAAGAACCCAAAAACCAAACCACTCCCAAACCGGGCCAGAACCGCACCAGTGCTTACCGTGGGAAGGCGGCCACCAACCCCTACATTTTTACCAAAAAGACTGTGTGGATGCAGCGTGTTGGCGACGGGGTGCGAGCCGGAGTCGAACTCTACATTCAGGGTTCGACCCGGTTGGAAAAGGTGGCGTTTCTGGTGGCCAAGTTTGCGGCCAGGTACAAGGTGAACCTGTCGCGTCGTACCGATCTGCAGGCGCGCAAGTCAGGGGAGACGGTGACACGGTGGCTGGGCTACCTCGATGACAAGACAGGGATGGTGAACTGGGTACTGCTGTGCTGGCCAGGTGAAGATCTGGACCGGTCGGAGTTGTGGCGTCCTGTTCATGAACAACGCATCCGGCATTCAAACTATGAACTGGTGCGAATCACGAAACCCGGAGCCAAAGCCCCGGTTTTGACCTGGCGCTATGAAAAACCGCAGTTTGAGAAAATCCATGACCAGATCGTGCAGGTCATCCGGTTGCGCCAAGACGCGATACTTGACCAGATCATTCACTCACTGCATCGGAGTCCGGGGTTTGCCGGGGTCCGTCAGCAGGTGAAGAAATTATGGGAGATCACGAGGAAGGAATGGAAGCGGACCCGTGGAGCCGATGAGCCAGCGCCTGAAATTCCGAAGAACATTGGCTATGTCAGACGCTTGCCAGATGTAGGTGCGTTGTGGTCTGAACTGGTTAAAAAAGTTCCAAATTCTTCAGGTGGAATTGGCCGTGAAAATAAATAGCCCTGACCTTGATCACATCCGGCAGCGACAAGAAGGTGTTTCTGCCCTTCGGTTTCTACACCCTCGGCGATCACATTCATCCCCAACTTGTGTGCCATCACGATAATCGCCTCAGACAAAGCCATGTCGTTTGGGTCGATCTCTATATCGCGAACAAAAGACTGGTCGATTTTCAGGTAATCGACTCTGAAATACTTCAAATAACTCAGGCTGGAATAGCCCGTTCCAAAATCATCGATCGAGATGCTAATCCCGATTTCTTTCAAGTCTGAGATCATACTCGCCGAATGTTCGATATCTCGCATCAACGCAGTTTCAGTGAGTTCGAGATCA
>JAEHJW020007739.1_pt1 | contig 20227 bp, 19 predicted proteins | sample 9271431 | NCBI WGS metagenome assembly JAEHJW02 | reverse complement strand
CAGTCCATCCCAGTGAAGGCGGCCAGGTTGCTGAACCCCGCCAGGCCGCCGTTGTAGCCGCTGGGGCTGGCTGCACCCACAACAATGGCCAGCGCTCTATTCGTGCCAGTATTAGCGTAGCTGGTGGCCTCGGTGCCTTTGTTGAAAAATCGCGCGTTGTGCGCAAACGCAGACTCGATGATGCCGTGCACCTGCCAGACGTTATGCGCCGCCGCACCCGTCAGCGTCGCCCGCCGGTCGTCACCCAAGTGGTGGGAGACGTCCACCACGTTATCCCCAGCTGCACCACCCGCGCGCATCTCCGAGAATGACCCACTGCCCGCGCTGCCGCCGCTGTCCCCGCCCGCTACCATTGGATAGCCGCCTACAGTGCTGTTGTAGACGTTCAGCACTGTTAGCGTTGCATGCGTGCCGCCGACGTTATTGACGACCGGCAGGTTGTCGTTCACGCCGTCGAAGCGGATGGCGTTGCCGCCATTGGGCGCAACGCCGAGCTTGAGGATTCCCTCGCGGCCAGCCGTGCCTTGCTGGAATCTCACCTGCGCGCTGGTGTAGCTGGTGCTCAGATTATCAATGCGCGCCACGCTGTGCCCGTCTGCCGTGGCCTGCGAGGTTGCGCCGGTGTCCTGCCACAGCGTGCTGGCGCTGGCGGCGCTGGCCCACAGCAGCACCGTGCCGTAGGCGTTGGCGTCGAAAGCAGCAGATTCAGCCACTGCCGACTGGCCGCGCCCGCGCACGTCTGGGATGTAGATGGATGGCAGTAGCATCACGCGGCCTCTAGCTCGCAACAAGACTGGAAGTGCTGCGCCAGTCTCTCGGGGCATTCTTGGTTGATGGTGGCGCGCCATGTGAAATGCGCGTCGCCATACATCAGGCGCATCTGCTGGTACATGATGCGGTCGCCATCGTATCCAGCCGTTGCCATGATGTGCGGCAGGATGTTGATGGCGAGGTCGCGGCGCACCAGCATGGTGTTGCTGTCTGTCATGGCGTAGCTGAACTTGCGCGGCAGGTGATGGCCGACGGATTCGGCGCGGTCAACGCCAAGGCATTCGCCTTTGTGCCAGACGCGGCGCAGGGTGTAGGCATAGGCCGGGTCGGTCAGCGTCGGCACAAGGGCTTCGATGTGCCCCTTCTCCCACCATACGTCGTCGTCCGCCCATGTCAGCCACTTGGTCTTGGCCAGCAGCATGCCAAGGCCCATGGGGGATGGGCCAACGCTGAATTCCTGAGCCGGGTTGATGGGCGCGAACTGTCCATTGGGGAAAACGATGCTATGCCGACGCTTGCTTTCGTAATACGCCGGATCTTTGGCGTCCGGGTGCCGCTTGCCGTCCCACAGCAGCAGGTGCGTGACCGGGATACCCTGCGCCTCGATGCTGTCCAGCAGGCGAGACAGGCCGTCCGGATTCCCGGTAGTCGTTGTGCAGACGGTAATGTCATGCACTTCTGGCGTGAACAGGCTCATGCGTAGACGATGTGATAGACGGCGGTGCCGTTGGAAATGAGCGTAATGTTGCCTGTCGGCACCACCTTCGGCTCCCAAGCCTTGCCTGGGTCGATACGCAGGCAAGCCCCGTTGGCAGTGGCGGCCGAACCATCCGTTCGGGTATAGACGTAGGCGGCGGCATCCTGATTCTGGATGAGCAGATAGGCGCGATCTGCATTGCCTGCAAGAGCCACGGCGCTGGCATTGGTGGCCGTACCGTTGGCATGGCTTAAAACTGAGTTGAACTCCCTGATGTGCATGGCCTACTCCTTTATGGTTGAAAACGGGCGCAGGCTGAAACACAGGGCCATGCTGCCATTGATGGTATTCCCCCCGCCGTCCGGGGCGGGTACTGTCACAGCGCCGTAGACGTGGTTGCACGGTGCCCATTCCTTGTAGGCCGGGCTGTCCACGCCGTAAACCTTGAAGCCCGCGTAGCCGCGCCACGTCCACAGCAGCAGCGGGATGCGCCACGATACGAACAGGGCGCGATGCAGCCGCCCGCGCAGCACCACACGCGGCGGGTGGTCGGCGTCGAACCAGTCTCCCAGCATCGGGTCGAGGTAGTCGCCACTGAGCACGCGCCAGCACAGCCCGCGCTGCTGCGGCCACGGCTCCGTCAGCGGCGCGTCCGGGTGCGATGAACGGATGAGGGTGACGTTCACGGGATTTTCCGCACAGTGAGGGCGGCGAATACTTCATTGGTGCCAGTAGCAACTGCGGAACCGAATGCCGGCGTGGTATCACTGTATGCCTGCAACTGATAAACGTGGCTTGTGTTGGTCACATTTACAGCGGTTTCAGGCAAGTGCGCGACTTCGTGTGCTGTGGTCGCGCTGCCTACCGCATCAGACCTTTGGCTCATACCAAGCACAGCATCAGTTCCTGCCGTATGATTCCGCAAACGAAGGCGAATAATGAATCCGCCGCCTAAAGAGAAATATTGCGTAAGTTTCGCCATGCCAACCATGCTGTAATTGCCAGTCGCATTGAACGTAAAGTTGCCCGTGGTGGCGTTGAGCGCAAGCTGCGCTGCGCCGCTGGTAGTGTTCAGGTTGATGCCATCCCAAGTGCCGCCAGTAAGGGTAGCGCCATTGGTGTTATTCGCGGTTTCATATGTGAGCGTGGTTATTTGCCCTGTAGTGGTTGTGATGTTCAGCGCCGTTGTCATCTCCGCCGCAGTGGCCGGGGCGGCGGCATTGGCGGTGGAGTTGAACAGCACGAACGGCGCGCTGGCATTGAGTTGGCAGCCCACCAGCGCCGTGCCATTGCCGGTGAGCATCGCGCCTGCGGCGGATGTGTTCACCCCATTGATAAACCCTGACGTTAGCGTCAGGTTGCTTCCAGAAAGATTCCCGGTGGCAGTCACCACGCCTGCGGTTGTCAGGTTGCCGCCAGTTACGTTACCGGTGATGGATGCAGAACCGGAAACGTTGGCCGAACCGGTGATGTTGGCCGAACCGGTGATGTTGGCCGAACCAGTGAAATTCGCCGAAGCGCCAGTAATATTCTGCCCATAGACAAGATATTGCCCGGCCGTCGTCGCGTTGCTGGCACCGGTGTGTTTGTAATTACCCATCGGCAGGTTCGCTGTCGGGGTGGTCTGGCCGTCCTTGCAAACAACCGTAGAAAGCCCCGTGGCAATGTCTGCCGTCAGGGCATTGAAAACCGTGGAACTGATAGTCGTTCCGGTGACAACGGGTTGCCCGGAGGTATCAATGACGAAAGTTCCAGCACCATTGAAAGCCATGTCATTCCTCCATTGCGGCGTTCCCGCCAATTATGCCAGACCCTAGACCTATCTGGCGTCCATACCCGGACTTTATGACTTCCGCAAGCACCTTGTTCCGTTCGGATTCTGGGATTGCATTCAGCAGTTCGTTGGCGTTCTTGCCGCTGCGCAGCGCCAGCGCCAATGTGTTGATCGTTTCTGTATTCACCTTGCCTTCCAGCACGTCGGTCATCTTGTTGGCAATGGCTACATAGCGGTTCATAAGGTTCGGCGTGCGGAACTTGAACATATCGGTATCCAGTATCTTCTGCGCCGGGCCGAGCTGCTGCGCGGCTCCTTCTGCTATCGCATCGTCACGACGCAATGCGCTGGCAACGCGGTTTATCGGCCCCATGCGCTGTCCCATCTGGTCGGCGATGTTGTAGTTGCCGTATCCGAAAATCTTTTCCACTTCCTCTGGCGCATTCCCTGCGGCAAGCTTCTTGAAAGCACTCTGATCCTTCTGCCGAAACAGTTCGTGCGCCCTAGCCCCCATCTCGCGCTGCGCTATGGAATGCGAACCCTTCTGGTATAGCCTGTTTACGTCGCGCCACCCGGTAGCACCGGCGTCTTCAAAGGCGGCGTCAATCAACGGGCGCAACTTTCGCAGCGCATAGTCCACCGCCTTCGCCTTTTCTGTCGGGTCAGACTTGTCTGTCATCTGGGCGACAATTTCATCCACGGCGTAGCGACGCATCTTGTGGGCGTCTTCTCCGCTGATGATGCCGTCTTTGGAATACTTCCTGAATTCCGTTTCCAGTGCGCCGAGAATCGCCCGCTTCTGCGGCAGACCGGCAGAGTCTGAAATGTGTTCGTCGAGGCCGCGCATGATGGCGTCAATACGCATCGGCTTGAACCCGGCTGCTGAACGTTTCGCCAGTTCGGCGTCTATCGCTTCGTGATTCTGGTTGACAGACTGCCATTGCGCGGCATCGGCAATTTCGTCATTGCGCCGCGCAATCAAGGCGGGGTTGTCGGACGCCACGTCGGCAAGCGCATACTGCTTTTCGAAGTGAGGGCCAAGACGTTGACTCAGGATTTTGCGCATGTCGTCCTGCGTTTCACGCGCCGCCGTCATCGTCTTGCCACCAGCCAGAGCGGCCAGTTCGGCTTCGTGGGCCGCACGCTGCGCTTCCTGTAGTGCAGGGTAGTATTCGCTCTTGTCATGCGCGGCCACGATTTTCTGTAGCGCGCTAAGGTTGCGGCTATTGACGCCATATTCCTGCGCTTCCTGGGCGGCCGTCATCCCGCCTTTGGCATTTGCAAAGGCGCGTTGTGCATTAGGCAGGTTATCCCCTAGCGCATCTTTAAGTATATCCCGCGCTTCCGTTTTCACAAGGTTGCCAGTCATCGCGTCCTTCAAGAATCCGTAGCCGCGTGCCGCGCCGGAAATAAGCGGAGGAAGAACCGCACTGCCTGCGCCAGATAGCGCCAGCGCAGCCGCAACTTGTTCCTTCTTGTCTTGGATGTCGGAGGAACTCGTCGGCATGATCCCGCCGCTGAGGCCTCCAAAAAGCGTGTTGGTGCCAACGTTTTTCAGGTACTGCGCGGCTTTCCCGACGACACCTGTGCCCCCCGTCGCCATAGGTATCCTCATCAACCCCAAGTTGAGAGGGTTCATCATTTCTCCGGCAAACTCCGCCGCTGCGCCGCCTGAACCGCCGCCTGCCGTCATCTCATTGACGCGCCTGTTTGTTTCAGCAGCGTATTCTCCGGCAGAACCGGGCAACCATTCGGCTGCGCCCCTAAAAGGGGCGGATGCGCCGAGTGCAAACCTTACCGGGCCGGATTGCGCGATGCCCTCGGGCGACATATCAGACGGAATGAACGCGCTTACCGCATCCTTAACCAATGGGGCGACGCCGCCTCCAGCCACCGCCTGCGCTATTTTCTGCGCAGTATTCCCTTCCACCACAGGCGGAACATTGGACGGCTGCGTTTCTGAAAGCGCCGCCTCGTTGGCCTTGTCCCATGCGTCCTGTTCATCCTCTGCGGACACCCTGTAAGACTTCCCCCCGACATCGACATTGAAGTATTTCATTCGGGCACCACACTGCCAGCCGGAGGCTTGCCATACTTTCCGGCACCCCTGACTGAATCAATTGGATCCGGGAATTGTTCGACGCTAAACTCCTTGTATTCCGGCTTCGAATAGTAATCTTCGTATTCCGTCTTGTAGGCGTTTTTCATCACATTCTGATACCTGTCCACCGCCTGCTTGAACAATGACAACTGATTTTTGAACTCATCCGGGTTATCGAGGGATTTCTCCAGGTTTGCCACGGCATTACCGACCTTCGTCCATTCCGCAACGGCCATGTTCCCGAGCTTGCCGCTGAGGCTTTCCAAGCCACGGCCGAATGTCTCGGAACGCGCCTTCAGCCCTGTCAGGATGCTACGTGCAGCGGCGGCGTTGCCAGAAGTGACGGATGACGACGGCATGTCTGGGAACATTCCTGCAATGCCGGTTATGCCTTCTAGGCCTGGGTGTTTTTTGAGCGCGGTAATCTCCCCGCCGATGACATTGGAGGCATCCATTGCGCGAATCACTGCATTTCTGTCCTGCGTGATTGCTTCACGGAACTTCCTTGTTTCCGTCGCTGTCATGGGCTTTGCTATTTCACCGCCAAACGCCTTATTGGGTTCTTCGCCATACACGCCGCCCATGTTCCCGGCAACGTAGGCTTTGGGGTCATAAACGTTGATGTCCACTGTCAGCGTTTTTGCCGGGTCTGTCGGATGCGGAACGCGCTCCACATTGACGCGCCTGCCGCCGCCTAACGCGCTGGCGAACATTGACCGGGTAATGCGGTTTTCAGCGGCTCGCGCAGCGATTTCGTCCTTGCGTTCCTGCGCTCTCTGGCGCGCTTCTTCCCACTTCGCCCGCAAGTTATCCTTGCGTTCGACTTCCCTTTGATGGCCGGCATAGTCAAGGGCGGCAAGATTGCCGACACGTTTATTATGCGAAAGCAAGCCTTCGGCAACGGCATTCATCTTTTCGGTTGCCGTAGGCGTATAACCGCGCTGTAACGGGGCGGGCGGCCCTTCGAACGTTGCAGGCTGGCTTTCCACAACATCCGGTGTGCCGCGTGTCCGGCGGATATAGTCGTCAACGGCCTGCGCTTCCCTGCTCTTAACGCCCTCGTACAACGCCTTCTGCGCGGCGTCGACTTCACCCTGTTTCAGTCCGGAATAGTTTGCAGAAAAAAGCTGCGCCAGCCCCTGCAATGGACTCGGAGCTACATAGGTTTTGCCAACGATCGTGCCGCGCAGCGGCGTTTCGGCCTGCTTCATCAATGCATCGGCGACGCCTTGCTGGCGTTTGATGCGCAGCATGTCATAGTAGGCTTGCGGGTCAAGCCCAGACATTTCAAGACCATAGTTGTCGGCCATTGGTTATTTCGTTCTCAGCCTATTTTGAATGGGTTGGCGGTCAGATATGCAGACCCGAGCTTGAACAGTCCGCTCATGGCGTCCCCGGCTCCGGCCGCTTGTGCGTTGTAGGCGTCCATGTCTGCGCCGTATTGCGCCTGCGCCGCACCGAATATTGGCGGCGGCGCAATGTTCGTGTTCTGCGCCGCGCCAGGAATCGCGAACGGGTTTGTCACCTGTGCGCCAGAAATGAGAGCGTTGATTTCGTTCAGCGGCGTCTGCCTTCCTAGCAGGATTTCTGCAATGGCGTCCTTGCGCGCCTGCGTCTGCTGTGCAAAATCGCGGTCGCTTTCAGACCCTGCCGCAATCATGGCGCGAGTGCGTGCGTCATTGTATCCCCTATCGATAGAATACATGGCGTTCTTGTATGCGTCCGTACCGGGCGTGATGCCTTGGGCGATAAGCCGCGAATTGGCGCTTTCACGGGCGGCGTCTGTGTCTTCGTTAACGCGGCTCATCATGGCGTCGAACACGTCCCCGCGCATGGTTTCTGCCGAAGGGGCCGCTGGCGCTCCGCTGAAATCGAACTGGTGCCCGATGATGTTCTGCAATGACTGCGCGCCAGCGGTTCCGACATCGCCCAGCGCAGTTTTCATCGCAATCTGCCTGTTGTACAGCGCCTGCTGTTCAGGGCTGAACGTCTGCGTCATCGTCGGGCGGTCGGTGCTGGCCGAACCTTCCGCCCAAGTCTGTGTGCCGTATGGGTTTATGACGTTCGGGTTGTTAAGCCGCGACGAAGCCGCAGCGGCTTCCACATTCGCCGCGCCTTGGGCTGCGGCTGCTCCGGCATAGTCAGGAGGCGGGGGCGGGTCTGGTGCGCAGATGACGGCTTCTCCAATGGACAGCGGTTAGAAAATGCGCTGTCGGCGCGCCTTGCTTCAAGGTAGAACAAAAAATGCTATTTGTCAATGGTTTTTGAATATTTGTAACAGTCCAGCTCATACCCAAGATACTCCATTATCCGGCACGCTCCGTTATATGGCGCTGCCGTCATGGTGATCTTCTTTACCCCGAGTGCCGCAAGATTGGCTTCGACATATTTGTACAGCCTGATGGCGTTCCTACCGCGCCGGTATTCTGGCAACAGAAACCATGTATCTTCGGTGGCACACATCTTCTGCGAGTGCATGGATTGCACAACGTACATGCCGCAGTGCCCGACAAGGCGGCCGTCATCGCGCATGGTATACACAATGTAGCTGTCGCCGTAGCGGCTGTATCGTTCTAACGATGGCGCGAACTTTTCTCCATCCTTGTGCATCTTGGTTTCTTCCCAATGCAGCCGCGCATTCGCAATCATTTCATCCCATACGGCGGCGAGCGGTTCAATGGAAATGACTATCACAACGGCCCGCCTGTCTCGTAGATGTATTCACACGCCATCCACTGAATGACGCGGTACACGGTCTGCACCTTGAGTTTCCCGGATACGGCGTAGCCGATATTCGCCCTTGGCGACGTCCATTTGTTCACTATTTCCATTCCGCCGCCCCATGTGTTGACATCCCATAGCGCGGTATCCCATAGCGAACCGGACGACGATTGATAGCTGGCCGCACCAGTTATTTCGGCGTCCTTGAAATCGATGTCAATGCCGGTCAAGTAGTCGATGCTACCATCCACGGACAACACGGGCTTGAACATCGCAACGCGCTTCTGCACGCCGTTGTTGTTTAAATAGCTGAATGCGCACTTGCCGTAAGCGTTCACGCCGACGCCATTGTCCGACGTCCCTGTCCACGCCTTGTAGACCGCCGTTCCATCGGCGTAATAGAGGTTGTTATTGTATACGGCGAATGTTTCTGCATCCCACCCGATGAACCGGCACCACGCCTTCGTGATGATGTTCATGCAATACTGGTGATGCGTCCCATCTTCGGCAATCGGAACATTCACAATCATGCAATTGCGCACCGGGTGGAAGGTAATCTCCCATCCGAACGCGCTGCCGTAGCTTCTTGCACTATCGCTGAATGCGCTGTTGATGATGTCGGTGATGGCCGTCCTGTCGCTTACCGAAGCAGACTGCAACGCTTGCGATAGAGGATAAATGCCGCTCTGCGTCAGCACGACGAGATCGCCGCCATACTTGTTCATGCACCTGCGACCCAGCGGCTTCCCGATATCATAGATGCCGACCAGCGCCCATTCCGATGCGCTTCCAGGGTTTGTGCCCTGATACACAATGGCTTCGCCTTCTGATGTGATGAACACGCACCTATCATCCGGGCCGGAACCACCGTCGAATGTCCACGCCGAACCGGCCATGATGTAGCCGCCGTGACGCGCCACCCTGGACAGGTCGAACTCCGTTAGCACGCCCCCAGCGGCTCCGGATGGCAGATACCAGAACGAAAGAGAATCCTTCTCGATGAATATCAGGCGTCCCTTGAACACAAACACACTAACGATGCTTGTCGTTGTAAGCCCGGTCAATGCCGGAGTAGACGCCGCGTCCACGGCCGTCCACGTCGTCCCATTGTAATACAGCGGCTTGTCTACGCCGTTGGCAAGGATCAGATAATGGTTAGTACCGTCGCCGAAATTCACCCATTGGTGTTTGCCATTCGTGCGGGCCGCACTGGACGCACCAACAGCCCCTGACGCCGATACGTCATAGGTTCCGCTCGAGGTCAGGCAGAACATCTTATTAGTTCCGTCCATCGCATTGTAGACGGCCAGCGTCTTGCCGTTGCCTGTCATTCCGGTGGCGTGCGACGACATGCCGCCGCGCACTTCGCAAAACGTGGTATTCGTCCACCAGTTGTCTAGCTGCACCGCGTAATTCGGCTTCATGTCTTGCAGCGCATCGCGGGTGTTCCAGCCCCCGGTTGGCGACGGCAGGGACACGCTTACAGAAACACGGGAATACCTCCCAGCCTTCGTCCTTAGAGGGGAACGCATGTCATGTCATCCATGACCCGTCTGGGACAAGGACGCCGGGATAGCGGTTGCCGGGCGTTGCGCCGAGGTTCAGGTTGTGTTTCATCCCATCACGCGCAGCGGCCTGCGCCAACTGCGTTTCATAGGAACGGAAGTCCTCGGCATATTCCAGCCCCTTTTCCTTCTTCCAGCGCCAGCGCAATCCGGACAACAGTATACTTTCTGGCAACAACGTGATATCGGCGTCATCGGCGAAGTATTGCCTGTAAGTGGAACCGTCAGACGACGTAATCCAGTTCCACGAAGCATACTCAAACGCCCATGTATTGCCTGCGGTCGGCGTCGGCGTGGCTATCAGGTTGCCGCCGCGAATGCGCGCATAGTATCTTGTGCCCGCCGTCGTGACGGCTTTCGTCGCCTGCCAGTCAGGGCCATCAATGATGCTGATTTGCGCCTTTTCCGTGCGGTCGTAGATGGTGTTGTTCAGTATGTACCTGAACCCATTGCTGGCAATCGTTGCAATCGCTCCCTGCGATTCTGCGGCCACCGTCGTGTGCGTGGCTTCGAATGTCATGGACTGCCACGTGTGGCGGCCAGACAGGTCATTGCCTTCTTCCTCTAGAATAGAAAGAATTTGCGCGACCTGTTCGTCCGATGTGCCATACACAGACGAAGGCACCGGGATGTTCGCCCGGCGGCACGCATGCTGGACGATTGTCAAAAGACTCATGTCACGCCCTCATGTGCTTCGGCGGCCTGCCGCGCCGCTTGGCCGCTACAACGTTAGCCACGACGGCCTGCTTTGGAACCACTTCATCATCGAGAATGTCATCTACGGTAATGCTGCCAGTGGCGATATTATCGCCATAGACTTCCGTCTTGGCGGAAGTAAGCAGTTCCAGCTTTGAACTGAGCGCGATAATATGCTCATTTAGCGTTTCGTTGGCGCGCTTGAGCGCGGCAATCTGTTCATTTAGCGTTTCGTTGGCGCGCTTGAGCGCGGCAATCTCCATCGTCGCGCCACCGTTGTCTTGCATGCTCTTTAGCCATGCCTTTGCCTTGTTGCGCAAGTCCATTCCGCCGATGCCAATGGCCTTGATCCCGGAATCCGTGATGTTGGCCAAGTCCTCTACGGTCAGAATCATCGAACGCGCCAGCGTTTCCTGTTGCGCCGGTGAAATGATGCCCCAGCCGCGAATGGGCGTACCATCTAGCGGCGCTTCGTTTCCTGCACGCCACCGCTTGTAGCTTTCCTCCCAGAAGTCAAAGTATTTCTGCGGGATGCGGCCGTCGCGCAAGTTCTTCTGGTTTGTTTCACGCCAAGATTGCACCTTCATCACCACGCAATCCTTTGAATATGGAGGCGTGATTAGCGCATATTCTTCATCTTTGGCGACATAGCGACCTTCGCGCAACGAAGATGCCTTGTCCTCTACGGGGCGCAGTTCAAAACGAACATACGCGGGCCTGTCAACACGTTCATCAATCATGCCGCCGCTCCTTTTTTCCTGGGTATCAGCCACCGCTGTTTGCAAAGCATCTCGTTATAGGCTTTATGGTCACTGGCCTTCAGGCGACGTGTCGCCATGATACGCGCCAGCAGCCCATCACCGGCGACGTCGATATGGATGTCTCCCATGACTTTGAAAATATCCTGAAACTCATTGGCCTGCTGCGCCAAAGCGGGGCTGCAATAGAAAATACGCCCGCCGACGATAACATCGACGACGTCGCTTGCCCTGCCGCCGTTCCAGTGCTTGTTACCGTCATCAGAAAGGCATGAATCCATGCCGTACATGGAAACCTTGCGGTATCCCATGACATAGGCGATGTTGACAGCGCGCAGCCCTGATGTCGTCCCGCCGCCGATAGAAAACCGGCCGGAGAATTGCGCCTGTTCAGATTCCGAACCATGAGCGTGCCATACCAGCACCTTGTAATCGCGCAGGTGCTCGAACATATTGGGATGACAACGCGACGCCAGAAGGTAAACGGTATCGTTGCTGCGCCGCGTCAATTGTTCTGTACGGTCACGCGGTTCTACTGAAACGAACAGGTCTGGCGTGATGCCGTTTTCTACGAGGTAATCGTGCGCGCCCTTAATGGCGCAAATGGGGCGTCCCAAACGCCTTTCATTCCTGATGCTTTCCAGCGAATCAACCAATGACGGCCCGCTACCCACAACAACGAAAGTCCCATCGTGGTTGCAGATAGCGGGCGTCAGTTCAGGAAGCCCACGGCCAATACAGGAACGGATGTTGCCGGATATCTCAACATCCGTCCCGTATGGCTTGACCGCGACTTCCAGCGTGTGCATCAGGTCACGGTGTTACGGTGTTGGTGGCACCAGAACCGATGACGCACGCACCAGCAGCGATGCAGGTAGCCGCACCAGCCGTCACAACGGCGCTCGTGGCCACCAATCCCAGCGCCAGACCACCAGTCACCGTGGCGTCGTCCAGAACGCCAGCAGTGGCGGTAGTGTAGAGCGGAACACTCGCAGCACAGTTAGCAGCCAGCGCAACGTTCACCGGCCCGCCGCCAAGATGCACCCAGCCGTAGTAGGCAGAGGCAATCGAGGTCTGGGCGAAGCCGATGGTCTTGACGGATGCCGCCAGGGTGGTATTCAAGGACTGAGCACTGCCGTTGGCGTACACAGCCACAGCGGCATACTGCGAAATCGCCGAAGTGGCCCGCACATACTGCGCAGTATTGCCGTCACTCAGTGTAACTTTCGTTCCCGTCGGCATGAGCGCAGAAGACGAAGTGCTATTCATCTGCGGGGTAACGATGGGGGTGGTAGAGAATGCCATGATGTTTTCCTCCGTTATTCGATGATGACGCCCTGCTGCTTCCGATTGGAGCAGCACAGATTACCCATCCACAGGATTTGCACAACATCGCCATCCTGGTTGACGGGGCGGATCGCATCCTGCACTTCGAGGTCGGCGTCTTTGTGGACGACAAGCTCAATGTAGTTCGTGTTCAGCAGGTAGGCGTGCGACGTTGGAATGCCTGAGTTGCCATCGGAATAAACATCGGCACCCTTGTACTTCAGGCTCACCATACCGGCGTCGGCGTCGCTGGACGACGTGTAACGCTTCAGGCTGGTCTGCGAAGCCTCGAAATACTTGTAGTAGGTGTTGTCCATCACGATGAGATCAGGCTGGTCATCCGGGCCACGGTCGAGGGTGAGATACAGCGGCAGAAGCATGCTGTTTTCGATGGTCGTCGCACTGGATGTCACAGAGTTGGCGGAACAATCGAACACGGAATTCTGCCAGAAATCGAAGGCACTGGAATCAATGCCGCCGACCGTGCCAGTACCCGCATCCGCCACCAACGCCTGCAACCCGTTGATCTGTTCGGTCAGAGTGCCCGCCGAATACAGGTCGCTGGAGAAGTTGTTGTTGAAGGTACGGATGGCGTTCTTCATCTTCGCCTTTGCCAGATCAATGATGCCGTTCTGGCCGCTGTTAATGCGCCGCTGCCGACCAGACGCCACGATGTTAAGCGCAATCTGGCGCCACTGGTATTCGGCGGCGCTGATGACGTCGGACTGCTGGATGTTCAGCACATCCCAATCGGTGAACCGCTGGTAGGTGCTGTTTTCGGCGTAGTCAAGCGGCGTGACGATGGTCAGTCCACCGGACGAACGACGGTAGTTGCCACGCTTGTAGATATGCTTGAGCAGGGCGTTCTTGTTGCTCAGGTTGTCCTTGACGCTCTTGCGGACATCCCTGAACGTGGTCGTCACCAGTTCGGTGAACGTGCTGTTCGGGCTTGCCATTTGATCCTCCTGGGTTAATTGGAACGTGAATTGATGGCCCGAAGGTTTTCAGCCAGCAGGGCATCAAGGTTTTGCACTGTTCCGGTTCGCCCTGTGGGGGTTCGCCTGGTGTCTCGCGTGCGTATCGATACTGCGGAAGCCGATTTTGCCTTGGCTGCCGCTTCCTGGGCCTGTTTGGCGCGATAGGCTTCGCGTTCCTTCTGGATACGCGATTCCTCTCTTTGCCTGGTAACAGGGTTCGCCCACACCGCTTTATCATAGGCATCCTCGAGCTTGAGGCCCGGATTTGCCCGCAACATAATGGCGATATCATCCGCCACGTCATTAAAATATACGTTATTAGGGTCATTTGCAAACCGTTCGACGGTGGAAATTGCGTTTTTGCGTTCGTTCTCAATCTCCATTGCATGACGTCTGGCGATATCCGCCTTGATGGAGTGCATATCATCGATTAACGCCATCATGGCATTGTCTGGTGCCACCGATGCACGCTGCGCATCACCGAGGTCTACCCCGTATGACTTCGCAAGCATTTGTATCAACTGCTGTTTCTGCGAAGGCGGGGCCACCGTCAGGCGATAGTGCGCATTGAGCAGGCTATGGATGGCATCGCGTTCGCTCAACCCCTGCGCGCTGATGATGGCCTTGTACGGCGCGATTGTTTTCTGGATATCGCGCCCATAATCGGCGTCGCCCTTGTATTGCGAAAGCCCTTCCAGCATCTGCTTTTCGCGCACGGCCCAATATTCCCTGACTTCCTTGGGCGTGGTTTTCCAGTGTTCGTGCATGTCCTTCGGCCACGACTTCGGGGCCGGTTCATCATCGGGCTGCGCTTTCTGTTTGTCGTCACCGCCTTCAACGGCAGCTTCGGCACGCGCATCATGTTCTTCATCGGTTTCTGCGCTGGTTTCGCCGGTGGCGGCATCCTGCACGACATCGTTTTCGCCGCCTTCTTCGGACGTTTCCCGCATGTCGTCATCGTCTGAAGCCGATTCGCCGCCGCTGTCAGCTTCCGGAAACAGGTCTTTCGCCAGTTCCTTCGATGCCGCGGCGATGTCAATCTTGTCGTATTCGGTTTCCATCATTTTCTCTCGATTGTTATTTCGCTGGAGGTCATTTCATTCCACAGATGTTCGCGCTTGAACGCTGGCATAGATTCGATTTTCGAAGTAACACTCTTGTCCACGATGTCGTCAATCTTCTTCCAATCTTCGGCGTCCTTGCGTTTCGCGGCTTCGTGCATTCCTGCGTCCCATTCCACACAATCATGTCGTTTCAGGTCGTTCCTGCGCTGTTCACGGGTGGTAATCCATTCGCCGGTTACAGGCGACTGGTATTCTTGCATCCCGCCTATGATATAGCTGGTGTGTATCACCTTTTGCGAACCCATGCCGCACTCACATTGCTGCGGCGCGTCATATTCAGAAACGGGCAGGTAACGTTCGAACCTGTGGCCGCTTTCGCAGAGGTATTCATACAACGGCGGCATTGGATATTCCCATTGCTGCGGCTTCTTTCGCCTTCGCGGTCGCCAGCGCCACGCGCATCTTGCTCGCGCTGATGATGGCGTTCATTTCCGTCTTTGCGCTGATTTCTCGCATCTTCATCTCATGTTCGGCCTTGGCGGCTTCGTATTCCATGCGCATCCGTTCACGTTCTGCGGCCACACGTTCCATTTCGCCGTGCATCCGCGCCTGTTCTATGCGCAGCTTGATTTGCCCGGCCTGCGCTTCGGCCTGCGCCGATTCGGCATCCTGTTTCGGCAGTTGCGGCTGAGACATTTTTTTCAGTTCATCTTCCACATCCACCCCGAACCGGTAGCGGCGGACAATGGCAAGCATCATCTGCTTGGCCGCTTCGAATGGCATCGCGCCCTTCTCAACCATCGGTGTAATGCCGTTCATGAACTGCCCCATCGCATTCATGAACTGTCCGATGTTGGCCTGATCTTCGGTCGCGTCCACATCGAGCGTGGAATTAGTCTCAATGTCTACCCGGTAGGCGCGCTGGATATCATCGGAAAGCACGCTCAATATATCTTCCCATGCCGGTGTATTAACCATCTCAACAAGATTAGGCGGCGGCTGTTCGCCCTGCGCGAGAATCATGTCCATCTGCATCTTGGCGCGTGCCTGTTCGTATTTGTTGGTGAACGGCAAACCGGTCGCACGCGCCCAAGTCTCCTGATTCATTTTCTTGGCCGCCACTTCCAGCTTCATGCGTAACAGGTCGCGAGCGTAGCGTTGCACATCACGCTGCATGCGCTTGAGGCGCATCGTGCCCCAATTCTCCTTGATTTTCTGCGCTCCCAGCGTTTCCGATGCCACACTGTGACCACGGATGATGTCGCCGATGCCATTAATTTCATAGATGACGCGCTTGCACTGTTCACGCGCCTGCACAAGACTGGATGCCACCGTGATCAGCTTGTCGATGGGCAACATCCAGATGGCTTTCTCAAGACCGCCTTCTGCGGCCAGAGAAGCGCCCTTGTCTGTCGGAGTCAATTCATTGTCTTCGCCCTTTAGAATATTCTCGATATCTGAACCTAGCGAACCATCGTATGCGCCGCGCACCTTGATGGCTTCCACAATGTTTTTCAGGCGTCGCGTCAGCCGATTCAGCTCCTTGGCCTGATTCTCGTACATCAAGTATGGCGCAGTCGGGCGCAAATCATCTGTCTTGACCAGAAACTGCAATGGACGTGGAATGTTGAAGAATCCCGTCAAGCCGAGGGGATCTTCAATCTCATTGAGCACGCCGTCCATGTAGGATGGCGACACATACAGGACTTTTTTCCCCCCGGCCTTGTCCCATATCTGGTAGATACGGCAGGTCTTGATTCCGCCCGCATTACGTTCCGCGTCGCCGCCTTCCTTGTCGTCGTCCTCACGCATTTCGCTGTAGGTCAGACGGTCGGCAATCTCATCGCCAAACAGGCGTTTGGCTTCCTCCTTGTCAACATATTCTTCAAACGCCACCCAGGGTACGTTTGACCATTTCTTTGCATACCCAAAATAGACGCGATCCCAGATGCACGAGTCTGAACACACATGTTCCCATTTCACGGTTTCTTCTGGCTGGATCGCGTCTTGTCCAGTCTCACCGGTCAGGGGCGCGTTGTCATCGACCGGCACAGCGGCGCGTGAAATTTCGGCGTCATACTTGACACGCGAGATACCGCGCCCGACGACATTGGCGTCGATGACTGTTGAAATCATCGCAGAATCGAACGATTCGTAGCCGTCCACATTGGTATCGCAAAGGAACTCCAGCATCCTCTGCGCGGCGATGGCCGCCTTCATGCCCAATTCGTCGCTGTCCTTGAACCGGCGCTGCACAATCGGTCTGGGCGTCTGTGAATACACAGAAGGCAGGATTGTTTCGATGTTTGAATACAGGATGTTGAACGGCACCTTATCCTGTTCATTGCCATAGTAAATGGCCTGTATATCGCGCCCGCGCTTGCGGAAATCGGCTTCGCGCCGTTCTGCGGCGGCTATTTCCTCCAGCCAATGAACGACCTTGTTGTCGCCCTGCATCGGCTTGTCGCTAGGCGTCTGCATTGTCATAAGTCAATGATATAACACAAAGCAATGCAATGTAAATCACCCGTATATGTGCTTTTCATGATTGGCGCGTTCCTTGTAGTATTTCTTGAGTTCTGCCATGCGCAGCATGCCAACGCTGCCACGCATGAGCTTTTCGGTGTCGCTGACAACGCGGACTTCGTTCTTGGCCTGTCGCCACGTCAGGGAAACAGTTCTGAAAGCATCGGCGGCATGCGAATTGAAGTCATGCAGCGGGCGTATGGAAAATACCTTCTTCTCGGAATCGTATTCGCGGCGATAGGCTTTCAGGAAGTCCACCCCTTCCGTAGTGGTTTCTTCGTTGAATTCGCTTCTGGCCAGCGTCGCACGGCCCGCCTGAATGCCTTCTTCAACATCCAATCGCGGGCAGATGTTGAATGCGCCGATGTTATCGAATGCGTTGAACTGCTGGTAGATGGACTTGCCACCCGCCGCCATTAGTCGCGGTCTGGCGTCATGCGGAAGCCAATGGACACCGTATTCCCATCCATTCTGTAACGCCAGCGTCCGCAGCTTGTTGGCGTAGAACTCAACATCCTTAAACCTGTCGTCGAAGTAGTGGATGAAGCGCACCATGCCATTGATGACTTGGTAGAACCATACGGCGGTATCGTCATCGAATCCCAAATCCCAGCCCGTATGCACAGGAATCCCTTCAACATGGTGAAATGCGCCAATTCTTCCTTCGGCACTGGCTTTGGCAATACAATCAGCCCAGATGGAACCGGGCAATGCCGCATCGAACGAACAGAAGTATTCCTGCAACCACAAGGCATGTCCGTATTCCGAACCGTGTTCGTCCTGCATCTCGCGCAGTTCGTTCTGCAACTGTTCCTGCGTGAAAACACCCGTGTCGTCGGATGTCAAAATCTGAGAAAACCATCGGTCGTCGCGTGACGCCATGTTGAATAGCTTATGGAAGTGGTTCTTGCCACGCGGCGTTGAATTGAAGGCCACCCAGCCATTGTTTTCCAGCAGGATGGGGCGCAGAAAGCCCCATGAACTCGGGTCGCTCAGGGCGTATTCGCTGAACACCAGCCCTATCGGCGTGGAACCCACCAGAGAATTGTAGTTGTCAGAGCCGACGAGCTGGAATGTACTGCCATTCTTGAGCGTGATGCTCATGTCCTGATTGTTCGAACTGCGCCTGATTTCAGGCGGGAAGGCTTCCTCCAAGCGCAGTTTCCCGGTATGTGGATTCAGGGCATTCCAAAGCGCTTTCCGGCACTGCGAATACTGCGGCATCATGTACCAGATGTTACCCTTGCGCTCATAGGCCGAACATGCGCTGTGATGCAACATCACGGCATCCTTACCGCTGCGCCGGTGCCATGTAACGCAAGCCCGTGTCCCGCCATCAGCCAGATAACGCCACAATTTTTCCTGGTATTGGCGCGGCCTCCAACAATACGGGAGGTTCAGATGGCGCGGCATCAGCCGGTTTCCCGCAAATGCGGCAATGGAACGGCCGGCGCCTGCAATTCCGCAACAGTTTCCATCGCTGCAATGCGATTCACCATGACCACAAGCGAATTGTGTTCCGTCGTGTCATTCTTCCGGTCGCCATACTTCTCCGGCCACCAGTGTTCCATGATCTTAAGCCGTGTCTGCGAACGCACCCGCTTCTGGTCGGCTTCTTCGTCCCGTTCGTCAACAATCCGCAGGCTTTCAAAACTCATCATTTCCGCCAAGGCGCGCTGCGCTTCCTCGTACATCGTCAGCCGGTACTTGTGCGACTTGTCATTGATCCATGTCCACAAATCCCAGAACGGCACCCCGATCCATTCCGCCGTTTCTTTCATGGCAGACTCACCGCGTCCAGGGTCAACCATGCTGCGGCATATCCTGTCCATCAGCGCCTTGTCCGCTTCCTCCCCCTCCACCCCTTCCTTCGTCAGACGCGCCGCCGCCATCGATATCACACGATGGTTCGCTTCCGATTGAAGCGTGTCCGGCATATTCATTGAGTCCCTCATAGTGAGATTTGGGGTTCCCTTTCCATGCAATCGTCGGGTTCAAAAACACCCCCCCCCTAAACCTTACCACAATAGACGCCATTTCCAATTCTTTCAACGCCCTCCACACCGCCTGCCTGCTCATCCCAGGCACTTCACTTACCTCCACCCTGTTCCGGTACTCGCACTTCGAAAACAACCAAAGCAACAGGCGCAGCGCATTCAACCCAAGCTTGCGCATCATGGACATCCCGTCCTGCGACAGCACCAACCACCTCCCAAACCCGTAACTCCTTCCCCACTTCACCTCACCATTGCGATCTATTCTCATTAAGCACCCCCCTTGTTACAGTCACTATAACAAAATGTTACAGCCGCCGCAACATTCGGTTGCAGTCACTGTAACAAAAAACAGGGTTTTGAAAAAATAACTCATTGATTCTAAAGGATCGAATTCCCCCCTATAAAGATTATATTCCAGAGCCTTTGCCAAACACGAAAACATCATCGCGGCAAAGCCGCCCAGACGTTAAAGCCCACAGCAGACGGGGCGCAACGAAGTCGCCGGGGCGTGGGTGGGTGGGAGCGTGGGTGGGGCACGTGGGTAGACGGGGCACGTGGGTGGGTGTGTAGACGGGGCACGTGGGTGGGGGCGCGAACGTCGGGTTCCCTTCCCCCGTACCGCCAGTGCCGTCTTGTACCCCCCCTCCCAGCCGTGCTGGCTTGGCCCAGGACGCGCCGTTTGCCTGGCCGGTAGGGTAGGCAGGCCCGCGGGCTGCCGTGGCGTCCTGGTGGCTGGCAGGGGCCGTAGGGCCTGTCCGGGCGGTAGCCCGTCTGGTGCTGCTGGCGGCTGGGCTGCGGCAGAGGGCAGGGACGTGGCAGCGGGTGGGGTGTGGCGGCTGGAGCGTGGGCTGGTGCGGCAGCCGGGCGCGTAGGGTGGCAGGGTGCGCAGTAGCCGGGTGCCGGTCAGTAGTACGCTGACAGCGGATTATCCGTAGCGGCTGGGGAAGCGGGTGTGCCGCCGTTAGCCAGCTAGCCTTATCCGTTATCGCCCCCTACCCGCCTTAACCCGGCGGGTAGACCCCTGCCCGGGCACTGTCTGCTGAGTGCCGCTGGCTGCGATTGGGAATATATCCCATTGGAGATATATTAATGTGTTGGGCGTGTACTATTATTTGGCACAGATGGGATGCAGATTGCTCCCATTCCGCGCCTCGGGAGATCAGGGGTAGGAGTCCAAAATGTCCAAGACCATCACTGCCAACGTCCCCGCTCGCAAGATCACCTGGGGCGGAAAAACCCAAACCTATGCGGCCT
>JAEHJW020007769.1_pt1 | contig 20250 bp, 17 predicted proteins | sample 9271431 | NCBI WGS metagenome assembly JAEHJW02 | reverse complement strand
CCAACATATAGCCCAGCCACGGATTTGGGTTCTACCGCGAACGTGTATGATAAGGATGTTGTCTATCTTGGGCTGAGTTCTGGAACCAAGTTCTACATGGCAACCAAGATCAGCTCAACCCAGTTCACGGTCCCTGCCACGACGACGAATACCACCGTTTCGGTGATGCAATGGATCCCGCAGAATAACTACTACTGGCGCTGGAGGATCTACCGGAGCGAGGCAGGTGTCTGGCAGATGGTGGAAGAACTAACGCTGGATGTTCTGTCCTATACTGATGCCAAGGCAGCTTCTGCCCTTGGTGATCCTCCGACCTCGTTCTATACGGATGGTGGTCAGCAGGTTGATTTCGACAAGGCACCCCTCGGGATCACGGGTATCGAGTCCCATTACGGGATGCTGTTCGGTATTCTAGGGCATACGATTCGCTGGACCCCGACACTTACGCCTGATGCGTGGCCTGAGACGTTCTCGCTCTCATTCGGCTACCAGCCGGTTGCTCTGGCCTCGTTCTCCCAGGGCTTGATTGTTCTTTGCGAGGATGCGATCTACCGGATTGATGGTAATACTCCAACTGGATTGAGTATCAGCAAGACGCTGGCAGAGGATGGGTGTTTCTCCCCGCATAGCGTCCAGAAAACGGATAGGGGGCTTGTCTACCTGAGCAAGCGCGGTGTGATGCTCTTCGATGGCCAGCGGGCAGAATGCCTCACTGATACCCGTATTCCCGGCACAACCCTTACCGCTCCTTCCAGGCTACTGAATCCATATACTTTCTGGTGGATGCCGACCATTATGACGCGGAACTACGCGGATTTAGCTGGTGAGGATGGTATTCGCGGGGATCAGTATTCCTTCACTCTGGACAATACTCGCACTATTGAGGGTTACAACAAATACATCAAATCCTTCTACCATCTGGGCAAGTATTACCTGTTCTACTCAGGAGATGATTACGCAGCCAATACGGCCTTTGTTCTGGATTTCCAATTGCCCGGTTTCCCGATTACGACAATGGGCATGAAGGCTTTGGATGCGCATGTGGATGAGTTTGAAAACGCATACGTTTTGTTCGACAATGCCGCCCCAGTAACGACTGTCACCATTACGAGCCCTGTATGATTTATGCAACTGGAATACCTCTCACTTATACGGCTGTCGCATCAACACAGGGGCAACCGTCAGATACATTTACATATGCTTGGGCTTTTGACGACAATACCGTTGCGACTGGAGCATCCTATGCAAAAACATGGTCTGCAACTGGATATAGAAACGCAACAGTTACAGCTACCGATCAAGTCACAAACGGGACAGCTACAAATACAAAACTTGTTACAATAGGTGGTAATTCGAGTTTGTCGTCAACAATGTCGCAAAAGAGAGCTGGGCATACACAGATTATTCTCAATAATGGAAATGTATTGATTGTTGGTGGTGTAAGTGACGAGTCATCTTACACTCTATACCCACTAGCATCTTGCGAGATTTACAATACTTCAACTGGAACATTCTCTTCAACCGGTTCTCTTAATTATGCCCGGGCTGGATGTACTCTGAATTTGTTGGCAAATGGAGATGTTCTTTGTGTTGGAGGATCTACTGGGATTGGGTGGAATAATAGTATTTATATTGGAAACACTATCCCACAGTGCGAGGTTTATTCTGTCGCCAGTGGTACATGGACGACTGTTTGCTCACTTCAAACTGGCCGTCAATGGCATTCAACAAAACAATTGCCATCTGGAAAGTTTTTAACAATTGGTGGTGTAATTCAGGGTAATACGGTTACAAACACAACGGAAATTATTGACCCCTCTACATGGGGAGTTACTTATGGAGTGGCACTTCCGCAGATTTCAGGTGTTAATTGGGCTTCTTCATGTTCGGTCGAAACGGATGCGAATGGTAGAGTAATTGTAATAGGTGGATTTGGTCCGGGAACAGAACAGATGAGTTCGTGGGCTTACACGGAGGGGGCATCATCCTGGACTGCTCTTGCCGCATTTCCTGCTTATCCAACTGGGCCAGGATATTTTCTTTACAGGTCTGGTCATGCTAGATTTGGGGATAAAATACTTATTGTTGGAGGTACAAAATATGGAGGTTCATATGGCAATGCATTGTCCTATACGGTATCAACAGACTCATGGAGTGTTGCTATAAATTCAATCTCACTTGTAACTTCATCATTTGGGGAATTTTTTACGGCTTTTGCTGCATCTGGCTCTGCTCTTTTTGTATCCTCTGGGAATAGCCAAAAAGAAGCTATCTATACTGTTTCTGCAGAAACACTTTTGCCGGATACAACTGGACGTCTTTCTGATGCTTCCAGTACATATCTTGGCAATGGGTATGTCCTTACTACTGGCGGAAGAAATGTTAGTAACACTGGCGATACCACAAACACCGCATTTTTGACCTTCATTGGGGCCTGAGCCATGACTAGCGCCCAAGACAACTTCAACCTCTTCTACGCAGCGGAATCAACGCTTTCCGATGCTTCTCCTACCACCATCAATGGCCGTTCCATCTATCGTTTCAACCCTCCCTACGGCGTGACTCGGATCCCGTTGCATATCAGGACCGGATCTCAGACCCTCCAGAACATGCACGATTTCAGGCAGTATGACGCAGCCGATCCCGTTGCGCGGAAGAAGTTCCAGCAGCTTGAGTTCCACGGCAAAGGGACGATTTATGTCCGCGTCTATGTGGATGGGAGTTGGGTTGCTGATGGTTCCGTGACAATGACCGAAACGCCCAGTAAGGATAGGCGCATGGGCCTTCCGACCGGGACACGCGGTTATACGGTAGATGTTGAGTTTTGCGGAGACGCCGATATTCGGGCACTTGAGTTCACGTATGACCATATGCCGAGTCCATCATGACGCTCCACAAGGTTCTAGGTAATTCCATCCCCGAGTTGAACCGCGTTCTGGAGTTGATCCAGAAGGAATCTGCTAAGCCAGTCCAGACGCAAACAATCATCAATAACGCCCCTTCTGGCGGTGGGACTGTGATTGGGGCATCTTCAGCCGGTCAGACTGGACCTACTGGACCTACTGGGCCACAAGGGCCCGCTGGTGCAGATGGGTCTGCTGCGAACCTATTGGTTGGTGCCAATCATCAGGTTGAGGTTCTGGTAGGGCCTAATGGCGATGTATTGACCGATAATTGGGGTTTGGCTCTTATGGGCGTGAATGTCACTAGCACTATTATTACGGGTGCTGATACTGTATCTATTGGGGTGTTAAATGCTTCCTAATCATGCTACCCAGACTGATCCCTATCTCCATGAGGCCAAGGGTGCCTCTACCGCTACCGCTGGTCAGGTATTGACCGCAACGGGAAGCGGGACGGCAACGTTCCAGAGCCCGGCCACAGGCGGAAGCGGGTCTATTATCCAGACAATCACGACCCTCAATCAGTCCACGGCTACCGGCACGACTACCATCCCATTCGACAATACGATCCCCCAGTCAACCGAGGGGACCAATTTCCTGTCTGCCTCTATCACCCCTACCGCAATCGGGAATAAGATCCGGGTAGAACTCAACATTTTTGGTGCCTATTCCGTTGCGGCTCACGTTATTGCTGCTATCTTCCAGGATGCGAACGCGAACGCCTTGGCGGCGGTTTCCATGCAGACTACGACCACGAATCAGGACGTTCACCTGACTCTGGTCTATCAGTTTGTTGCCGCTGCGACCACTACAACGACCATCAAGTTGAACATCGGCGGTTCGACAGCCGGAACCTTTACGCTCAATGGCAATGCTGGTGTTTCCGTTTTCGGTGGAACCGCCACTTCTTCCCTGCGTCTTACAGAGATCAAGGCTTAAAAATGCACCTGGCAACCAAGGCTGATGTGCCATTCATCAATTCGATTGTGAACCATCCCAAGGTTCGTCCTCATATCTGGTTTGGTGACCATGAGCTTGATTGCTCTGAATCCATTGACCTGATGTGGACACTGGTGGTTCCAGGCAAGGGCGTGATGATGGCTGAAGCCCTTGGGGACGGGCAGTATCTCGGGTTGACCGCCTTTCTGCCCGAACATTGGGGCCTAAGTGCGGTGACAGAGATGCGGAGGGCCATTCGGAAGATTTTTACAGATACCGATTGCAACCGGCTTTATGGATCGGTCAAGCCCAATAACCCCAGGGCCGGTAGGAACCTGATCGGCTTGGGGTTCAAGGAGGTCCAACATACGGGCAATCGCATAACGGGCCATATTGACTATCTTGACCTTCTGGACGAGGAAATGTTCAAGGACACTGCAAAAGCCGGATGGAGCGGGAAGGCGCTCTACTGGTGGGGGATTAAGAGCAGGATCGAGGACATTCCCCCCATCCTCCCTGCCCATCCTGAACTCCCGGTATTTGTGAATGATGGAGCAATCATTGATCTTACGGCCTAGGAACCCCGAGAAAAGCAAGGAATTGATTCATCTTGCGAATCAGCGGGATCTGACTGGGTTGGCTGATTTTGATGATATGAGTATGCCATTCCGTGAGCGGATTATGGCGCTGGAAACTCGGCTCGCGGAACTCCCGCAGGTTGAGATCCCCATTGAGCATCATTTTGCCGCTGGAATCTACGCAAGAACGATGATTGCACCTAGGGGAACGGTTCTGACGGGTAAGATCTACAAGGTTCCCCAGATGATTATCCTAAACGCCGGTGAAATTACGATCCGTTCCGAGTTCTTCAATGGCAGGATTCGTGGCCCTCATATCTATGAATCACCCGTTGGAGCCAAGCGATTCGGATATTGCCATACGGATGTTGTTTGGACCTGTCTCACATCGGTAAAGGCAACCAATGTAGAGGATGCAGAGCGAGAGATTTATGCTGGTTCATACGAGGAATTGGACCATCTATTGAATGAAGATACTATACTTGTAGCGGGGGTGTGATATGAGTGGTGTTATGATGGGGGCAGCCGCAGTTGGTACCGCCGGTTCACTATACGGTGCCAACAAGAATTCCAAAGCCCAGTCCTCTGCGATGGCTCAACAGCAGCAGATGGCCCAGCAGGATCTTGCCTTCCGCCAGGGTATGTATAATCGCTACCTTGGGCTTTATGGTCCTATCGAACAGCAACTTTCGGCTCAGGCTCAGTCCAGCCAGCCCCTCAATTACGAACAGAATCAGGCTCAGATCAAGCAGCAATATGGTAATGCCTTGCGGAACATCTCTACCAACATGGGGATGCGTGGTATTGCGGGAAGCGGTCTAGATGTGGGGGCCATGAGAGGTGCCGCACTTGGTCAGGCAGGTGATCTAAGCAATGCCTATGCTCAGGGGCTTATTAACCGTCAGAACTTGGGCATGGGGCTGACTGGTCGCAATCAGATCATGCAGGCTGGTTCTCAGGTGCCCGGTGGGTTCCAGGGCCTCTCGAATATGTATGGGAATTGGGCTAACCAATATGGACAGGCCGCACAACAGGGGTGGGCTGGAGTCGGTCAGGGATTGGGGAATATGGCTTACGGACTTGCCATGATGAAACGTCCACCCGCCGATCCAACAATGACGAACCCTAATTTGTATCTCAACAATGGTGGATTGGGTATGTCTGGGATGATGGGGACAAATAACACTACGGTTGATACATCGCTACTTAACGGACCTTCCCCGTATTGAGGTGAACAGATGCCCACTTCCCCGTTTGGACTAGGTTATGGTATTGGAGTAGCGGCAAACGCGATCCCGACCCAGATGAATCAGCGCCAGAATGAGGCGCTTATGACCCAGATGCGGGGCCTTCAGCTTCAGCAGATGCAGCGCCAAGAGGCCCAGCAGGAGGCGCTTCAACAGGCTGGTCAGTCGGTTCAGCCTGAAACGGAAACAGTAGAAACCAACCCTTCCCCGCAACTGGGAATGTCAGCCATAAGCCCAGACGTTCAGGAGTCCATGAAGGGACTCAATCTGCCTGTTGCCGGTGCTATCCCTAATGCTCCAAACGCTTCTCAGGTGGCCGCCGTCCAGAGGCCAAACCAAATTGTGACACGTGCAAAGACTTATACGACTCCATACCAGCAGGCAGCATATCGTTATGGTGCGATGGCAGATTATCTATTCAAACAGGGGCAGACGGAACCGGCTATGCGGCTTCAGCAGCAGGCGATGCAGGCTTCTCAGATGCACCAGAACGCAGCCCTCCAGATGGCGGGTAGATCCATCCTGTCCGGCTCTTATGATTCTGCCATCCCCTATCTGAAATCCGTTGGGATGGACGTCAAAAGCATCCAGGACGATCCCAACAATCCAGACGATCTAATCATGACCCATCCCGATGGCTCCGAAAGCGTTGTTCCCCGCATTGCCGCAGGCTTGGTTGCAGCGGATCCGTCGCGCGGGGCGGAAGTCATGTCTATGGTGAATTATCGGAATGCCATGATGGGAGTCCGTCAGGGAGCCCTTGAGAACCAGCAGAATCGCACCGCCGCCTACCAACAGCATGTGCAAGAACTGAGCCAGCACTACAAGAACATGGATGCTCGCGCACAGAAGGCTTTCGGGAATGATTTTGCACATCTCCCGGTTGGTCAAAAGAACGCCATTCTGTATGTCAGGGAACACCCAGAGGTCACGCTTAGGGATGCCCAGGATATGTTCATGCGTCCCGCGAATAAACAGGATAGCGCGACAATGGCCCAGGCGCTACACGGATTGTCCCTCGTCAATGCTGGTATTTTGAAGCAATATAATAATTCCATGCCCGACCCCAAATCACCCGACCCGCACGAAGTAGATGATTACAACACCTACATGAAGAACCAGGCACAGATGGGGATATTGGCCCAGACGATGGCTGAAGGCAAGGGGAAGGGGAAGGAGTCAGCCACGCAGCCCAAGACGGTAACGCCATCTGGGCTGGTGGGTCAAACCACCTCGAAGCCGGATGGGGCATATCGTCTTAATGGCAAAACTGTTACAGTTAAGGGCGGTAAGATCGTCTCAGAGGAGTAATCAGTGGCCTCCGACCCCCTTGAAGGAGCAACGCCGGTAGCAAATGACCCGCTCGCGGGTGCTACTCCATTGGCAAACGATCCCCTCAAGGAAGCTACCCCGGCGAAGCCTGTGCCAAGCCCTGGCATCATGGGCTACCCAACCCCCGATGTCCAGTACGACATCCCGCAGGAGGTGATGAATTCAGGCTTGATGGCTTATCCTACTCAAGATCAAAGGATTGCAATGATCCCGACCCAGGATGTGTCTGGTAGGATCATGTCCCCGCAAGAAGCCATTGACCAATATCACAAGACGGGCAAGGCAATGGGTGTGTTCAGCACCCCGCAGGAAGCGAATCAGGCTATTAAATTCTGGCAGGACGAATCCGCGCAGACACCGCAGGCGCGTCAATTCGCAGCCCAACAGGCCCAGATGATGCCCAGTCATCAGCCGACAGAGGCGCCTATGCCCATGTTTGCTGCGCATCAAGTCAACCCTAAAAGCGCCCTTCAAAAGACAGCCCAATTCCTGGTGGGGTCTGACAAGGGAAAGGGTTGGGGCGATTGGAACCCTAAGGCGATGGCCGCCAATATTGTTTCAAATATGGACAATACGTTGGCCAATTCCGCAGGTTGGCTTGCCGAGCGATTCAAGGATATGCAGAGTTCTCTTGGATCCAGCACCCTGAATCAGGCCGTGCCTTCCCTATCCATCATGAAGAATGTCCTAAAATCCATCAGCCCCAAGCTGGATAGCGATGCCATTGCCCAAAGAGCCCTTGAGCATGTCCAGAACTATGAACAGGGGTTGGCTCAGCAAGCTCAGAGTTGGGCTCCGCAGGGCTACCAGCCGGGACTTTTGGGCAAGACGCTCGGGATGGCTGGTCCCGTAGCGCTTGCGTCCCTCAACCCTACCGCCGGGGCGGCGTTGTTCGGAACCTCGATGGGCAATCAGGCCAGAGAGGCTGCCAAGGCAGGCGGTGCCTCCCCTGCCGATCAGAAACTCATGGAAGCCGCCGGGTCGCTCGGTGGTGGGATCATGGGGGTATTCGGGACCGGGACAGGAGGACTGGGTGGTGTAGCCCCTACCCTGGCCGAACGTGCTGCGAGTGCTGCAACTGCCTTCAATGTCGGCGGTGGCATCACGGCTGGCATGAACATGCTTGAGAAGCTGCTCTACAACCCGGACAAGAATGTTGCGGATGGGGTTGGCGAGAACGGACTGATGATGGGTATCTTCGGGGCTGCCCATGCGTCCGGTCATCCCGTCACAGAGGAAGAGGCTACTTCCCTTGCCAGGTTTGCCAAAGAGAACCCTGTTGCCTTTGCGAAGCGCTATGGTGAAACGCTGAAAACTGGCATTGCTACAATCAATTCTGCTTCACCCGAGTCCGGGAATACGAGCGGGTCGGCAGAACCCAACGCTGGCACCACACAGCGCACTCCTGATGTTATCCGGCAGGAAGGGCTCCAGGCCCTTCGTGCTGGGGATATTGCAAAGGCAACTGCACTACAAGAAGAACTTGCCAAGGCGATGGGTCCGAAGCCCAATGTCTTTCGTGAGGCTACTCCTGAAGAAGCAGCGAGACTGGGCAAATTTTCACCTCTTACCCGGAATGAAATCACACCAGATGTCGAGCAGGCATTCCAGGATGCACTTCGCCCGAAGGGGACTCCTGCCCCTTGGGAGGGGATCCGGGAACCCGTCACGACAAGTTCCCTTAAACCCAATCTATTGGGTGAGTCACTGCTTAACAGCAGAGGGGAACAGGTCAATCCGGCTGAGGACATTACCGGGAAGATGCAGCCAAATGTCAAGAAACAAGGCGATTTACAGCAGGCACTTACGGAACAGCAGGACACTATCGAATCCCTGAATCAGCGGCGCGAGCAGTTGCTTTCTGACATTCAGAGTGCTGATGAGCAGGTCCAGCAGGCGCGGCGCAAGCGAGGTCCGGGAGGAAGCCGTTTTGCCCAAAAGATCGCTGACGGTTTGAGGGGGGAGCTTGCAGAGGTTGAACGGCGCATTTCCGAAAATACAGGCAAAACCCCGCAAGAACTTGGCTGGGAGAACACCAAGAACGCATGGAATAATTTCAAGGAAGAACTCAAGAAACCAGGATCTCAACGCGGTGCAATCGGTCCCAATCTTCCACGCGAAGAGGGAACCGCTGACATCCCGCAGAGACTTGTAGAATTAGCAAATGCCGCCGCGAAGGACGGTGCAAGGAACGCATCTGACTGGGTTGCTGCCATGAAGAAGCAGCTATCAGATGAGGATTTTGCAAGGTTCTATAATGCCGTTGGCGGGGTGCAGGGTGCGCATAGTATCTGGGCCAACCAGACAGATATAACGCCACGCCAAGCCGAGATCGCAAAAAATACCATCCTTTCCAGAGAAAGTGCTGGGTGGAAATCGAAGGCATGGAATGAGTCTGGTGACATCACCAGGGCTCTCAGGGGCGGCAAATATACTGCCGAGACACTACCCGACGGTGGAAGCCTCAAAGTCCTTCATATGGATTCACCTGATGGGTTAAACGGTAGGCTTCTTGCTTTCAACAGCAGAAACCAACCCGTTGGGGATTTGGACTTCTCTTACCTTGATAACGAGAACCCGAATGTCTTTGTGGATGAAGCGAACCGTAGGCGCGGAATCGCTTCGATGCTTTACCGTCTAGCACAAGAAAAGGGCGGCAAGTTCCCAGAAGTGGGTTCCGAAAACGCAGTAAGAAGCGACGAAGGGCAAGCCCTACGCGAGAGCATGGCCGCCATAGGGCAACTCCATGCAGGGTTGAACCCGTTCGAGGCAATGAGAGATGCCGCAGAAGCCGCCAAGAAAGAGCTCGGCCTGCCTGAAGGCGCTACGGACGCCGATCTAGCCAGTGAGGTCAGGAGCCGAATTGGGAAGTTGGGCTCTTCCGTCAAGGAAACCGTTGTCAGGATCATGTCCAAAGTGAAGGGGATCGGGCGTGAAATGGCAACTGCTTTGGCCGAACATTTCCACAAGGCCATCTCCGGGACGCCAGAGGGCCAGCTTGGTGCTATCGGTAGTGATGTAAAGCCCAAGGCTAGAGACTTCCTCACCCCCGAACAGATCGAAGCTGAAAAGGCCGACAGGGCTAAATATGGAGACATGCTGCGGGACTTCGTCCCCGGCGACACCCCAGAAGCGAAAGCCGAACGGGCTAAGATGTGGAAGAATTATCAGCCCCCCTGGAAGCGCGAATTGGGCGCCAAAGAGATTTCTGCGGGTGCGTCTGCGGGTCAAGAGGAATCGCAGACCGCAACAATCAATAAATGGGCCAACTCTGTCAAGGCGCACCTTTCTTCCAGTGATACTGCCGCAGGCCATGCCTTCAGGGTCATCAAGGGTGCCGTTGACGGTCTCAACCCATCCGGCGCTTCAGACGATGCCATGAAGGCGGCTCTCGGGCTCTCCCATTCACTGGGCCAGCAGGCATCCGAGAGGTTCAGGCTGAGAGCGGCCTTAAAGGCAGCTACCAAGGCCACTGATGCACTCCCCATGAGTGATCGGCTCGACCTCATGGACTTCCTCGAAGGCAAGAGGAAGCTCGTGAACGGGGATGGTCCAGCCTATGACAACATCAAGGCTCTTGCCGATAAGAACCTTGAAATGGGCAAGAAACTGCAAGAAAATGGCATCATTAAGGACTACCTCGAAGATTACATGAGGAGACGCTGGAAGCCTTCTCCCGGAAGAGACAAATACGTTGCCGATCTGAAGCGTAGCCTCAGCGGAAATACAAGTTATACCAATAGCCGCGTCTGGAACATGACGGCCCGTGAAGCTATGGAAAAGTATGGCGTCGAACTGGTAGATACCAACCCTTACCGTTCTGCCATCCAGGATCTAACAAACAAGAACAAGATGCTTGCAACGCAGCAACTTCTACGCCAATACGAGAAGGATGGTGTTGCCACCTGGTATCCCAACGATAAACAGCCAAATGGGATGGTTCAGGTAAATGACAAGTTGTTCAGCGAGACGCGGAATCTTAATGGCAAGAATGTTGCTGGTCGCTATTATGCATCCCCGGAAGCCGCACGGGTAATCAATAACTACATTGACCCTAGCATTTTTGAGCGCAACCCCAACGTAAAATCAGCCTATGACATGATTAGAATCACACAGAATGCCCAGGTCGCGATGAAATTGGGTCTTTCTGCGTTCCACGGTTCTTTCGTGACCAATGACATCATGGCGAATAAGTTGAACATGTCTATCCAGAGGCTTCTCCAGGACCATGATCCTGTGGGCAGTTTCAAGATGTTCCTGGACACGCTCTCCTCCCCATATAATGCGGTAAGGGGCGGCATGAAGATGAGCGATGCCATCTTGGGCAACATGACCCCGGAGGAATCGAAGGCTTGGGCTCCCCTCCTCGATATGTTCGAGCGGTCCGGTGGTGATCTTTCGATTGAGCACGAGAACAATGTCAATGCGATCTCAAAGTTAGCGCAGGAGGCTGGTGAACTTAGAGCCAAGATGGGAGATGAAGGACTACTCGCTACGCCCATCTTGCACCCCATTGATACCGCGTTGGCGACGGTTGAAGCTATTTCAGCGCCCCTCATGAAATATTACATCCCGCTGGCCAAGGCTGGTGTATTCGCCGACGAGGCGGCTGAGTTCTTACGCAGGAACCCTAACGCCACGCCCGAAGAGCGTTCCGCCGCCGCAAGAAGTATCGCCAACCGGATCCAGGCCAGGATGGGGCAGGTTTCGTATGACAACCTGAATTGGAACAAGACACTCAAACAGATTGCTTGGATGTCGCTCCAGGCTACGGGGTGGAAATGGGGAAGTGCCAGTGTCGCGCTTTCCCCGCAGGTTGATCTTGCGAGAGGTGCTGCTGAGGGTGTTTCTAGGTTGGCTCCAAAGGCGCTCGATTACAGGATGCCTAACCCAGAGGGCCTCCCGCACCCGTGGGCTGGCAGCCGTGTCACATTCCCTATTGCCAGTTTAGTCATGGGGATGATGGCTTCTCAGGCCATCAGGTTCGTTGTCCACGCGATTCACCCGGATGTCCCAGCGTTGCCGCAGGACAAGAAGGATGTCCTTTATCCCCGTATCGGCGGGAAGGATTCGATGGGTAGGAACAGGCGCGTTGCGGTCCCTGGGTACATGAGCCGTGATGTTCCCGAGATTTGGCAAGCAGAGAAAGGTCTGTTCTCTGGAAAGCCTGATGACGCCTACAAATATATAACTTCAGCACTCAACCCTACCCCTGTGACGGCAGTTAACCTATTGCGAGGCAAGGATGAACTTGGGCGCAACATTGAGGGGAATAGGCTCGGGTATCTCGGACGCCAATTCACACCCATCTCGGCACAAACTCTGGTTGATAAGCGTCCAGGGTACTCAGGCATCTCTGATGCGGCCCGTCAGTTCATAGGACTCCCGCCTGCAAAGGATTCACTGGTTGACACCCCTGCCACGACATACCTACTCCAGAGGCGGAATGATCGCATGGGCTCTTCCACCCCGGAGCAAAGCGAACTGTACCGGGAAGAAGCTGACCTGAGGGCCAAGTATTTAAACGGGGACACGCAGGCCGTTTACGATGCACAGAAGCAGGGGAAAATCACTGCTTCCCAGCGTGTAAAAATCATCAACCGTGCCCGCCAGATGAAGGGTAAGACGGTTCTTGAGAATGTGATTTCTGATCCGAGAACGCCTTTCGACGATCTTTACAATGCATCCAAACTCACGGATGACCCCAAGGAATTAGGTATCCTTGTCAACAGGATGGATTCAGTCAGAAGGAAGATGAATTACAAGTTGACACCCGATGCACGCAAGGCTATGGAAAATCAGTATAATGAAGCATATGGACGATTGAAGGGCAACAAATGACACAGCTAGTGACCAATGCCTCCCCGCTTTTCCCCACGAGGGTAGAGGTCGCTGATGCCAACTATACAGTCACCCAGACCAATGGGCTTCTGATTGCCTATACGTCTCTTACCGCACCTAGGGTAGTGAATCTCCCTGCGTCTGGCCTTTCGCCAGGACAAGTCATTGAAATCGTTGACGAATCTGGGAACTGCAACCTTACAAATACGATTACAATTATTGCCAATGGAACAGATAGTATCGAGATTTCACCATCGCGCATAATCAATTACCCCTACGGAGCTTTGGGGATTGAAAATGGTGGTAATGGTAGATGGGTTGTAATGACCAACCCTAATCCGAATCTATCGGCGGGTATGCAGGCTCAGCCTAGCTTTACGGATCTCGGAACTGGTTCTGTGACCATCGGAACGGGGACATATGCGCTGTTCACCAACCCTTATGGGCGCGGTAAAATCAAGGCATATTCTATTGTCGGCGGAACATACACCATGACGGATGGTGTGACAAACTATATTGTTGCCAACTACAATAATGGATCACCCACACTACAGGTCATTACAGATGTCTCTCTAATTACCAACCTGGATGTAGTGCCAGTATTTACTATCTACCGCAGCGGAACCACGCTTTACGACTTCGAGTGGGACCAGCTTGGAGATGGACTTACCAACAAGCTCCAGCAGAGCATTATCAAAACCCAAAGATACCGAGCAGAACCGGGTGGTTTTGGGCTCGGTGAGGCCGCTACTCGGATTGTAACTATTGGATCCGGCAAGGTGTGGTCTGGGGCCGTCCCAACGGTATTGTCGGCGTTCAACTCATCCACTAACCCACTCATTTTTGTCTATCACTCCGCCGGTGCGTGGACGCTGTCCACCGTGACGCAATACAACAATACCCAGTACGATGATGGGACCAACCTCCAGACCACGCCGGGAGGTAAGTATGTAGTGAACTTCATTTACCGGGGTGTTAGTCAGGACACGGACGCGTTTTACATTCTTGGCAATCAGGCCTATTCGCTCGGTGCTGCTCAGGTGGCACAGCCTCCCGGTAGCCTGCCCCCCGTTATTTCGTCCCACTGTATTCTAGTGGGCCGGATTATCGTGAATGCCGGTGCATCCACGGCCACCCAGATTGACTCCGCTTTTAGCACCCAATTTACGCCGACGGCAGCAGTAGACCATAACTCACTTGCAAACCTCCAGGGCGGCACGGCGAATGAGTATTACCATCTCACCAGCGCTGAATACACGGGGACCGGAACTGGTAATTTCGTTAGGCTTAATGCGCCAACCCTGACTGGGAATGTAAGCTCCACATCGTTCAATTTTATGACAGGACTAGCCTCAGTCACCCCCCTAATGGATGGTGCTGCTGCGGTCGGAACAGCTACGGCGGTGGCCAGACAAGACCATGTTCACCCGACTGATACCAGCCGACAGGCCGCTTATACAAACCTGACCTCCATCGGTTCGCTTGCCAACGCTGCCGGGTTGCTGCGGAATAACGGATCTGGCACGTTCACCTATGATACGACTGCGTATCTCAGTGGAACTAAGGTAGATTCATTTAATACTAGAACTGGTGCTGTAACTCTAACTTCATCCGATGTAACTACAGCATTAGGTTATACACCAATAAATAAAGCGGGTGATTCTGGCATAGGCGCTCTGTCTATGGGAGATTTAACTGCTACCAGTGGCACCTTTGGCACTTCAAGCGGAATTAATTATGCCACTGTTGAGATAAAAGGAACGGGCACATATTCTGTTGGTGGTTATAGGTCATCTTTGGTTATCCATAGAGGTGCTACTACTGGGAACCAATCAGGACTAATCAGTTTAGGTACCACAGGAGGGACCAGCCTTTGGGGTATTGGAAATGATCTTAATGTTAATGGTGGTGGTGATTTATATTTCTATAATGGGCTAAACTCCACCATTCCTTTTTCTATATCTGGAAGTAATGTCTTTAGCTTTCAGAGTAATCCTGTCTCTATGGGAGCATTAACAGCTACCGCAGGAACATTCAGCGGTACAATCTCTACTGGTAAAGCAAGCATATATGATGATGGAAATGTTCACTTTCATGCTTCCAGCAGTCCCTTATGGATTGAATCTGGTGATAATTCTCCGGTTTATATAAATTATGGTGGCGGTCAGACCATATTAGGCGGTCTATTACAAGCTAAATCTCAGTTTACAAATCAATCTTCATACATAAACTATTGTTATCTTGGTGTAACAGATGATGGTGTTACAGATACAGTAGTTCTACTCCATCCGGCTTATAATGGAACATTGATTCAGAAATATGCTTTCGATGGTGAAATTACCTTTCAAAGAGGTGATACGGGCGGTTCTAATATAACAGATACCTATGACATTAAAACCTCAACAGCATATAATTCTAACACTGGTTTTATCACTTCAAGAGCAGCCATTAGTGTTGGTAGCCTTGTAACCTGTATTTACAGTGGAACACTCTATGTAGCTTTATATGTTCCTAAGGCATCTCTAAGAAGTGTTTATTACAAGGGTGATCTTCTTTCATCTTTCAATGTCCCCCAGGTGTTTTCTGCATCCAGTGTAACCAGTGTTACTACTTTAAGCAACAATATTACCTCTTTTGGTGGTCCGGTATCCACACAAGCCCTATCAGCTACCACAGGAACATTTAGCGGTTTAGGCACCTTCAATGCTGGCCTTTCCCTCGCCGCCAATTACGGCCTAGCCATCGCGGACGGCGCTCCGGGAGTTACCACCAGCAAGCTCTATTCCATCGCCACGGGCAGTCTTCAGTGGTCCGGGTCCACTGTGCTGACTTCAGGGAATATCGGTGGGTTTTCTTTCTATCAGGCACCATATACTAATCTCACCTCAATCGGCTCGCTAGCCAATGCCGCTGGTCTTTTACGTAATGATGGGACAGGAGTATTCTCATATGATACCACCGCATATTTAAGCGGAACTAAGGTAGATTCATTTAACACCAGGACCGGAGCCGTGGTTCTATCGTCGGCTGATGTTACAACCGCCCTTGGATTCACTCCTATCAACAAGGCCGGTGACACGGGGGTTGGGGATTTGTCCATCGGCGCCCTAACTGCCACAACCACGAAAACCAGTGTTTATACGGTGGCAACGCTACCTGCCGGGGTTGATGGCATGAGGGCCTTTGTGACCGATGCAACTGCTACCACGTTCGCCTCTGTGGTAGCTGGGGGCGGGACGAACCACGTCCCGGTTTACTACGATGGTGGGGCTTCTTCCTGGAAGATAGGGTGATCTATGCCTGAAGATTTTCTGACCAAGCGCGAGTTCGACGGGTTCTCCAAGACCGTTCAGGACGGCTTTAACAGGCTCCAGGAGAATTTGACGCAGGTCTCCGTAAAACTTGATACCCTTGTTAATAGCAGAGTATCGGAGGCGCGCGTGATTGGTGAGATTTCTAGCGAAATCAGGGCGATCAACCAACGCCTTGAGCGTCAGGAGCGCGAGACCTCGGAACTCAGACGCCTCCAGGAGACGGAAGTAGCTAATTTGCGAGACGAAATCAAGGGCGTCCAGGAGGAACAGTTGAACCATACGAAGGGCAATGTAAACTGGTTCATGCAGTTGGCCATGCTGGTCATAGCCGCTATCGTCGGTGGGATCATTACCAAGGCTTGGAAGTAATATAACCTTTCTATAACCTTTTCTGGAAGGATTCATGTCCGAAAGTATTGACGTTTCTACCATTACGGAGTACGGCCTTTTCAACATCAAGGCCGGGAAGCTCTACTACCACGATGAGGACGGAGACACTGAGCTTGGCGTGGCGTGGTCTGGGAACCATGCTGGGAAAAACAACCCGGACATGTGTGCCATCCGGGATATTGGTCCACTTCCTCCGGGATGGTATGAGGTTGGTGAGCCGTTCATGAACCCCGCGACTGGACCATTTTCGATGCGCCTCGCGCCCCACGAGGGCAACAAGATGTATGGGCGGGATGCATTCCTGATCCATGGACCGGCACGCGACCCCGAACATTATGGGGAAGAATCGAAGGGATGCGTAGTGAGCCCGCGCCCCATCCGAGAGCGGTTCCACCAGCTTCACCCCCATTGGCTGAAGGTGGTTACGGGAGAAGAAGAATGAATTGGAAAACGCTTTTCCACGACTGGCGGGGACAGCTTAGTTGGGGGCGGGTGGTTTCGTTCGTGGGCATCTGCATGGCCGTGATTGGCAACTGGACCGGCATGGACCTTGACCACACGAAGGCTTGGATTACAGTTGCTCTAGGTGGCTACGGATCGTCCAAGGCCACCGAGGCGATTGCGAGCATCAAGAACAGAATCATGCCTGAAAATGGAACTGATGCACAGTAACGACCCGCTTGCGAATCTCTCTGTATTCAGGGAGATTTGCAGGGTGTGCGGGAGAGAGCATTACACTTCTCTAGAGCAGGATACTTCGAGGATCTGGTGCGCCTGCGATTGTGGCCATGTATTCCCGATGAACAATAGAACGAGGTGGCAATGAGCCGATCGAGACGCAAGACGCCAGTTTGCGGGCACACCACAGCCGAATCCGAGAATAAGGACAAGCGCATCCACAACCGCAAGTTCAGGCGACTGGCCAAGACCGTGAACGATCCAGACAGTATGCCCCAAAAGAGCTATGAAGTGACTGATCCTTGGACAATGGACAAGGACGGGAAGCAGCGGTTCGATCCAGGACAATTTCCGCGGGGGATGAGGAAATGATTAAGGAATATTTTGCCTCCTTGACTAAGCCAGTGAAGGCGTTAGCATTGGTGTCCATCCTTGGAGTGCCCGTGTCTGCTGGCCTCACCCTCGTTTCCCGCTACAATCTTCATCAGGCCAATGAAAAGATGCGGGAGGCAGATGGATTGAGGAAGCAGGCCGAGGAAGCGCGAGCCGATGCTGCCGCTGCCCATGCCGTTGCCGAGGATTACAAGAAGCAGTTGGTGAAGGCCAACAAGGATCTGGCGAAGCTCCGGGAAGTCAATGATGCAGTCCACGTTCTCCCGGCTCCTGGCCCTGTCCCTGCCAAGAAGAAACAGTTGGTTGCGGACCTCCAGGCCAATGGGTTCGAGTTGGTTCTCAAGCCTTCCACAACCGCATCTGCTTATTTCGGGGTAACAGAGAAGGACGCAGGATTGATGTGGACGAACACGATGCAGGCGCTTCGGGTACCATCCCTTGAGATGAAGATCCAGACCCAGAACAATCTGATTGGCGGGTTGGTGGATGCGAAGAACATTGCTACCGCATATGCCGCCCAACGGACTCTTGAAGCAGATGGCTATCACAAGGCCGCAGATGCCTCCAGAAACGAAGCCGATTCCCTCCGGGTAGTGGTGAAGGATACACAGGAGGCGTTGAAGGCAGAGCGGAAGAAAAGGCTACTTTATTCGATTGGCGCGTTAGCTGCTGGTTATGCAGTAGCCAAGAAGTTCTAGGCGGGAAGATCAACCTACATTCCCCTTTAACCCAGATTAGGTGAGGAAGGGATAGTGCTGAGTTGCCGGCAGCGGTTGAGGCCGCAACCCGCCAAGGAAGGGGCTCTTCGGAGCCCTTTTCCTTGCACGTTCTGGGATCATGCGTAAACTACCTACCAAGTGGAGGGCCATTGAAGAAGAAAATCTACGTGGCGTCGAGTTACACCAAGGGCAACCAAGCGACTAATGTCCGTAATGCCATAGACGCCGCGAACGTGCTTGCGGGTTATGGGTTCGTCCCGTTCGTTCCCCATCTCTCCCATTTCTGGGATCTACTCTGGCCCCATGATTATGATTGGTGGATGGGTTATGACGATGAATGGCTTCAGGTCTGTGATGCGGTTCTAAGGCTTCCCGGAGAATCTCTGGGGGCCGACAAGGAAGAGGCGAGAGCCCATGAGTTGGGCATTCCCGTCCTCTACTCTCTGGAAGAACTTCTTTTGTGGAGGTTTGATGGCTGAAAGTCAAAGTAAGAAGAAACGTTGGCAAGCAAAGCAGGAATACAGATCCCAGCACTCCTTAGCAGAGGAATCACTGCTCTCTGAAGAGCCCAAGAAATATGATCCGACTGCGACCACCGAAGATCTGATCGCGGACCTCAGGCGGGTTCAGGAGCAGAAGCCCGAGACCTACATCACACGCAAGGTCTACCGTAAGCACGGGAAGTATTCAGACTCGACTTGGGACAGCCGTTTCGGGACATTCCATGAGTTCCGCAGGCAGGCCCGTCTTGAGCTTTCCAGGGGCCAGCAGGCGCTTGAGAAGCAGATTGCCAAACACGCCAGCCTCGATGCGCGGCGGGGTTTCATGGAGGTTGAGGTTCTCCCTTGGAACGGGAAGTACGAGAGGGACTTCTCGGGCCGCTGGCAGACCATGATCGTTGCCTCTGATTTTCACGATAAGGACACAGACCCTTTTGCTCTGGAGGTTTTCCTTGAAACGTGCAAGCGCATTAACCCTTCCGTCATTTGCTTGGCGGGTGACGTTTACGACAACTACGAGTTCTCCAGGTTTGACAAAGACCCCCGTGGATGGGACGCGGCGGGACGCCTCAGTTGGGTTCGGGACAACCTGTTTGGGCCTCTCCGGGCATCCCTCCCATCTTGCCAAATAGATCTTCTGGCGGGCAACCACGAATTTCACCTGCTCAGACACATGAGCGAACGGACGCCCGAGATGCGGGCCATCCTTTCAGACTTTATGGGGCTAACGCTAGCAGACCTCCTGGGTCTCAAGGCGTTTGAGATCAATCTTGTTTGCCAGCATGATCTATCAGCCTTCAAACCATCTGATATTCGTAACGAGATCCGGAAGAACCGGAAAACCTATTTCGGTTGCGTCACGATTGACCATTACCCTGATCCCAAGTTTACGTTCGGGACCAACTGGATAGCTGGGCATACCCATAAGCCTCAGGTTTTCACTCACTGTAACGAAGTTCTAGGCTCCGTGTGGGGCGTGACAAACGGATGCATGGCCCGTGTGGACAACTCCTACACTGACCGAAACCGGAATCAGAATGGGTTTACGATTGTCCACGTTGATACGCACACCAAGACCGCCAACATGGAACCCATCATTTTCTCCGACAATGCCGTAGTTGTTGGGGGGGTAAGATATACCAGAAAGTAACACGTTTTGTTGCTTTTGGCAAACGAAACGCCTAATTTATTTAGTCTTTTCGTCGCCTTGAATCAACCCCCAAGGGCGCCCATAATGGGTTCATCTTGGGGGTTCCTATGTCTGACTGGTTTATTTCTGAAGAGGGGAACCCGGAAGACGGGTATACCTGGAACCTTTTGAAGAAGGAGGGCCAGCGAGCCGTACTGGTAGCCCAGTGCTTCGATGAGCGCTACGCCGAAGAGCTTCTGGATGCAGCCAAATGGCGCGAGGCGTTC
>JAEHJW020005237.1_pt2 | contig 20259 bp, 35 predicted proteins | sample 9271431 | NCBI WGS metagenome assembly JAEHJW02 | reverse complement strand
ATGACACAGCAAAACCCCAAGACGATGGTTTACACCGTTGATCTAGGCAATGGCACGGTGATGGACGTAGAGGGGCCGGAAGGCGCTACGCCGGAGCAGTTGCAGGCATTTATCGCGCAGAGCGGTGGGGCTGAGCAAGCCGGGGGCAATCAGAATGTCGCCCAGCCCCAAGGGAATACGCCGCTTGATCCTACCGGTTCCATGGATATCGGCTTTGCTGATCCCACGGTGAATGAAGCCAACAGCCGTCCGCCCGGTTCGGAGGAATATGTCTCTGAGGTAAACGCGGGCATCGCTGACGGCTCTATCTCGACGCCTGAACAATTGGCATCGGTTGCAAGTCGCTACGGATATTATTACAAAGACCCGGCCCAGATTGAACAGTTTTTCACTCAGTTGAAGGGCGGCGCTGCGTTCGGTGGTTCGGAGCCTCCTGAGTATGCTTCCAATATCTCGGACGTTCGCGATCTATCCGGGAATGGTGGTGTAGCTGAAGGCGCGGATGCGTTTGCGCGGGGCGTTCCTGCTGTCGTCGGACTTGATGATGAAATTGGCGCAATTTATGATACGGTGACAGGCAATGGAAACCTTACAGAAAATCTTGCCCGCAACCGTGCCATCCGCGATTTCGATGAAGATAACAACTTCTGGAGCCGCCTTGGTGGTGAATTACTCGGCGGGGCAGCGCTTCCGTCCGAGGTTGTCAATGTCGCCCGGAATGCTGGCCGCATGGCGATCCGTGAGGGGCTTGGAAAGGAGGCGGCAAGGAAAGCGGCGCGCTACGCTGCTTCGCGTCAGATGGGCCTTGAGGGCGCTGGCTACTCTGCTTTGCATGGCTTTGGTTCAAGTGATGGCGGGATTGGCGACCGGGCGCTAGGAGCGGTTGCGGAGGCCCCGCTAGGGTACGCGGGAGGGCGCGCGCTAGGTGGCGTTGGCGGGCGCTTGGCTGGGGCCGCCGAACGGCGTGTTAACACGCTTGGCGAGCAGGGCGCTTTCGCAGATGCAGCGGAACGGCAGGGCATTGACTATCTTGCCGCAGATCGTCCAGGCGCGTTCGGCTCCCAATTTGCTACGGCCATTACCAATCTAACCCTTGGCGGTATTCCTTTGTCGTCTGCGGCTGAAAAGACGGTTGCAACGGCTAAAGCAGCGAGGGACAGGCTTTCGCAGCGCATCGGCTATACACAGGATAGATTTGGCGCGGGCAGGGCAGCGCAAAAAGGCGCAGAGGCGTGGATGGATGAAACCGCTAGTCGTGGCGGAAAACTCTATGACGCCATCCCGATTAAGGGAGATGATGCGGCTGTCATCAATGGCACAAAGGCCACTCTTGCTGATTTGAACCGTGGCTTGAAGAGCAACGCAGAATTATCGGCTCTTGTGTCTGACCCTCGCCTACAGGCATACCAGCGCGCCTTCAAAGGCTCTACGGAGCAAGTGCCGATTGGACTGCTTGACAGCAACGGGAACCCAATGACGCGCACCGTACAGCGTGGGGGTAGCCTTTCATGGCAGGACTTGAAAAGCTTCCGTTCCTACGTTGGCGAGCTTGCCGGAAAGCCATCATTGCAGAATGACACCTCGCAAGGAAAGCTGAAGGCGCTTTATTCAGCGCTTAGCCAGGATATGGAGGCGACCGCATTACAGAAGGGGCCGCGAGCCTTGACGGCTTTTCGTCGCGCTAACGACTACTGGCGAGGTAGGGAGAACCGCATTGGCGAGGTCATAACGCCATTGCTCGGCAAGAAAATGGATGCAACGTCCGAAGGGGCATTTAAGACAATTCAGAATTGGGCGAAGGAGGGTAATCCCGATTTTTCCAAGGTCGCTCGCCTATTCCGTTCTCTGCCTGAAGATGAGGCTAATACCGTGAGGGCCAGCATCCTCACTCGGCTAGGCATGGTGAGCAAGGGAAGGCAGGATGATACCAGCGAGGTATTCTCGCCATCCGACTTCCTGACGCACTGGAATGATCTGGATAAGCGGGCAAAGGGTGTTCTCTTTCAAGGGCAACATGCCAAGGATTTGGATGATATTGCCAAGGTTGCCGCAGGCATGAAGGCCAGCAGCCGCTACGCAAACACATCCAAAACGGGTATAGCTGTGGGCGCTACGGGAACGGTTTCTGCCGCAATGGAAGGCATCTTGACCGGGGGTCTGACTATTGCCGCACAGATAGGCTCCGGCCTTCTGCTGGGCAATCCGGCCTTTGCCAAGTGGATGGCGGCGCTTGCTCGCAAACCCGGCCCATCCGCAGCGTTGGCGCATATCGAAAGGCTGGATAATCTGGCCCGTTCCAATCCTCAGATTGCGGCGGACATATTTGAGTTTCAGGAGAAGGTTGCGCAGCAGTTTGCTCAGCCTGTAGGCCGCGCCGCTGCATCAAACGAGAATGGCGAAAACCAGTAGGGCCAGAGGGTATCGCAACGGCAGGCGGTTTATGATCCATAATATCAGGACTGCCTGCCAAACCACCATGGCCAAATGGTACAGGAATACCCGTTGAAAGCCCAGCGGATATAGTCTATCGTCCCCATGTCGGCAGATACACGTCCTGCGCCGTGGACATGAAGTAAGGTGTATCTGTGCAGCGCATCGGCAACCCAATCCCTATATTTCTGGACGCCCGCGGCAATTTGCTGGACGGCGGTAAGATTTATATAGGCGTCAAAAGCGGAGATCCTGAAACGGATCCGATTGCAGTTTTCTGGGATCCTGATCTAACCCAGCCCGCGCCGCAGCCTATTCGCACGCTAGGCGGCGTTATCGTCAATGGCACGCAGCCAGCGTCAATATTTATCTCTGAGGCTGATTACTCATTGCGCGTGCGTGATGCCAATAACGCTCAGCTAAATTACTCCCCTTCGGTATACGTCAATACGTTATCCAGCCCTAGCGGCTCTTCTAATGTTGGTTATCAGTCCCGTACTGTTTCCACTCGACTGAGTGATACTATAAATATCGCTGATGAAGTCGCAACGCCGCTTTTGGTAGCGGATTGGGCGTCAGTGTTCAATCTGGCACTGGAGAAAGCGTCTCTTAGAAAGTGTGGCGTTTTTGTACCAAACTTTGGATTTGATTACACTGTCAGCACAAGCATAAACCTGCCTGTGGGGACCTCGCTTTATTCAAACCCTGGGGAAAATCCCAACATAAAGCGCGGCGCCGGTTCTTCAGCAATGGGTACTGGCATAGTGATTATGTCAACCGATAGCACGATTGCTTATTTGAAAATTGATGGAAGCGCCGCATCTCAAACCACTGAGGCTTATAGCGTTCTTGGCTATCGCATACAAAGGGCGAAAGTCATCGGCTGCGAGATCCGCGAAAGCTATGGCATCGGGATCGGCTGGAGTGAATGCGCCGATTGCGAGTGCATTGATACGACTGTCATAAACACACGGCTTAGCAAGCCAGGATTTTGGAATGACTATGTTTCTACTGCGGAGTTTTATGCGGTAGGCAGGCATCGCTATATCAACTGCAATGCGGTTGGCAACCAGTTGGACGGCGTAATAGTTGGGGCAAATGACTGCCTATTCATTGGTGGTCGATATTCCAATAACGGATACGGTGGAGATTATCTCGGCGCACTAGGCGCAGGCGGGATCTATACCAACGATACTAAAATCCTCAACCGCATCACGATCATAGGTGCCGAATGCGATGATAACAGCGAATTTGGTATCAACGCCCATGCCAACTTCGCTGTAATAAGTGACAATAGGTGCAGGAATAATCAGCTTGCCGGTATACTCATGCGCGGCGGTACGGGCTTCCATGTTAGTGGCAATATCTGCAATGAAAATGGGTGGTATACAGGTAGCTCAAACCCGTCCGCCTATATCCGCGCTGGCATTCTGTTCTTCCCGGCATGCTCTGTTGGTCACTTCAATGGCAACACGTGCGTTGATACCCGCCCAAGCGGCGCGACCCAGCAATGGGGCATCCACTTCGCAAAGGACGCGGAAGGCGGTGGGAATTGCAACTTCATAACGATTGGCGGCAATCATACCCGCTTCAACACGATCGATAACGACAATGTCAAGCCGGGAGCATACGACCAGCCTACGTTGATCGGGCTAGTCTACCGGGATTGGATAGACATTGGGCGCACATTGTGGTCACCGACTGTCGGGGCCTCCGGAGGGAGTGGCACGCTTGGGACGCCGGTTATCGTTGAGGCACGCTATTCCAAGGCCGACAACATCGTGCAGTTTCAAACCACATTCCAGTTCAAGAAGGGCAGTTATACAGGCAGCAATGCTTATCTGCTAAGTGTACCAGCTGCCCCCAAATCTGGGACACAATTTAGCGTTTCCTGCCTAAATCTTAGCGGCGAGCGCACTGTCTTTGCCCATTGCTCAGACGGGACATCCATCAGGATTGTGGACAGCGCTCTGACTGACAATGATTATTACATACTGACCGGCACCTATGAGGCAAATCCATGAGCAAATCCCGTTCCCTCTCTGGTTTTGCATCGGTGCTGAGTGCTACCGATCCCGTTATTGATCCAGCGGGCGACATAGAAAAGCTGTTTGGCCTCCAATTGGACGGCACAGGGGCGCTTCAATCCGTTGCAGATGGCATAACCGCGTCATTCTCTGTTTCGGCCTATGTGGAAAATCTTGGAGGCACGGCTTAAAATGCCAAACTACAAATATTCTGGCGTATTGCGGGATCAGTTTGGCCGCCCTGTTCCGGGCGCGCAAGTCGCAGTTGATTACGCTTTTGATGAAAGTCCTGTTAGCCTTTTTGATGCGAACGGCTTTCCTATAAGCAATCCTTTTCGCACCAACGATCTGGGCGACTATGAATTTTATGTCGCTATTGCCAATTCGTACATTCTGAATTTCTACTATGGTGGACGCAGGGTTTACAGCGAGCAGGTTATTATCGGCCCCTATGCAGGAGAAATCGTAGGATCTGTAGAAATCCCACCTTTCATCGTGACTGATAACACTCAGGCAGTTTTTACGCTTCCGGTTTTGGTCACATCGTCTGTTGTGGTTTACCTCAACGGGGATCGTCAACTGAGGTCTTCATACAGCGTTGCCGGTCCTGTGGTTACACTCGATCCTCCTGCTCGCAAGGGTGATGAGGTTGTATTTGTTGTTTCCGAAATGGCGCCCGATCAAGGCTTCCAAAACGGATACGCCACAAGCATCTTGGGCCTGGATGGGAATGGCATTGCTGTTTATGAGCCGCGCCCGCATCAATCCTTACTTGCCAAGCTGCCATGGCAGCGTGTGGACGATGTGCTTAATGGCACGATTTCCCCTTCATTTGACGCCACCGCTTACATTCAAGAGGCTTTGGATTATTTTGCTGGCCAGATCATCGAACTGCCGCGCGGCATCCTGTATCCGCGCAAGACCATGTTTGTATCTGCCAACACGGATTTGCGCCTTGGGTCGGACGTTAAGTTAATCACTAATACCGCCGCTTGGATCGACAGCGGTATTGAAACTACCCTGACAGGCGGAACCGGTGGCGCAGACATTGGCTTTCTGATTGCCAACAAGAATTGGAATGCATCCAGTCGCATAGATGAAAATATCTGCATTTCTGGCGGCCAATACATTCGTGACCTAGATGGCGTAGGCCGTAAAGGCCATGCTATCATGCTGCGAAAGGCCCTTCGCAGCAAGTTTGACCGGGTGCATGGCATCGGGGGATGGAACACCTTTGCCATTCTGAACAGCCGGGATGTGACTGTTTCCAATTCCTCTGGCCTTGATAACGCCAATGCCTCCTTTGACACTTGGGAGGGTTCCGAGGACATTAAATTCGACACGTGCGTATCACGTACCAGTCCCGGTCGAGAGATTGCACAAGCGTTTATGGCCAGCGGCATGGCGACCGACGGCACGCCGGGTAACACTCGCGGCATCCAGTATGTGAACTGTTCGGCTTATGGGGTACGCAGGCCGACCGGCTTTGCGTCCGCGTTCATCGCTAATGCTATTGGGGTGGGATCGTCGGTCAGCGACGTGCAATACGTCAATTGCTACGCGGATGACGGTGACCTTGGCTTCGTGGCGCAGGGTGATGTGACTGGCGTCACCGGTGTTAACAACGTCCTTCGCAACATCGACGCGGGGCCGGTTCTTTACACCAGCGACCCAAGCGGCGAGCCTTCGGGCTGCTTCCTTAATGCCACGCTGATTGACTGCGCAAGCGGCAACGCACTTGTTTCTATTCGGGGGAGAAGAAACAAAGCGCATGTTCGGGTGGCCGGAACATATGCCGCAGCGGCTATTGTTCGCTTTGAAACAACGGCGAAGAAGTGTGAGGCTATTATTGATGGCGTCATAAATGAGGCTGTGCCGGTAGTTGATGACAATCCAACCGGCCTGAACTGTGCGGAATGGCGCGATGTAAATGATAGCGTCGTATTCACTAAAGGTTCTGGTAACGCGGACGTGTTCACGCTAGGCAAGAGTTTCCGTCAACTCCTGCAATCGGGGGCAACTGGGAACTTTGAGGCCATCCATGTTGAAATGGATGCGCGGGAATACGGGACGGCAGGAAAGTTTAACGTCGGGGTGCAAGGTATTGGCCGGTCAAATAGCTCTGGCAATGTCTTCGGCCTTGCAGGCTATGCGCAGATTGGGGCCAGCGGCGCGGCAAGCGCTGAAGCGTGTGGCGGCGAGTTCAACACAGACGTTCGGTGCGCGACGGTCGCGCGCAAGACTGGTGTGCAGGCTGTTGACGTTTCCACGTCTGTAGGTGCCGGGTCCGCAATTGACGCGGCGTTTTGGGCAGCGCGTCAGGTTGGTGGCGTTGGCTATCTCAATGGCGTCCAATTTGGGACCGGGTCAGACAGCGAATTTGCGGTAAAGGCTGGGACAACCAACGCCCTATTATCGGTAAAGGCTGGGTCCGGCGTCACCATAGGTTACGGGCTGGACGCTAACGATCTATCCTTTGCGCAGGCGGCAATCGGCTTGCGTGCGCAGGCTGTTGGGCATAGGATTAGCTGGGGGATTGGCTCCAACGCTAATCGCGATGGCGGTGAAATCCGGTCTGATGCCAGCACTGCGGCAGGCAAAATCATCTTTACGAATGGCGGCTTAGTTGTCCAAAACAGCGGAGGCACGCTGGGCATTTCTGTCGATGGCGATGGCACCAATCCTGTTAATCTGACGGTTGCGGGTGCTACCAAAAAGGTTCAAGCGTCCGCGTCTCCGCCCGGTGGCTCCCTCCTGCTTTATGTGGCCCCATGATGTTTTATCTACTCCCGGCTGAAATCCGTGATGCGCTCATCCAGTATCTTTCAACTCGTCCTCTGGGTGAGGTTTTAAACGGCTATGAGGCGCTTTTAGCTTTGCAAAAAGTCGAGGCAAGCGAGGAAGAAAAATGACCAGAAGCCGCGAAACCGCCGATATCGTCCGCCGCGTCGCTACGCCGTCCGGCGAGCCGATCAGCATAAAGACTGCCCCCGGCGCTACGTCGGCGCAGGCTTATGGGTACAATATCCTTGGGGAAAACCAGTCGAACACTGGCGGCTATAGTCTGGAGTTTGTTAGTTACGTCCATACCGGAGCCATGACTGACGGCTCCAATGATATCCCGTCCGGCCAAATTTACCGGTACGATGATATGCAGTCCGGCTTTGCGACGGGTGAATTTCGCGTACTGCAAACCCCGCTACCCGTGGGGTCTGGGCTGCTTCACGCCCCAACACAGCCGCAAAATTTCAGCATGTCCCTTTCGGAAAAGAACCCGCAAAACCGGTTTGCTGACACCGGGTTCAAGGGCGAACTGCGTCTTTACTCCAACGCGATCTTTGCTGAAATCCGCGTACCTGAAACTTTGGATTTCACAGCGGAACTAGGTAATCTTCGCATTGGTTTCAACGTCCCCAGCATGTTCTATGTGGCCAAGTCGGAGCGCACGGCAAACTACCAGGGTGTGTTCGAGCATGCCAAAACCCACAGCCCTTACGGCTTTGATCCGAACTCTATAGCTACCGATGGGTTCGGCATGTGGGGGACCGGCTTCCGGCCATATCCGAACGCCATCACCATCGTTAACGGAGGGTCGGGCTACACGGCTGGCGACCGTCTTACCGCGAACACGGGATATGACGGCACATTCAACGAAAACAGCGTTATTCAGGTTCTCACCGTCAACGGCTCTGGCGTCATTCAAACGGCAGAATTGTACCGCGCGGGCAGTTATGAAACCGCGCCTCCTTCGCCTTGCCCTGTAACGGGTGGCACTGGAACTGGAGCGACTTTCAGCTTCTACATGCGCGCTCAGGTGGGTACGCAGCCGCAAGCCTATCTAGGCATTGCTGGTGGGTGGAAGTGGGCCGTGGACGCCGCGCCGCTACCGGGCAGATACGCCAAACTTACCGAAGGCTTTGCCCGGATGCCCAACGGCAAAGGGATCAAGGCTCGTAATGCCGCTGGCTCTGCTGACATTGACGTTATCAATACCAACGCCGCCGATTTTGTAACGCTGGCTGGCAAAGAGGTGGTCCCGACTGTCGGTTGGTCACCCACGCTTGGGACGGTAGGCGGGTCGTCAACATTTGCCATTAATTCCGCACGCTGGCGCAAGATCAATGGCGTTGTGTCGGTTGATATATCGTTCCAGATCACGGCGATTGGCACCGGTACTGGCGGTATCACGGCAGACTTCCCGACTGCGACGGGCGGCTTTGCGAAAGTCGGATACGGCAAATGTCCAACATCAGACGCAGGGCTAACCGGCTTTGCAGCGGCGGGCGATGCTGTTATCGTGTTCAAGAAATCTGATGGCACAAATCCGCTTGTCGATGGCGCGTTTTATACCATCCATTACGAATATGATGCGACAAGTTAGGATTATCCATGAGTGACGATTACCGCGATTTGCTCGCCTGCTACCGCTCCGGCCAGATATCCGAGAAGCAGTGGCAAGCCCATTTATCCGATCCGCTGTTTCGCCTATGGCTGGATCACCACCGTAAGGAGAATGTCAAGTGAGCGGACTTGGACCACGACGGCCCACCGAAGAGAAAAAGCGTACCGCGACGGCGCCTAAGCCGAAGCCCGCGCAGACAGCATCCATCAAGCCTAAGGATCGCAAAGGCTAATGCTCATTATCGGCCTTGCTGTCTTTGGCGCTTTGTTGGTGATAGCAAGGCTGAGCCGCAATGACGGTATTATCCTGAGTGCGGTGACGCTGACATGTGTGTGGCTGTCGTGGTCTGGCTTCATACTGGCGACAGAGATATATGAGCCTTGGTGGTTCGGCATCGCTATTGATGCTATCGCTGCCTTCGCGCTGACCGCTCCAGGCGCTTCGCGAGGCCTGGTAGCTTTGGCTTCGCTCTATTGGGTCCAGATCGCGGTGCATACATCCTACGGGTGGAGCCTGACCACGCAGGGCAAGGAGCCTTACGAGCTATGCACGAACGTAATCGACGCGCTGGCAGGTCTGCAAATCCTGTTTGTAGGGGGATGGGGCATTGTGGATATTCTGCGTGGCGGGGGCGTACATCCTATGGAGCGCGGCGAACCGGATTATCTCGGCATGGCAAAGCGCGGCAGTGAGAAATGATCGAGCCGAACCATGATGTCCGCATGGGCTACACCATACTAGCCGCTGCATCCGGGGCTATAACCTCGCTTGCCTTCATGAAATGGCGAGAAATGGACTGGCTTACGGTGTGCCTAACCATCTTTGTCGGATTTACTTTCGCCTTGTTTGCCGCACCTTATATCGCCCACAACCTGATTGGCATTGATGAGAGTGACGCCCGCGCCGTTTCTATGATAACATACACGTCGGCTGCTGGAGCGCACATCATTTTGCCTCGCATCGTGAAGTGGGTCAGTGGCATGTTTGGAGCGAAGGAATGACGGACCCCTTCATCCTGTTCACGTTCATGCTATCGGTTGCCGCTCGCTCGGTTCTAACCGTCATGACGCTTCCGCTGTTGATCCTGTTTGGTGAGCATTTCAAACCAAGCCAGCGCATCGGCTTAGCTCTCGCTGCATCTGGATCAATGATGATGGTCCCCATCTACTTCATGGGCGCCAACCGTACACCCTTCGATGGATGGGCATCGCTCATGGAGACGATAGGCGTCATCATGTTTTTGTGGTCCACGACGCTGCGCCACTACCGGCATCACTGGCAGAATGTCCAGCAGGCGCGCTATTATGACCGCGTGTTGAAAAAGAGGGATGACTTGATATGACCATAGAAAGCATGATCGATGCCACGATTGGCAAAGAAGGCGGTTACGTCAACAATCCGAATGATCGCGGCGGTCCTACCAATTGGGGAATAACTGAAGCCGTGGCGCGTCGGAATGGCTATGCTGGCGATATGAAGGCCCTACCCCGCTCTACGGCGGTTTCGATCTATCGCAGCGAATACGCTATCAAGCCGGGGTTCGCAGCAGTCGCAGAAATCTATCCCAAAGTTGGCGAAGAGCTATTTGACACTGGCGTCAACATGGGGCCTGCGCGCCCTTCGATCTGGCTACAGGAATGGCTTAACGCTCTAAATCAGGGCGGCAAGCACTGGCCCGACATCGCTGAGGATGGAAAGATTGGCAACGGCACGCTGGCAGCGCTCAAAGCCTATAAGGCGCTCCGTGGCGCGGAAGGCGAAACCCGCCTAGTCGCGGCACTGAACGCTTCTCAGGGGGAGCGATACAAGCAGATTGCACGCGCCAATCCTTCGCAGGAACATTTTCTGTACGGTTGGCTGGGGCGCATGCTATGAAGCCATGGTGGATACCCGACGCTCGTGGCGTCATTGGCATAGGCATATATCTGCTTGTCCTGATGGTATTCGCCCTGATGGCATGGAAGGCCGAACTGCGCCAAGACGAATTTTTCAAGACGGTTTCAGCCCTCATTGTCGGCGCCTTCATCAAGGACGTTGTGGCATGGGCCTACAGTGCCACCAAGGGGGGCGGTGAACTGGCCGAGCGCAATGCTGCTATCGTTGAGCAGAAGGCTGTGGAGGCGAAGGAATGATCCCTGCTTTGGCCATCCTCAAAGCCAATTGGAAATGGATCGCCCTAGCAGCCTTCGCCGTATGGATCTGGCGGGTAGACGACCTTCGCGAAACATACAAGGCCAAGTGGCACGATACCGAACAGGAGTACGCCACCTTCCGCAAGGAAATGACGGATCGCACCACGCAGGCTCTTGCGAAGGAAAAGGCCCAGGCTAAAGCCGCTGACAAGGAATATACCCATGCGCTCAATGACGCTCGCGACGATACTGACCGCTTCATTGCTGCTAACAGCGTGCGGCAAGAAAGAGTTTGTCCCAACGCCCCCACCTCCGCGCCAAGTCCCAGCGTTCCTGCGCCAGTGTCCACCGGCGTTATCGTGGATCAAGCCGACGTGCGAGCCTGTGGGAGCCTCTACGCCTACGCCGCCTCAGCCTACAGATGGGCCAACGAAATAGACAGCCAGCCGTAGGGCATCATCCCATCCCCCAATTTGCGGATGGCGGCGACACGGCGATAGGGTCAGTCATGGGCGGGTTCCTCCAGCTCGTTGATGATCGCGGCGAACCGGTTGCAGATGGCGCTACTGGATGCGATCACATCAAATGCCATTGGAAAGATGCGGGGACCGATGCCCATTTCGGTCAATTCGTCGCGTAGCTTTTCGGCTGCCGCTTGGACAACGCGCGCTGTTACCCCGCCCATTCGCCCGAACCTTCCTGATGGAGGGCGGCGTAAATCTCGTCCAGAACTTGAACGTAATGGCTGCACCGGGTCCGCTCTTTCCGGCCCAGATCAACGTCGCCTTCGCTGTGGATCAAACGAGCAAGTCTTGCCTGCTCGCCATACCATTCCAGCGCGCTCCGCAAATCCTGCGCGGGGTTGGTCATTTCATTTCCTCCGGTTCGCGGCTTTTGGGATCATCGCTAAACATGCGATCTATCTGGCGATCCTCAGACCTACAGGAATTACACATAAGCCCGTGATCTATGGGATTGGTCGAGCCGCACATGCTGCAACGTGGTTCGGCGTGAGGGCAGTGTTTCATGGGGTGTCGGCCTTCTGCTGGATGTCGGATAGCGTCAATCTCACCTGATGCCATGCCTTGCGCAATCCGTTTCTCTCTGGCTTTCCGTCATAGGAACCACGCGTTTCCCCTCCATCGTAGTAACGGAACATCTCGCGCATGGCTTCCTCAGCCAACTTGAGGCCTATTTCCGCCTTTTGGAGCGCGGCTATAGCAACCTCCCCCGCCTCCACCCGATCCAGGAGAGCTTCGATGTTGTTGCGCATGGCGACGATGAGTGCGGCGTCAACGTCGTTCACCTGAACAAGGTTGGCGTCATATCGCTCTTGAAGAAAAGCGATATGCTTGCCGTTACCGCTGATCGTGGCGGGATAGTCCTTGTCGTCGCATTCGGGATAGCTTTTGGGTTCAATGCGACTGGCCAAAGGCCCCGCCGTCGCCTTCCCCAGCAATTTGCGCAGTTCTGCGATGGTGTCAGTCATCAAGTCTCTCCATGGCAGCGCGCAAACGACGCTTACGGTTCTCAATTGCCTTTGGCGTGAAAGGTGCATGAGATACTAGCGGGTTGATTGTGGCACGGTGGCCGGGGCGGGTGAGTTTCATGCACTCAACTCCGAAAGTTCTCGCTTCAGGCGATCAATTTTGCGCTGGCGGATAACAGCCTCATCCTTTTCAACCGCATCTTCTATATCAAGCGCTGACTGAACGCGCTCTGAAAACGATCCTCCCGCAATATAGCTATGCTGGAACCCGGCGCTATCAAAATATGTGACGCCGCCGACTGTAAATTTTGAGTTCTCCCCATGATCGTAATAAGCCGGCCCCAACATCCAACTTGCACGAAAGGCAGTGTGCTTTTTGAAAATTTCCATTGCGGCATCGAGTGTCGCGCACTCCCTCTTGGTTAATTTAGTCATCATCCCTCTCCCAAAACAGCACAAGCAGCCCGCATATTCTTCACATGCTCATCCAACCGTGCCAAGCACGAATAGAACAAGTCATTCTCTGCATCCCATTGGCGTTTCTGGCCGGGTGCAGGATTGAGCCGTTCGACGGCGCGGGCGAAATAGGGATAGGTGGGGGTCATTTGCGATCTCCATGCCATTGCTTGATGCGCCAGATGCCGTTGCAGAATATTCCGCTTTCTGACATTCGCGGAAAAATGCCAGTGATCGCATCCCGGCTGCACCAAGGGTTGCTGTCATTCCACACATGGCCGCCGCCATCACGGCTGAACCATTGGGGCCAGCCATATCCTGTCGGACGCTCCATCTAACCGTCTCCATTCAAAGATTGATCCAACTCACTCGCCCAATCCTTCCAGTCATCGCGCTCAAGCAAAAGCGCATCATACTTCTTCTTACTCACAAACATGTCATTCCTCCTCAGAGCCAGTCAGGTGCAGATTTACGCTCGCCACGCATCGGCATAAGCACACCCATAAAATCGCCGTCGCCAGTTTGAATAAGATGTGGGCTTACCGGATCATCGCCAATGATCGTTATATGATCCCCAAAAGACTGGAGATATTTGCGATTGAATGAGCGGACCGGCGCATCTTCCTTTGGTGCGGGGACAAACCTACGCCAATCGGGATAGTTTGAGTAATCAATAACTGCCTGCCCGATGGTAAGGCGGGCATCAGCCACACGCTCAATCGCATATTCTGCCGTGTCTTCCTGATCGTTAGTGCGACCGCCTTGAACGATGGCGATATAGCCCTTCTGCTCTCCAGTTAAGATGCATACCAGCCATTCACCTAGATAATTTCGTTCGGGCTTAATAATCTTAGGCAGGCGCACAATCACACTTTCATTGACCATGCCCTCTTTGTCATTGGCGACGCCCAGTCGGTACCCGTCAGTTGCTACACAGATAGCGCCGCCCTTTAGATTGGCCTCAACACGAACGCCCTGCAAATAGTAGCGGGTTTCCTCCGTTGGCATAAAACCACGAACCTTGACGGCGCTTGCGAGCCTTACGGCAAAAGCGGCCTTTGGATATTCACTCATACATTCCTCCTCATTTATCAGAAAATATTGCTACCAACGATAGCCGTCGCCATGCCAAGCCCGATAACCGACATGACAAGGATGTGATCAGCGCCGTTCCTTTCAGAAAGCTGCGTGATCGTGGCGGCGCATGTGATACAGAACAGCCCGAACATCAGAATGAAGATTATGGTCATTCTGCGCCTCCGCAAGCGGCTTCGATCAGCCGGTAATTGTCGCAATACGCCTTTTCGACTGGCCATACTGCATCGGCGTAATCTTCCCAATGATCGTCATTGCCGTAGTTGCGGCCAAACGGGCCATCCAGCGAAGGCTGAAGCAGTTCGCCCAGAACCTCGAACGCCTCCTTCGTGTCGAGCGTGGCCAGCATGTCCTTAACTTCCTGTCGCATAAAACCTCCTCACTTGAGGCCACAACCATACCAAACATTATACGCATGTCAACGCTTGCAATGAAGTTTTTTATGTGCATACTGGCCCCATCAACATGAGGTGAGCATGACGAGAGACGAAACCATTAAAGCGATGCTAGAGGACGGCGCAAGCTATGCGGAGATCGGCAAGCATGTCGGGCTATCCCGCCAGCGTATCGGTGCATTGGCTAAGGCAATGGGTATTACCCGGCCGCGTGTGCAGGCCCCGGACAATGCCGATAACGCTACTCCTAGCGAGATGGCCGAACTGGCAGAATGCAATATGGGCATGGATTACCATATCCGTGAATATCGCAAATATCGTGACCGCCGCCGAACACTGATGACGAGGATACGAGTGCGCAGACACGCAAGGAGGGATAAATGATCCGCCTTCACCCCATTCTCTGGTGGCTGACAGCCCCATATCATTTCACACGCATGTTCTTGAGGAGGAAACTGTGATGGATAACCACCAGCTAACCGAACGCGAATACCGCACAAAGCAATACATCGCCAACGCCGTTAAACGCGGCATCAATCCGACATTCGAGATCATCGCTAAAGCCTTGGGCATGGGCGTTGAAGCTACTGGCAAGGTTGTCCGCAGCCTGGACGCAAAGGGATACATCGAGCATAAGCGGTCACTTGAGGGGTATCCTTACGTCACCGTTCGCGATGTTCCGCCTCGCATGGCTGGATCGATCGCATGTCCTCGTTGTGGCTGTCGCTCTGATGTGTGCGACCATAGCGCTGCGATGCTTAGCAGTGGGCGTGTAGGCGGCTGGCAGATGAGGGTGGTAGGATGAACGTAATCATTGGATGTGAGGAAAGCGGTGTGGGGCGTCGCATTTTTCAGGCGAAGGGCCACACCGCAACGTCTTGCGACATAAAGCCGGCAAGGGACGGAGATACGTTTTGGCATTGGCAGGGTGACATTGTGGCATATCTTGAAGGAGTGGAAGACGGGTATTACGATCTCGGGATATTCCACCCAGAATGCACAACGGTTTGCGTTGCTGGAAACAGGACGTATGCACCCGGTGGCATCCCGACAAAGGCCAGGACGGATCAGATCGATTGGATCGTCAACCTTTGGCTTCTTGCGGAACGCAAGTGCAAGCGCATCGCATTTGAGAACCCGGCAAGCGTAATTTTCCCAGTTCTCAGGTCCATGGGGGCGGATGTCCAATATGTGCAGCCATGGCAACATGGGCATATGGAGCAAAAGAAAACAGGGCTAGCACTTTGGAATTTGCCGCGCCTTACTGAGACGAAAAACGTCTATGACGAGATGATGAAGCTACCCCGCAAGGAACGTGAGCGCATTCATTTCATGTCACCGGGGAAGAACCGATCCCGTGACAGGTCTGAAAGCTACACAGGTATCCTGGAAGCTATGGCTGATCAGTGGGGTTCGTTATGAGAATGTCCCAAGCCCTGCAAGCCGTAGCAGACAGGCAGAAACGGCAAGACGCTGCCCTGCGTAGGAATGAGGCTATCAAGGCGGCAGTGGACGATATGAAGGATCATGCGTGGATTGCTCGCAAGCATGGCGTAAGTCTAAACTATGTGAAGCGCGTCACCGGCAATCCTGTGCGGAGAGTCTTCCCACGGCTGCGAACGAATATCCCAGGCTTCAATGAGAAACAGTCTAAGGTTATTTCATACCTACAGCACATGCAGGTTTCTGGTGGTCAGGTTCCGCCGCGCAAGGTTATAGCCGCTGAGACAGGAATAAACGAAAGGACGCTTGATCGCGTTATCTGGAGGCTAGAGCAAATGGGCGTTGTCAGCATAGAGAAGCATCGCCCAGGCTCTCTGAAACTTGCATAAAAATACCCCCGGCGCGAGTGAGGAGGAACGCCGGGGGTATATCAACGTCTCACGACGGAGCGCAACTTCCTGCGCTGATTAGGATATACAATTGACAGGTGGTTTAGGCAAGGCGGGTAACACCGTCTTTTTTATTGCTCGTATGGGTTAGGCTCGCTCCAGCGCACACCCTTCTCATCACCGTAAGCCTGGATGAAGGTTATCAAGTCTGCCATCTGGCTCTTGCTAAGCCTGCTTGACTTAAAGCCATACGGGAAAGGGTTGCCATCAAGTCCCATCAGGAACTGCACCTCATGGCCGCAAGCGGACATCATGAGGGCCTTCCACACTTCCGCTGTGTGGACGCGGCCATCTGGTTTGGCGCGGCTAATATCGCTTAACATGGCCCACATCTTGGCGGACTGGTCCAGCGTTCTCCCGCCCTCACGAATGTTGATGACCGCCCCATCTGGCGCGGCCTCAATTAGTTTGTGCGCAAGCTGACGTTGGTGACTGCTGGCTAGGCGGATTGTCTGGCCTCTCATCCGCCTCTCTCCCTCTTTACCATAGCAATTTCCCTACTCTTGGGGGATGCACGGGCGAACTCTTCCAAGACGGCCTCGATATCAACGCCAGCCCAGAACGTGCGCTCACCTATCTGATGCTGCCGATCGTGACAGCCTGAGCCATCCATAGGCGAACAAAGAGGAACACAGCGCCAGTCGTCCGGTTTTTGGCCCATTCCCGCGCCTGATCCAATACGGACATGCGCTGCCTCGATATTAACGTCCGATCCGCACCGATAGCAATGGAAGCCCCTGATCCATTTCAGGTGCGCAGGAGAGCGCCAGCGTGACGCCCTCCTTTCCTTTTCCTGTTTGCGTCTGGGCAACATCAGAGAGCCGTAACCAGCTTATCCCAGACATCATCCCATGACTTTGTTTTGGCGAACAGGCCCGCCTCCTCAATCGGCTCGCGAAGATCGTAAATCCATCCACTATTTCCGAACGGGCGCTTGCAGCTAAAACACTGTTCCTCCACCAATACGGTTTTCAGAAGCTTCTTGAGATATTCACGGATAGTGGACGCGCCAGCATCGTTCTCGGTCAACTCAAGATCAAGCGCCTTCTGTGCATCTGTCTTTTCCATCTTCCTCACTCCTCAATAAATACCAGTTGCAGAAAGAAACGGGATCGAATCATCTAAGCCATCATCAAACGACGATCGGCTGCTAGCGCGTCCACGCTGGTCATCGAACCTGCTACCCTGCATAGAGCCACCGCCGCGAGACTGGTTTCCGCTCTGCTGTCGAGCCTTCGGCGGGAAGGTGCACCCAGTAGCATTCACCTGATACTGAGGTTTCCCATTATACTCGCCAATTTCCAGTTCGCCCACTACGGTGACTTGGCTCCCTTTGATGAGGTACGGCTGCATACCGGAACCCTTCTTCCCCCAAATCTGGATGCGGAACCAGTTAGTGACTTTCTTGTCGCCCCAGCCCTGATCCACCGCCAGATTGAAGGTGGTTACGTCGCTGCTGCCAGCTTGGCGGATTTCAGCGTCGGCCGAAATGCGACCGTTCAAAGTGATATATTGCATATTCAACCCTTTCGATAAATTTCAGTCAATGCGGCAATGTCAGCATCCACTTCCTCAAGGAATGCGATAACAGCCGCTTCCATTTCGCTGATAGCGCCTTCGTCACGATCCAGCCGCTTTACGAAAAGCTGCATGTCATCAGGCATTCTTGGATCGTACGAAACATAGTCACAAAATGCCGCGCCAGTGCAAGCCATCTGCCACATCATTTGCGTGACATATTTACCGGGGATGGTTTGCGTTTTCAGCGTCTCGATATGCGTTGCCGTGTTCGGGCATTTGATTTCGACCATGCCAGAAATTGCGGCGTCATCCAGGATCAGGCCATCGGGAGATGCGCCAGCCATTGCTATAGACGGATGAACGATAAACCCCACCTCAGTGACATTAACGTCCTGATAGAAGCAATACGCATCACGCGCTGCCGCCTCTTGGTCGATGCCCCACTGCATCGCGCTGTTAGTATATCCCTCCTCTCGCTTGCCAGTGAGGCGTTCGGCCACAAGCTGGGCGCGATAGTTTGCTCGCGATGCCCCCCAGCCCGTCTTTGTCTTTGCGAGCACATCGGCAACCCTGCTGGCAGTCACCTTGCCAAGCCGTGCGCTAAACCAATCGTCGGACCTCTGAGCAAATTTAGGCGAATGTTCCATTATTTCTGAGCCTTCTTGTTAAGGGCGCTTACCGCCTTATTGTAATCCGTCGAAAGAATGTCGGGGACGCTCTCGGCCTTCATGTATTTGAGGAAGCGCTCTGCATCCGATCCAGTGCTTTCGATCAAGGCTCGGATTTCATCTGCCTGCTTGCCAGTGATAGGCGTCGAACGGTTAACAGGCAGCTCGCCAGTGTCGTGATGGTCGATATCGTCCTTCTCTCCCGTGGCGATCTGGAACGTGGCCCGCAGAAATTGCTTTAGGGCGTAGGACTGCCCAGCGCCGAACGCCTGACTGCCCATCTTGGCCGGAACCATGATCGACCGTCGCAGCGGTCCACGGCTTTCGCCACCAGCTTCAAGGGTAAAGGCAAACCGCATACGCAGGGACTTATTGTTATTACCGGCGTCGATGACTTCAAAATCCTCCTCATCCTGGAGGACCACAAGGCCATGCTTGGCGCATAGCGGGCGCGTCAGGTCGAGGAAGTCGTCAATGCTGGCGAAGTTGTATCCACCATGCTGGTTCTTATCCTCCTTTGCCAGCCGCTTGATATCGCTCATCACGGCGGCGATTGCCTCTGTTACCTTACTCACTCAATCCTCCTTGTTAAACCTGAAAGCCGCCAGTGGCGACGATACGCTGCTCCATTTGTAGAACGGTGCTATATTCTGGAATGTGTTCTGCCATGGTGCGCGGCATCGACTCATAATCAGGACCATCACTGCCGTGGCGCATAATGACGCTATCGCCGCAAGTGTAGCAATCAACATCGCCAATATGACCGACGAAGCGACAGTGATCGCAATCATGGTCATATCTGGGCAGGATTAGCTTGATGTGCTTCATGACATTTCCTCCTCATCACTATCCGCATCATACCATCAAAAAGGAACAGCGCAAGATCAAAAAGTGATTGCGTTGTTTTTATGTTCGTGCATAATGGCGCAAAGGAGGACACATGCAAAGCCTTACAGAGCAGCAATCTAAACTGCTGGCATTCCTGGATCAGCGCATCACGGAATGCGGCATCGCACCCTCATTCGAGGAGATGAAGGATTATATGGGCCTCAAGTCGAAAAGCGGTATCCACCGTATTTTGACAGGCCTTGAGCAGCGCCGTCGTATATACAGGGTGTATAATCGCGCTCGCAACATCGAAATTATCCGCGACCAATGCGATCTGTCTCATGTTTCGGCAGACGCGATGCTTGCAGAATTGCGAGGTCGCGGCTTCAAGTTTGGAAGGATCGGTTATGCCAAATAGCATGATCTACCTAACCCCAAACATGCGAGCATATCCCCCTCTCTGCCTAGAAACGCATCGCCTAATCATGAAGGATAGGCTGATCGCAAAGATGGTGGAGACGGCGAAGAAGCAGAGGGTTAGCCAGAGGAAGCGGCATGCTCAGGATTGAACTACCCTTTCCCCCGTCGATCCTTTCGGCCCACGCCAAGGGGAATGACAACTGGCGCAAGATCGCGGAAACCAAGCGTTGTCGTGCATTAGCCAAGGATACCACGGAAACGGCTGGCTACCAGTCTGATTACGCTCCGCCTGAGAATGGCGATATTCGTATCGATATGGCGTTCATCCCACCTGACAATCGTGGTGATCGCTGCAATTACCCTGCCCGCATGAAGGCATATATCGACGGGATAGCGGAGGCGATGTGCGTAAACGACAAGCGCTTCCTACCATCCTATCGGTTCCTGCCCAACGCAAAGCCGGGGTGTGTTATCGTAACACTGTTTGAGGAGAATGAGTGATGG
>JAEHJW020002584.1_pt1 | contig 20275 bp, 22 predicted proteins | sample 9271431 | NCBI WGS metagenome assembly JAEHJW02 | reverse complement strand
CGGGGACGTGCCCGCTGGGCCAAAACTGAACCATAGAGTTCATTGGCTAAGCAGTCTCCGCAACCGCTTCCTGGGACGAGGGTAAACCGCGTTTTCACGGGGAGATTGAATTTTTGCCTTGGAGAATATTCAGTCATGAGCCATTCCTGTCTGCACTTGAAGATCTGTGAGGGATGCGGCCGTCTCTGGCTCCGCGACCACACAGTAAAGGATGTTTACTGCCGTCAATGTACCGTTCATTTTTCAGACTTTCCGGCGCCGCGAAGCCGCCGGGCGAAAGGGCGTCCTAGAAAAGAACGACTTTCTACGGCAATTCTGGCAATCGAAGGGGGTCTGCGATGAGTGCTGCCGTCCCCTTGTACGATCTGCACGCTTGCGAACAAATCCGACTTGTCTCCTTGAAAGGCCGATCGACGCAAACATATGAAGAAGGACAATGCAAAGTTCAGCCCAAACCTGAGCTTGCTTTCTACAGGAAGTACACCGAAGCCATGTTGCGACGATATATGCGGCTATCCATGAGTGTCGGGAGAATGCCCGCACTTCTGGGTCACGATGCTTTTCGAGGAAAGATGAGTACTTACCGAGTGACGAGTTTTGAAGATTCTGTAATTTTTGTTTGTGACGTGGAAAAATGCCTGAAGAGGCTCGACGGCTTCTCCCAGGAACTAATTCGACGTATAGCCCTGCAGGAATATACGCAAGGCGAAGCAGCGGGGTTATTGCGGGTCAGTCTAAGAACAATTGTACGAAGATATGGAGAAGCGGTCGATTCGCTAACGCAGATCTTCATGGAATACAGGTTACTAAACATAGATCCAATGAATGAGTCAAGCAAAACGCGATGATGGTTTCGATAAGTTGTTGATAAGGCGGAGCCTGGCAGGGGAGCGGAATGGCGTGCCATTGCGCTCTTCTCTGCTAACCTTAAGTCAAGATGAAAGCAAAATACAAGAGGGCAGATCGATCATGCCGTCGTAACTTAATGCGGCGATCGCTGGCTGCCTTCGCGCAGGCAATATCGTAGATTGGATTTGAAAGGAAAAGATAAAGCGCCGGCCAGCGATGGCCGTTTCTTTATCTTTTTCACGTTATGAGACAGGTGGAATGACGTGTCGAAGCAAAGGTCGAGCCGTAGCGCTTTTATAGTGAAAAGAGCCGCCCGGAAGCGAGCACAGTGTGCTAACGGTGAACAGACTGCGAATATACAAGTTCCTCCCCAGAAAAATGCCCAATATTGCGACGTGGCCAGATCGCATGTGCTTGCCGCGTGGCCACAAATTTTACAAGGACTGATCAAAAAGGCGATGAGTGGCGGATACCAGCAGACCAAACTGCTTTTGGATCTTTGCGAGTTAGCTGCGACGGAGCCGCTTCACTCAAGTCAACAGTCAAAAGAACAGCTCTGCGACGCGTTGCTTGATAGCTTGAGGCTACCATCGCCCGAATAAGTTGCGAGAGATTGCGGGGCAAGTAAGACATCAGAGGAAGGAACTGAGAGGAACAATGACGACAGAGACAAAAAGGCGCCGAATTCCATCCGTAAACGCAGGCTTAAAACGGCTGCGAGCAATATTCTTATGGCAATTCTCTGGCTTGGCTCTGTGCATCGCTGCTGCAACATTCACGTGCCTGGGGCAAGTGGCGACAACAGTCGTACAGGACACCGTTTACCATGCCGACGGCACCGCGGCGACGGGAACCATCCTGGTAACATGGCCCGCGTTTGTCACGGCGAAAGGAAATACTGTAGCTGCCGGGAACCTGACCGCTCAGATCGCTGCCGGTGGACAAGTGACCATGAACTTGGCACCGAACGTAGGAGCCACGCCCGCAGGAACTTATTATACCGCCGTGTATCACCTGGACGACGGTACAGTGAGTAAGGAGTACTGGTCAGTACCGAACGTACCGACTACGACGGTCGCCGCGATACGGAGTCTTGTGATGCCGGCAAGTGTGGCCGTGCAAACGGTTACCGCGACAGAAGTCAATTCGCTCCTTGGAAGTTATTTGCCACTCGACGGCGGAACACTGAATGGAGCATTGCAATTACAGGCTGACCCGCAAACTCCAATGCAGGCGGCTACGAAGAACTATGTAGACAACGCAGTTGCTCCTGTCGCCTTAGTTGCGGACCAAGCAATTTCATCGGTTCCAAAAGCAACTCAGGCTGTTCAGCAACCAGTTGGATCGAACCTGGCGGTGAATATCTTCCAGGGCGGATACTACGCTAGTCAGTTTCAAACCGGCGGCCTGAACAACGGCATCTCCAACCTGGTGAACGGTACAAATTGCGCGACAAATTCCCCGAATGGATTGAGCGGTTGCACAGTTTATGTTGACCCGACTTATAAGAACACAGAGAACCCACAGGGATACGGCGCGTACATCTTTGGCGGCAATACCGCAAATCTGGCGTGGCCTTTTGATACCCATGTGCATGACGAAAGGAATGGAGTCACCGCCGATTATTACGAGAACCCATTTTCGGTGGTTCCGCAGCAAACTGCCGGTCAGAGCATTACCACGGACTATACATTGGATTATCAGCTTTGGCCTTCCTATCAAGGGAACGAAGCCAGTTCTGAATACCTTTCTACAAACGATTATGCAGGCGGATATAACTTCGACAACTATTTTGGGGCTGGACAACCCCAGTATTTTTTTAAAACCTACTACAGCAATCTCAATCTAGCGACGACGAACTATAGCTCCGGCCAGCAAGAAGCGATTGAAAACGTTCTTAACTGTCATGGTACGGGCGATTGCCTCGCTATGACTACCCTTTTAACTTGCGACGGCGGCATGAATACAGCCAATGACGAAGGATGTCATGGCGGCGATTTCCAAGTAACGGAGGACCCGGTTGTTTATAAGGGAACTATGACGGCGACTGCTGCGGTCGGAGCAACCCTCGTCAGTACAAACGGAACAGCCGGGCAAGGAACCGAAGGGCAGGACCGACAACTTCTGGATACGAACCCAGCCGATATCATCTCGGGCAGTTCGATTGCAGGTTACGTAGGCGCACAGGCCACCGGGCCCTCCGGTTCGAGCGCCGTCAACCCCATCGTCGCCATCGATGGCAACGCGGCATTTCCTGTGTCGACAATGATCCAACTGTGTTACGGTGGAACGGACAATGTGGCTGGAGGGGCTGCTGGATGTACCGCTGGAAGTCAGCCGATAGGCGTGATACCGTCGGCGCCGAATAAAATCAATCCAGCCGCCTCGGTTGTGACGAGTGTAGTGTCGCCCTATACGGCAACCTCCCCGCAGACGGGCTTCCCATCTGGATTCTGCACGCCGAGTACGCTTCAATCCACAAATTCCGGTGCAGCGTGCTATTTGCCGTCGGCGGGGACAGCTTGCATCGCCGACCAAGAAGAGTATGAGACCGTCAATTACACCTACAACTCTTCGACGCAGCAAGTCACGCTTCTCAATTTGCGCTTTCCACACTTAAATGGAGTGTTTTTTGCGCACGGAGGCTTGTGCGGATACGGTGTTGAGTCGCAAGCAGACGTGTTTACAGGGGACGGCAATAACAACGGAATCAGTCAAGTGTTTCCAGTGGAAGGATCGCCGAATTCGACTTCGTTTTATTACATCAGTCAGCGGACAAATCTGGGATATACTCAACCCGTTCTTGGAGTCAGCAACGACATTGCAGGTGGAACCTCGGAGAATGGTGGAGAGTGCTTTACGCTGAATGCGTTTTTGGTGCAGCTTCAAAGTGACAATCATACCGTTGTGATGGCGACAAACGTTCCCTTTAATTCCGGCGAGGATTTGTCTCCGATCAATGGGATGACCCTAACCATCACGACACCAAACTCAACGTATAACGGGAATTATGTCGCGAGTTGGGGAGTTGTGAACGGCAATAGCAATGAATTTTCTTATTACCTGCCAACCACTCCTACTGGGACGGCCCCAACGTCGGGAACGGCATCTTTCTGCAATACGGGTTACAAGCTGTATCCGGCTGTTCGCGTTAACAGCGTATTGAATGCAAGCACGAATAGGGTCGATGGCACCATGACGACCATGCCGCTTCCGATTGCATTTGCCAGCGGGGACACCGTCATGGAGGCACATTACCCTTGGATTTTTACAGGCCACGATACCGGAAGAGCGGTGAACCAGTTTTTGCCGCGCATGTACAACGGTGGCCCGTTGTACGGCATGAATTATGGGTATTTGTTAAGCGGACTTCCATTTGACGGGTTTCAGATCAATAACGCGACGGACCAAAATCGTTATCTTGGGTATGGCGGTACGCACATCCCTCCTGGTGCAGCATACGAAACGAGCGGCGAATGGAACGATTCAATTTTTGTGGGACAGGCTCCCGACGAAGCCGTCATCCGAGTAGCGAACTGTAAGCCAGGTCCCATCGGCTGCAATAATTATAAAAGTAACTTCAATATTCTCTTGATGCCGAATGGTACTCAGGCGCTCAATTACGATTCAAACAGCCTGACGTGGACGTTTGGCTCTCAGTACAACCCTATCGCGAACCCCCAGATTAATCCGGTTGGCGCAGTGCAAGCGAACATTTTTAAGGCGGTTACAGCAGTTGGTATCAACGGGGCGTACTTCTTCAATGATGGCGGCGCCATTGGAATCACAACCAACCCGGCGAGTCCCACCTTTGGGAACTGGTTTGCAAATTACGCCTATGGATTTGGAGCCGAGAATACAAAGGTCATCGACGGGTACTTGTATCGAGGGGCCTCCGCAAATTCAATCAATTGCGGCACGGGTACGGGCGATACGAGTTGCACATTTACATTAGGGACGCTGAATGCCGGCAGTTCCATTAATTCTCCTAACGTATTCGCATCGGCATCAATCACGACGCCAAGTCTAAATGTGGGAGGTGGGTCTCCTGTCTCGCGGATTGGATATTACACTACTGGGGCCATAACTCCGATCGCTGTGCCGGCCCAGTCTTGCAATGACCAGACCTTCGTAGTGAGTGGACTTATGGCGACGGACAATCTGGGCTCAATTCATCCGCCCGCAGCCCAAGGCAATGTAAGTATTGACGGCTACCCAAGTGCCGCCAATACTGTTCTGTTGCATTTCTGCAACGTAAGCGCGACCAGCGTGGTACCTCCTGCCGGAGCGTACACATTTCTCGCGATGCATTGATCGGAGCGATTTTTTTTAGGGACAGCAGAAAACAAGGACAAAGAGAGCATGTTGAAGAGCGCTGAAGGACGCCTAAATTGCGGCGCCTCGCAGTGCCGTCTTCGCTGCGCGAGGTATTGCCTCCAGTGGGGGGCATTTCCAGGGTGCAGCGAGAAACTGGAGAAGCGATGGATCTAGTCAATGGTTTAAATGCGATCAGTTCACAGGTATGGGCAGTGGTCTTGATACTGCTTGGAATTGCGGCATTCGGGATGGCATGCACATGCAGCGCTCCCGATGTTCGATCTGCTCTGATGAGTTCCGGTACTGGGATGATTGGCGGCGGTATCGCCATGTTTCAGCACCAGGAGAAAGACCAGGAGAAGCAACCATGAAATTTATTGCAACAGGGATTCTATCGCTGGCGTTGCTGACGGGATGCAAGACGGTGAACGCGACGGGGACGGCGACGGCCCCGACATTGACATTTGCGCAAGGCGCGAATGCGTGTCTCCAGGCTGCGCACAAGTTCGGGCTGGATATTGCCGCGAGCGCGCAGTCTGGCAAACTGGTATTGACGCCCGCGCAGAAGCAGGCGTTCGATGCGTTTGCAACCAGCTTGAATGCGACGGACGCGATCTACATTGCCTTCGAGAGCGGGACGGCGACCCAGGCGCAGGTAGCTGCAGCGCTGGCGAACACCACAGCACTTCAGACAAGCGCGCAGACCGCGCTGGGAGGCCAGTAATGGCGACGACCCCTGTAACTCCGACGGTACCAAGCTGGCTGGCGCTGGTGCAACTGTTTTCCAACGTGGCGCTGACAGGCCTGACGGCAAGCGGCGTTGTGCCGCCTGGGACATCGGTCCTTGCGAACGGCATTGAGACCGCGCTGCTTCCGTTACTGTCAAGCATTGCGAGCGGCAAGACGAAGACGCAGGACACTCTGGCGGCATTCGGCGCCATGGTGGGGATTCTTCAGGCCACCAGCAAGCAGACCGGGCTGAGCGCACAAACATCGAGCAACATTCAAGCATTGGAAACAGCGGTGAGCGACGCGATTGTGGCGTTCATGGCTGGCGAGAGTGGCGCACCGGATCTGGCAACGCTGGCTGTGCAGGTGCCGACGGTCTAACTAGCCAAGAAAAGAGAAAAGCCATGAGAAGACTGGTTGGGTTGGTGTTGTTCATTGCTCTAACATCCTACGCGTCTCCAAAACCGCTAGATCAAGTCCGTGCTTACGCAGGCAAACACAAGGTGACCGTGACACGCTGGCGCGGCAAGGTCTGGGTAGAAGCCGAAGGGTTAGACCCGTTTGGAGTTGGCGATACCCTAGATGGGGCTGCACAAAGCTTTCTCGACAGTGCAGGGATGATGGATCGGGAAAAGAATCATCCGCAACTGAAGAAAGCTCCCGGAGGCCAAGCGAAAGCACCCAATGCCGCGCCGTGGGTTTGTCCAGGCGGGGATGAGTGTATTTGACTACAGGGTCGGACAAAGACAAGGCCGCAGTCGAGGAAAGCGAACTTAATTCGTTGACCTGGGGCCTGCGGCCAACGATGCGGAGTTTCTCGCAGAATACTATCTCGGGTCTAGTTGGAAAGTATTTATAAGTGCGTGGAAGCAATGCGGAGGGAACGTGGCAAGTCACATCAATAGCGTTGCATCCTCGGACATTCCGCAAGTCACGAAGGATGAGTTTTACGAGCAAATTCGCTGGGGAGACATGCTGTTTTGTTCCGGGCGCGAGCCGGTGAGCCGAGCGATTCAATGCGTGACGCACTCGCCATTTAGCCATGTGCTGTTTGCGTGGCTACCGGCACATGCCGGCCAGTGGTTGACGCTGGAAGCAACCATGCAGCGCGGCGTACACGTCGGGAAGTTGAGCGATTACCTGGACGGCTACGACGGCGACCTGGTGCTGGCACGGCGATCCGCGATAACAGATGCGGAGAAGTTTGCGGAGCTGAATGCCGGGTTAAGCGTACTGGAAGACGCCTACGACTGGCAGCAAGAGCTCAGCTTCGTTGGGCACAAGTTGATTCGGACGTTGCCTGTAGTCAAGCCGAAAGGCGAGTACTACTGCTCCGGGTTGATGTGGCTGATGAGCTTGGCCAGCAATTGGCCGCTGCAGATGCCGGGGCCGGAGTTGCCGGCACCAGAAGACAACTGGACCGATCCGAGTGTGGAACCAGTTTGTGCGATGGTGAAGCTGGCGCAATCGAGCGAAGCTGCTTGCAACCGAATCAGATGTGCATGAGGGCCTTTGAGCAGGACGCACATTCGCCAGGAGACGCCGGGAGGCATGGCGGGAACAACTCGCAAACGATTCTGTGGAAATGGAATGGAAAATTCGTGGCAAGAAGAGGCAGCCCAATGGTGCACAGAACGAAGCGACCGGGAGCGCCTGTTGTGGCTGGGGAAACGGTTGGATTTTCGTTCTCCTGAACTTGGAGGGGGGACTTTGGCGATGGGGTTGGCACGGGTACTGTTGCGCGTTCGCGATCGAAAAGGGAGCATTATCCCCTTGGAAGCGAATCGAGCGCAGCAAGCGTTTGAGCAAAGGCGGGGCAGGCAAAACATCGTACTGAAGGCGCGGCAGATGGGCATCAGTACCTGGATCGCCGGCCGCTTCTTTCTCAAGACGATTACGCAGCCCGGAACCCTTACTGTAGAGGTGGCCCATAACCGGGAAGCTGCGGAACAAATCTTCCGCATCGTTCATCGATTTTATGAACTGTTGCCGGAGGGATTGCGTAGCGGAGTGTTGCGGGCTTCACGAGTGAATGCGCGGCAGATACAGTTTCCGGAACTGGATAGCGAGTACCGAGTGGAGAGCGCGGCGGATGGAAATGCCGGGCGGGGCATGACGATCCAGAACCTGCATTGCTCGGAGATAGCAAGGTGGAGCGGCGACGCAGCGGAGACGATGGCGAGCTTAGGCGCAGCCTTGGTGCCGAATGGAGAGCTGGTCCTGGAATCGACCCCCAATGGGGCGTACGGCTATTTCTACGACCAATGGCAGCGTACGGAAGAAACAGGAATGGTCCGGCACTTTTTTCCATGGTGGATGGAAGGTGCATACACAGGGCCTGCCGTACCGGAGGCCGATTGGACCTTAGAAGAGCGCGCGCTAGCAGAAAAGAACAGGCTGCTGCCGGAACAGATCGGTTTTCGGCGCCAACTACAGAACAATTTTCGGCAGATGGCGGCCCAAGAATATGCAGAAAGCCCGGAGGCTTGTTTCCTGGCAAGCGGCAACTGTGTCTTTGATCTGGATTGCATTGCGAAGCGCGCTGAGCAAGTCCATGCACCACCGGAAAAGCGGCACAATGGCCAGGTATGGATCTGGTATCCGCCACAACCGGGACGGACCTATGTCGTGGGCGTGGATCCGGCCGGGGGCGGTACGGACGGAGATTACGCCTCGATCCAAGTGGTTGAGCAACGGTCGGGACTGCAGTGTGCTGAATTGCGAGGACATATCGCACCGCCGGAATTGGCGAAACAGTGCGCGGAACTGGCAAGGGAGTATAACCAGGCATTGCTCGCGGTCGAACGAAACAACCATGGCATGGCCGTGCTGGCGTATTTGAACACGATCGAACGCTACCCTGCCATCTATGAACAACGTGGCCAGGCGGGATGGTTGACAACGGCTGTGTCGCGGCCGGCGATGATCGCGCAGCTAGGTGTCGCACTCGCAACCTGGCCCGAGATTTTCTCCAGTTCTCGCCTGCTGGCAGAATGCCGAACGTTTGTGCGGCAGAGCGATGGGCGCACCGGGGCGGCCGCAGGGATGCATGACGACTGTGTCATGGCCATGGCGCTTGCGTTACAGGTGCGGGCGGAAATTGCAGAACGACCCCGAGTGGAGCGATAAGGAAGCTGAGCATTTTCACTTTTGCCGTCTTGTTGTGAGAGCTGTTGCGGGCATCTTTAATTTATCGGAAAAGCTGCGCCGGGGTCGTTGCTTCGGTCTACACCTACAGCGAAAATGTTCTAGGGGCCAGGGCAATACGTTGCCGGCCTGGAAAAAGATGGTTCCGCTGAGTTCCTCGATCTTGTCCGACGCCGGTTCCGATGTTGAGTCGGGTGAGGTCCTCTTCGAGTTACAATTCGGGAGCAGGCACCCTGTTGCCGGGCAAACTTGAACAAGCGTTGAAGGAGAGAAGCGTCCGGTGGCGGTGACGGCGGTACAGCAGATCCGACGGATGCGAGGCGGCGCACAGAGTCATTTGATGCTGGGCTCGGACGGCCATCTATATGTGGTCAAGTTTCAGAACAATCCGCAGCATTTGAGGGTCCTGGCCAACGAGTTGTTTGCAACACGTCTGGCCGAGGCAGTCGGACTATCTGTTCCGGCAACGGAAGTGGTGGAAGTCAGCGAATGGCTGATTGGGAACACTCCGGAGCTGTATATGGATACCGGTCGTCAGCAAGAACGCTGTGCGACTGGATTGCAGTTCGGCTCTCGCTATGTTGGCGGGCTGATGCCGGGACAAGTGGTTGACTACCTGCCGGAAGAACAACTGGCCGAGGTACGGAACCTGACCGAGTTTGCCGGGATGCTGGCGCTGGACAAATGGACCTGCAATAGCAACGGCAGACAGGCTGTGTTCCATCGAAAGCCTCGAGAGAAGCGCTATGCGGCAAATTTTGTCGACCAAGGATATTGTTTCCACGCCGGCGAATGGAGCTTTCCCGACGCGCCGCTGCGAGGGGTCTACGGTCGAAATCGGGTGTACGCCGATGTGGCGGGTTGGGCAAGTTTTGGACCCTGGTTGAACCGTATTGAAAACCTGGAGCCGGATACAGTGTGGCAAATTGCGGAAACCGTTCCTCCGATCTGGTACGGAGGGGACCTGCGAGAGATGAAACGACTGACGGCAACTCTGCTGGCCCGGCGCGAACGAGTCCGGGATTTAATTGTGCAATTTCGGGATAGCATGCGGAGGCCATTTCCGAAATGGGTAGGGATGGAGAGTGGAAGCGGCCAGGGGCAGTTCCGGGAGCAGAAAAAGATAGAGAATGAGGAAGGCTTTACGGCGGGTTGAACGGGGCGGGGTCGGCCCCCCGCAACACTGCCCGGTGAATGAAAGGAACGCGACACAGACGTGAACGGCGATCGCATCCAGTGCGAATTCTTTCTGGTCCGGTATGTCCCGGATGCGGTGAAGAACGAGTTCATCAATATCGGCGTCGTGTTGCGGGAAGCCGGCCGGCCGGAGACGGCGCGGGTGCGGTTCACACGCGACTGGGGTCGGGTGCGATGCGTCGATCCAGAAGCTGACACTGGAATGCTGGAAGCGCTGGAGTATGAAGTGCGAGAGCGTTTTTCAAACGGCGCGGTCGAGACTGCCTTGATGATGAAAGCGCTGGAGGACAGCTTCTCCAACATGTTGCAGATCACCGAGCCGAAAGCGTGCCTGGCGGATTCGATCCCGGCTGAACTCGATCAGTTGAGCCGGATGTATATCGAGAGCAGGAAACAACGAGAGGCGCGGCGGGCAAGCGGACGACAGGCCATCTCGACGTCGATCCGGAGGCAATTTGAGGCGGTTGGAGTGTGGAATGCGATGCGCAAGCGAATTCAGGCGGCGATGTACACGCAGCCTGGAGATCCACTGCGGATCGACTGCGGGTATCGACCGAATGGAGTGATACGCATGTTCCATGCGGTCTCCTTGGAGGGGGATCTGGAGGCCGCGAAGGTGCTGGCCTTCAGCGCTCCGCAGATGGCGGCGGGAGTGGCACGGGTGGAAAATGCAGCGCTGGAGCTGACGGCCATCGTGGAACACCTGCGCGGTTTGCTGGGGAAAAACTCGGAAGAAATCCTTGTCAGTGGGGCGGAAGAGGATCGGATCGAGCAGTATAGGTTCGGGGTGGAAACGATGGAGCGGAATCAAATTCGGGTGATGACCGTGGCGGATTTACCGCGCATTGCCGAGCGGGCGCGGGAAGAATTGCGAATGTAAGAACAGGGAGAAGAGATTGATTGCAAGCAAAAGAGCGTGGCCTAAGGCCACGCTCTTTTGCTTGCAATCAATCCGAGATCGCAGCCCCATTTACATCGTCATGCGAACGACAGAAAAGAGAGGCGGAGACAGTGAGCTGGAAAACAATGCTCGAAAGAATTTGGAGCGATCAAGCAGCGCGCAGCGAAGGACAACCTGCTGCTGAACCTGCAATCGATGTGGCGGCTGCCAATGTCGATGGAGCTCAGCGCAAGACCGTGCCCCTTCCCTCCATCCTGGGGCCGGTGCGTCCACCGAATGCATTGCTGCCCAAAGGAACCCCCGCAAATTTGCGGCGTTTCGCAGAAAACCCTGTTCCACGAAGGGCGATCAATGTCATCAAAGACCGCATTGCAAGCATGGACTGGCAGATCCAGTTGCGGCGAGGATACACACTGGCCGACGTTCCCGATGCCCACGTCAGAATGGAAATACTTCGGAGGACATTGGAAGAGCCAAACAATGCAGACTCCTTCCGCTCCGTGGTGGAGCAGGCGCTGGAAGACGCGCTGGTAGGCGGCTTTGGCGCGATTGAAATGGAGCGAACGGACGATCCAGAGAGGCCCTTTGCCTTGTGGCCGGTGGATGGCGCAACGATCCAGCTGAATGCCAAGTGGGACGGAGACCAGAATTCGCCGCGCTATGCACAGAACACAAACCGCGTTGGACCGGGATCGCAGATTCCACTTTACGACAACGAACTGATGTACATCCGACTGAACCCACGCTCCCACACTCCATTTGGACTGGGGTCGTTGGAAGTGGCATTTGAAACGGTGAACAGTTTTTTGGCCGCGCATAGGTACGCTGGAAGGCTCGCGAGCAACAGTGTTGTGCAGTATGCACTGTGGTTGAATGAGACGACGCCGGACCATCACAATCGTCTGCTGCGCTGGTGGCAGGATGAGATCGAGGGCACGGGGCGGGTGCCGTTGCTGACGTGCGAGCAAAAGCCCGAGGTGTTGAAGTTTACGGGCGGCACCGATGCGGAGCTTCGACTGCAATGGCAGGAGTTTCTCATCCGCATGATCGCAAATGCTTTTGGCCTTCCTCCGATGTTGCTGGGACTGGAAAACGACGTGAACCGAAACACAGCCCAGGAACTTCTGGATGAAGCTTTTCGGAGCACGATTGCACCGATCGCGCGAATGTTGGCCGAGCATTTCACTCGAGACCTATTTTGCAAGCGTCTTGGCTGGCGAGAGTTTGAATTTGTTTTTAACGATCTCGATGTCGGGGATGAGATGGAAACAGTCCAGATTCAAACGGCATTGCTGAAGGCGGGGATCCTGACGGTGGACGAAGTACGGGCGCAGCGCGGATTACGTCCACTTGCGCCCACACTGCAGTTGGAAAGAGCGGCATCGGAGTCCGTCAGCACGGCCGGTGAACTGTAAGCGATGGCACCGGAACCGAACTGCGGGCTGCAACCACAGCCCACAGGGCAACAACATTACAAAAAGAACACGGAGAGCACATGAGACTAGACGCAATGGCGGTCGAATTCCCGGCCATCCAAGGGCATCCGAATCGGATGCCCTTTGAAGGAGTGCTGACGCTGGTCGACGTGCCCAGCGATCGCGCACCTAGCGGGTCACGTGGCCACCGCGTGACCCTGACCCGGACCGCAGCGGAGACGGCATTGCCCTCTTTACTGGGGATGGCGGTGGATTTTCGACCGGATTGGGACGGTCACGACGCGCGCAGCAAATGCGGGATTTTAACGTCTGCCGACATTGTCGGGAATCTGCTGATGGTTGGCGGATATCTTTATGCACGCGACTTTCCTGAGATCGAAGCGAAACTGCACGACCTCACGGCGGGAAGTATGGGCATGTCCTACGAACTGGCCGACGCGCACGTCGAAGATATGCGCGCGTCGATATGGAAGCTGAATCGCGTGACCTTTACCGGGGCTGCGATTCTGCTGCGCGACAAAGCGGCCTATCGACAGACCTCGTTTCGCTTGAAACCCCACGTAATGCGTCGTCACGGAGTCTCGCTGGCGGCGTATTGTGGCGCGGCCTGAGCCAGGCCCTATCAATTCTCAAGCCCGAACACAACCGAGTGCAGGCAGTCGCCTTCCGGCGGCAGTTCGGCACCTACATAAAAAGGAGCAATCAGTATGGAACAGGGAGCAGAACGTTCTCTTGAAACATTGGCATTGATGCTGGACCGGCTGGCGGGCGCAGCGAGCCTATTGGAGCAGACGGTGAGCCGCTTGGAGGAACAGCACCTCACGATGTCGGGGCAGGTACAGAAAATTGTTGCGACGGTGGAGCAGACGCCCAATACGTTGCATGCGGCGGGAAGTGAACGGATCTACGAGCTTGAGCGCAAGCTGCACGAAGCAGTGATGCAGATCGCGGAGTTGAGGGCACAAAGTTCTCCTTCCGCCGCGACGGGACGCAAGACTGTGACCGCAGCGACTGTATCTCTGCTAGCCAAGCAGGGGATTTCCTCGCTCGAATCGATCGAGGCCAGCTCGCTGGATGCAGCCCTGGCCGGACTTAGCATCGAGCAACGGATCGCAGTGAAATCGCAATTGCTTCGCGCCGGATTACTGAACTAAGGGCAAGAATACTTCGCCGGGAATACAAAGTGTCTGCAGACTTGCAGATCAACCCACCGCAACCACGGCCGAAGGGCCAGTGAAAGGACAGAATGAACGCCAATTTCCATGATATCCATGCCGCCGCAGACTACATCGGGCCGGGTGCAATTGAAGTCCCGATCTATCAGACAGAGATCACTGATATTGTCCGCCGTAGGGGACTTTTCGGCCAACGCATCAAGCAGGTACCGGCGACGGGCCATCCCTCGCGCTACTTTGAGGAAACCGCAATTCCAGAGCCGACCGCTGCGACCGGGTTTGTAGATCCCAGAAGTATTTCGGCGCCGATAGTAAGCCCAACACGAGTAGAGCGCGCTGTTCCTCTAAAGGCGCTGGTCGCGCAGATCAACTACAACCTGTTCGACATCGAACTCGGCAATCAGCAGAGCCAGTTTGCTTACTTGCAGGCGAAAGACCTTGCAGACACGATCGAAGGCGTGATGCACATTCACGATCTTGCATTGTGGAATGGGACCGACACCTCGCTGAGTACGCCGACTACGGCCCAGTATTTTGGGGCCGCGGCACAGATAGCCGCAAGCGGATTTACGACGACGATTACCACGACCGAACCGATCGTCGACAATCTGAAGGCAACCATTGCACTGATGGTTGCCAGCAGCAACTATGCTGTCCGTCCGACAGCCATCTATGCCAACCCGGTATTGCTCGACTTGATTGACCGCGAAATGAAGACCGAGTTCAACGTGGTTCTTCATACAAAAGAGATCAACGGCGGCTTCACCGTGAAAACACTGGTGACCCAGGCTGGGGAGCTTCCGCTCATTCCCGACTGGACCCTTGGGTACACGGGTGTACCTGGATCGGGCACAGCCCAATTGCCAGCGTACATTGTGACAGAAGACCTGATCGAATATCACTGGTTGAGCGATCCAAACCCTCGAGTATTTCAACTTGGCGTTCCGGGATCGCTGGCTTCGCAGTATGTGGTTGTGAAGTTCGGCGCGCCGGTGGTCAAGATGGCGGCCGCAGGCGCTCACTATCAGGTGATCGTCGACCGGTAATTCAGCGCTATAAGAGCAATTTGGACTCATTGTTGCAGCAAGGAAGGCTGGCCCCGTACCTGAGGCCGGCCTTCCTTTTCTGTCACCATTTCTTTGCTCAGTTCCCGCGCACCACGGCGCTGGAGCTATCTACCGGAGGACTTTATGGGATATTTGCTGCCGACCGATTACGCCACCTATGGCCTTCCGGCGGACACAACGGACGATTGGATCACGATGGCGTCTGCTTTGATCGATTCGTATTGCCATCGAACCAGCTTGAACCCCACGCAATATGAAGAGCGAATGCGCATCACGGCACATGCGCAAACGGTGCGTCTTAGCTATCTGCCATTGCTACCTATCGCGCCGAGCGCTTCTCCTCTGATTTCGGTGCAGGCCCGGTACATTCGGCCACGACGTGGAGAGTTGATCGACCCTTCCTACGAGCAAATTGCCTGGGTGTTCGGACTGCCTGGAGCGTGGAGCAATTTGAACATCGTCGATGTGGACTTCGTCCCGAATACGGGCGAACTTACCTTTCCCATGAACATTCTGGGGCTGCCTTACAACGAAGTGGACGTAGTGTATACGGCGGGTCTTGCGACTATTCCGTACACAGTGCAGGTTGCGTGTGCGCAGATTGTAAAAAATGCGCAGGCCACGCCGGGACTGAATGTTAAATCGAGCCGGATCGACACGATGCAGATGTCGTATTTTTCCAATTCTCTAATAGATCCGCAGGTGGCCGCGATGTTGCAGCCTTATGTGGCGACGATGTTGGGGTGAGCGATGAGCGTCGATCTAAGTGTACGGAATTTTTCGGCGGCTCCGCAACGTGCGGCTGACGCTCTGCTACGTTGCCTGGGAGGGAGGACGGTGCTGCTACGGCTGCCGACAAACGCTGTCGCTGGTTCGGATGGCGAGCAACTGGGTGAAAGCGCACCCTCATATGAGGACATTCCGCTGTCACCGGCGGTATTTCGCCGCGTTCGGCCTGAGCTTCGCGATGGCAAAGTGAATCGCTATGAATTGCTGATCTCCGCCTCTTCCATCCAGGCTCAACTGGGGCTGTTGCAACTGGCTTCAACAGACCAATTGTTTGCGATGGCCACTGGGGTGTTTGTCGATGGCGAGTTGATGCTGATCGAGGCCGCAGCCGAAGCGGAGGCATTTGGGCAGCCCTATATATATCGGCTGGTGTTACGTGGGCCGCAGAGCATCACGCTGTAAGGAGAAGCGCCATGCAGAACGCACAAAATACTTTTTACATTACATTACGCAATCGCCTTGCAGCGTTGAACCCGAACCGCACGATTTATCTGCGAGGCGTGACCAGGCCCGGCATTTTGGTCGAAAGCAATGAATTGGTAGTGGCCCAGCCGCCGTCCGATGTGTTTGTGCTGCGATGGATCGGACTGCACAACGATCCTTACCTGCCAGAGGTCTTACTGCAAATGGAGTGCGAAATCCGATACATGACGGAGGGGACGACAGGAAACCTCGGCATGGATCGCGGAGCGATGCTGACCGAGATGGATGCTGAACTAATGTCTCTGTTGCAGCCGAATACAGCACAAAAGATGAACTACGCACCCGTAACAGCGGTTGCGATGGAAACCCAGATATTTTGGTCTGAGGCAACGTTCCAACCAGTAAAGGTTGAACGGGATCGGCTGTTACGCACCGCTGCAGTTTCGGTGTTCAGCTACGAAGAGCCGGGGGAGCAATGAGTACAGATGCAATCATTCCACTGCCACTGACGCCACCGATTGTGCGAAGGATTCGAGCTTATTTTGCCCCAGTGAATCGCGCGGCGGGTATTCCAGCAATCTTCGATCCAGCGCAGAATGGCGGCTTCAATCTGGATGCTCCGCCTGCCCCTTGGCTCGACTTAGGATGGCTGGATGCGTTTGAACGCAAAACGGAGACGAAGGTCATCCCCTTGAGGGGTGGCGCGCCAGGGCTCCCACTATCACAGGTGCGGACTGAGATCGATTCCCTCGTTTTCATCAATTTTGTGAACTGGGGAAAATTACAGATGGCGGTAACAGCCGGCTCGGAACAGATGAATCTATTGGCCACGGCAACGGGCGCCCCAGAGAATGGGTCGGGCGGAACATCTGGCGCGGCAGTTCCGCTCAACGCAGGTAGTACGGCAACATTTTTAAGCCTACCCGTGAATCAACTCTCCAATTTCTTCCAGGGACAAATGGTGGTCGTCGACATTGATTACACGGGTCAAACAGGCTACGTGGGTAGCGGTGTCAGTGCCGCGTTTGTTAGTTCTGCCGGCGGGGTCAATTCCGATGTGAACTATATCCGGCGGGTAAGTTTCAATGTGGCTCGTGTAATTTCCGTTACTTCATCTGGATTGCAGTTGGCACAACCGCTGATTGCTGGAGTTCCGATAGCAGGAATGTCCGTGCAGCCCATTCTAGGATTTGTGGACAGGGAAGGAAGCAATTTTTTCCAAGAGTGGTCTGGGCTGTTTGTGATCCCGGGTGAACAGGGCGACAGGATCCTATTTCATTATCCGAGACTACAAATTTCTTCCAGCGCCGCCGAAGCGCTGAAGCCGCTCGATGCGCCGTTGAGCAAAGTCGACACTCTAGGCCGGGTGACACAGGTGGCTAAGTTCCGAGGATTGCCGGTGACGGATGTAAATGACGGAGCGCAGGTGGTGTGCTTCCGCAGTTATATTCCAGCCGCTTCAACAAATCTCTGGTGATTTGTAGCCACGTAAAAAGCTTCGCCAGGGCAGCCCAAGGAGAAGATGGATGAAGATCACGATTGACAATCAAGACGGCAAAGGTCCTATCGACTACTCGCGGGCTGTCTGTGCTGATCAAGCCACAGAAAAGGCGGTCGTGATTACACGTGCCCTGAACCAGCCAACGCTGGCGCGGCTCTATCTTGATTGCGAAAGCAATGGGTTGGCAACGCCCGCTACAAACGCCTTTGTCGCGATTACAGCAGACAATGGCACATTCCTATTTACCGGATACCTGCCTTCGGCGGCTGAACCCGTTTTTGCGGGATACTGCTCCACAGGTCCTCAATACAGAATCGTTGTCAATGCACTTAGCGAAGATTGGCTGCTAAACCGTCAAGCTGTGCCCCAAACAGCTCCACTGTTAGGGCAGACTGCAGGCGAGATGGTCGGTATACTGACGAATCGAGTCAATCCGACACTCGTCCAGATGAATGGGCTCGAAGACGTTGGAACAATCGGATTTTTTGAGCCATTGCCCAACCTTCCTTGGTCGGAAAATGTCGCAGCCCTCGCCAATCAGGCCCGTTCTGCTTATCGCGTGCTAAATGGCCAGTTGACTCTGGCTCCCGTAGGCTCGACTGTTCACAATATAAGCGACGTAATTGGGACCCTCGATTACGCTGCGCTAAGTGCAACCAACGCCAAACAGGTCGTCAACGATGTCACGATTACTGGCCTAAGCCAGCCGATGGAATATGTGACGGAACTGTTTGAAGGCGATGGTGCAACGGTCCTCTTCCAATTACAGCGGGATCCATATCGGGTCATCCGGCCAATTTTATTGGATGAGGAGTTTACAGCCTCCAGTCTGAATACGTCGATTTGGAACGTGAACGATGCGGGAGGTTATTTGAGCGTTGGCGGCGGCGGCCTCGCCTTAACAGGAGGGGCGGGCACAGACGGTACGACAACGTTGACGACAATTGACCCTGTTGAATTGGGCGGAGAGATCGTCATTGAATCAGGCTTCATCCAGCTAAACAGCGGAAGCGACGGTGTCCTGTGCGGCCTCTACTCCGGCGCTGTAGGGATTGCCAACTGCCTTGCAGGGTATAGAGTGCGAACCAGCGGCTCCAATACTGTGCTGGTTCCATTGGTAGAAGGGAATGAAGTCGGGACCTCGTTTACTATCCAAGCAGGTCATAGCTACATTCTCCGTATCCATGTTCACAGCAGCGAATTGCAGCGGATGTTGAATAGCTATTTTTCTTATGGGAGCAACGGGCCGACAGTGTATGGCGGTGGGACAGTACAGTCACCGCTTCAGCTATTGTTTGAGCTGCAAGACATGGCCTTGTTGCCCTATGTAAATATCGGTTCCACCATTTTGTACGACGGGGCGGTCGCAACCTCCCCAGCAATTGCATCTTTCGCTTGCGTCAATAGCTTAAACCTGCAAGGAAACATTGGCTATTTTAAAGTTACAAAGCCTGGCACTATGTGGGTTGTGAGTACTCCTTCTGGCGGCACCCCCTTCACGCGAAGAATTGGCTCCAATACGCAAGGCGCCGACTGCAATGTACTGAGGAATGGGTTTCTTCATTTTTACAAGCTTGCCATACCCCAGCCAGGCGAGATGTTAACAATTACATATCGCGTGGCAGCACCGTCTGTAGCTCGCTTTGCGAACAGCACCGCTTCCCAGGAAGGCGGCACAGGCGCTCCCGCTGTTTCGCAATGGGTTGGACATATTGTTCGGCCACCTGCGCGAAGTTCTGTGGATTGTGAAAACGCCTGCCAGGCATTGCTGAACTTTTCGTCAAACCCTGCAGCCGCCTGGAGAGGAACCTACAGTTACTACAATTTGCAAAATCAATCAGACATTTGGCCGGGAGATGCATTGAACTTCAACTCTTTTGCGGCAGGATTGAATGCAAATGTCATCGTTCGCAAAGTAACGATTAAGTCGACAAGCAGTTCGCCAGAAGTATTGGACTATGCAGTTGAATTTGCCAACGACTGGGCCGAGACAATCGCCATGGAATTGACCGACATCATTTCTCCGGATGTCTATTTACCGCAGGAACCGGAGACTGCCCCAAATGCTTATCTGGCAAACTTAAATGCATTGCAAGTGGTCTCGATCAGTACGACTTCGATTGTAGTCAACGCAAATATAACTCCTCCTGCCAATGGCGGTTTTGAGGTGCGGAGCCGCGACTACACATTTGGACCGAGCACGGATGAAGATCTTGTGTTGCGTAGTCCGGTACCAAACTTTACAATTACGCGCTCAGTCGATGAGGAGCAATTTTATATTCGGATGTACGACGGATCCAAGCCTCCGTTATATTCGCGACTGTCAAGCGCCGTGTTTACAAATGTTGCTACCTCTTAAATGGCTAATCGGAGCCGGTGAAGGATGGATTCAGATGGATGATTTCGAAGTGACGGTGCTGTCGGATTTATCGGCGCTAAAAAGCCAAATGGCTTCCTTAATTGGATTGGGGCAACCGGGAAGGCTGGCAATGCTGGAACAGCGGATGGAACAGCATGAAGTCTATTTGCAGAGAATGAAAGGCTGGGTAGCAGCCTTTTTTGTGGCTCTTACAGTGGCACATATCGCAATCGACTACTTCAAGCACTAGAACCCATCTGGCTCTGTTGACATCCTCTCTATGGGAAGCGGAAAGCAGGCAGCCAGAGGCGGTATAGGTTGAAGGCCAAGCCGAGCAGGAGAGCTTGGCGGGATTGCGTGTGCAGAGTTCTGCCGGGAGCCCGGC
>JAEHJW020000206.1_pt1 | contig 20295 bp, 19 predicted proteins | sample 9271431 | NCBI WGS metagenome assembly JAEHJW02 | reverse complement strand
TCGCGGCCCTGCGCAGGATCGGCTGCGATGTCTGGCTGCTGTCCACGCCGTGCGACCTGCTCGTGAGGCGCCATACGTGGCCACCGGGGCAGTTCATGGCCCTCGAAGTCAAGTCCCTCGTGCGCAAGGCGGACGCGCGCCAGAAAGCGCAGACCCAGTTCCTCCACACCACCGGGACGCGCATCGTGCGGACACCGGAGCAAGCGATTGAAGCGATACAAGGAAAATCACTGCATTCAGTGCAGAAGGTGCCCCCATTGAAGCGGTGAGCCCAGGAGATCGAAGCGTATGACCGTTACCCTCCGTGACGTCCAGCGATTCGCCGACGAGCAAGGCTTCACGTATCGGCGTAGCTCGGGCGGTCACTGGATTTTTGCCGATCCCCTCAACCGTAGTAACAACCCGAACTACCGCACCGTCACGGTGAGCGAGCCGCAAAAACACACCGAGGGCCTGCGCCCCAGCGCCTTCGCCGATCTTGCGCGAATGGGCATGAAGATCGCCTTCGTGGCCCCTCGCCGCCCCAACCAAGCCATTTCCCCGCAACCGAAGGAATCAACCATGGCAGCGCCGCCGTCTCTACCGAATACACCACGTCCTCAATCCATCTCGGAGCTATGCAAGGCCGCCAACGTGCGCATCAGCGAGACGATCGGCAAGCTCAGCGAATTGGAGTCGCTTCTCGGCCGTATCGAAAGCGAGAGCGCCGCGAACGAGAAGCTGCGCGCGCTGTTCAAGGAGCTCAACCGAACCCTGTGAAAAATCCCCTCGGGCTGTAGGGCAGCCCCGAGGGGACAGCTACGTGCTGAATGTGGCGTCGCATCCCCATTCTAGCCGTAGGACTGCCATGACCGCACACCTTTCCCCCCAACTGCGCTGGGTCGATACCGCCCTCGAAGCCTGGGCTCGCTGGGCTCACCAAGGCGCGCAGCAGATGGGCTGGCCTCCCGTCAGCATCCTGGGACGCCTCGCCGACGAAGGTTTCACTGGTGCCGCACATACCGCCCACGTCCCGGAAATTCCGGAATCCGTGCTCGCCACGGAACGCGCGCTGCTGCGCCTCAAAGCCATCGAGCGCAAAGTGATCGTCAAGCACTACGTGAACTGGCAGCCCGTCGAGGTCTCAGCCCGCGCCTGCCACATGAGTCCGGGACGGTTCATGACCCTGCTGCACCGCGCACGCCGTGACATCGGCGCATACCTCGAAGGGGCTGCTTGCCTTACACGGCAGGAAGGCTCATAAGCCCATCGTCACGATGGTGACCTCGCAATCTCCCCCACTACCCCGGCTCGTCCGGGGTTTTTTTTATGGCACTCAGCCCACACCCTGACGAAATCGCCCGCCGCGCGGAACTGTTCATCGAAGCCTATGCCGCTACCGGCAACGGCGAAGGCTCCGCCGTGGTTGCGGGCTATTCCCCGGGCAGAAGCGCCCGGGAAGCCGCCACGAAATTCCTCGCTCAGCCTGAGATTGGCTCGCGCGCGCGGGAAGCTCGGGACTCGTTCGTGGGTGCCCAGGCTGCCGAATTCGCCCGCCAGGCTGCGCGTATTCGCGTCTACGCCGCGGACGCCATCGAGAGCCTGCGGGATGTCGCCCTGAACTCGAAGTCCCATATGGCGCGTGTGAGCGCCGCCATAGCCCTGGCGGACCGTGCCGGCCACAAGCCGGTGGAGCACGTCGTCGCCGATATCAACGAAAAGCGCACGACGCGGGAGCTACCGGATGCAGACCTCGAGCGTATCGCCTTCGGAGGCAGCTCGGGAACTGCTGATCCGTCGCCGGGCACGCACTGATGTCTGCGCGTACGCCCGCGCCATCGAGGTGCCGGGGCGCCCGGTGGGTGATGACGAGGACGCGGAGTTCTTCGTCACGACCGAGACACCGCTCGCTGCGCATCATGTCCTGCTGCTCGAGGCGATGGAGCGCGTCAGCCAGACCCGTCACGGTCGGCTCATGGTGTTCATGCCGCCTGGTGCCGCCAAGAGCACCTACGCCTCGGTGGTATTCCCGAGTCGCTTTCTCGGGTCTGCCCCTGGGCGGCGGCTGATTTTGGCGAGCTACGGCGCCGACCTTGCCCGCAAGATGGGGCGCCGCACGCGCTCCATCCTGCAGCAGCCACGCTACCGCGCGATTTGGGGCTGCGGCTTGAGTCAGCATTCCCGCGCCGCCGAGCAGTTCCTGCTCACCAACGGCAGCGAGTACATGGCGGCCGGCCTACTCTCCGGCATCACTGGCAACCGGGCCGATGGCGTCATCATCGACGACCCCGTCAAGGGTCGAGAGGACGCCGACAGTCCCGGCATGCGCGACAAGACTTGGGACGCATACGCCGACGATCTCAAGACCCGCGTGCTGCCCGGCGGCTGGATCGTGTTGGTTCAGACCCGCTGGCACCAGGACGATCTCGCTGGCCGACTTCTACCAACAGGATGGAACGGCGAAAGCGGGGTTTTCCGCTGCACCGATGGCATGGATTGGCAGGTGCTCTGCCTGCAGGCGAAGTGCGAGACGGATTCCGATCCGATCGGTCGCGCTCGAGGCGACTACTTGTGGCCGGAGTGGTTCGATGCTCGGCACTGGGCACAGTTCGAGGCGATGCCGCGTACCTGGCAATCGCTCTACCAGCAGCGTCCGGCACCGCTCGAGGGAGCACTGTTCAAGCCCGACGGGCTGCAGATGCTCGATGCCGAGCCCGCTGGCGTCGATTGGGTGCGCGCTTGGGATTTGGGCGCTACAGCCGATGGCGGCGATCCAACCGTCGGCGTCAAGCTCGGGATGTGGAACGACCATCCCGTCGTGGCCGATGTGGTACGGCTACAAGGCTCGCCGGACGAAGTCGAGCGCGTCATGTTAGCTACGGCTTCCCGCGACGGTGTGCGCGTCACCATCGACCTACCGCAGGATCCTGGGCAGGCGGGCAAAGCGCAGGTGGCATACCTGACGCGCCGCTTAGCCGGTTACCACGTCGTTTCCTCTCCCGAGACAGGCGACAAAGTGACACGCGCCGAACCGCTGGCCTCGCAGGTCAACGTCGGGAACTGCTACCTCGTGCGCGGGGAGTGGAACCGCGCCTTTATGGACGAACTCAGAGTGTTTCCCAACGGCACGCATGACGACCAGGTGGACGCTGCGAGCCGCGCCTTTGCGCATTTCGTGATGCCCAACAATACCGGCATCCTCGAGTACTACCGCGCGCAGACCGATCAACTCAAGGCCGCTCGCACGAACTGACCCGATGCCGAACGTACCCGCCAACGCCCGCGTTACGCCGCTGAAGGATGTCGCCGACGCCGCACGCAAGACGGGCTTCATCGGCCGCGTCTCGCAGGCCGTGCGCTACGTCATCGCCGGCATCCAGCCCGATACCTGGATGTCGCCGGAGCAGCCGTACCAGGCCTCCGAGCCTTCAACCGCTGGGCGCCAGTTTGATTATCCGGTCGGCGCGAACCTGTTCTACACCCCGCGCGGGACGGAACTCACCAGCTTTCAGCAGCTGCGCGCGTTGGCGGACAACTGCGATATCGTGCGCCTCGCCATCGAGACGCGGAAAGACCAACTCGCGGCGTGCGCGTGGTCGGTCGGGAACGTCCAGCCGGACAAGGATGCACCGGACGATCCCGCGACGAAGGCCGTGCTCGAGGCGCTGCGCAAGCCCGACGGCCTGCACTCCTGGCAGGCGTGGCTGCGGATGCTGCTCGAGGAGCTGCTCGTCATCGATGCGCCGACCATCTACCACAGGAAGACGCGCGGGAACGGTCACTACGCTTTCGAGCTGCTCGATGGCAGCACGATCAAGCCGTTGATTGATGCCGGTGGCCGCTCGCCACTTCCTCCCAATCCTGCCTACCAGCAGATCCTCAAGGGTCTGCCGACCGTCGATTACACGCGGGACGAGTTGATGTACCTGCCGCGCAATCCGCGCGTCCACAAGTTCTACGGCTACTCGCCCGTCGAACAGATCCTGTTGACGGTCAACATCGCGCTACGTCGCGCGGTGAGCCAGTTGGAGTACTTCACGGAGGGCAGCGTACCGGCAGCCTTCGCCACGGTCCCACCGGGCTGGACGCCGCAGCAGATCGCGCAGTTCCAGGAGTACTGGGACACGTTGGTGGAGGGCGTTCAGGCGCGTCACCGGCAGGTCCGATTCGCACCCGACGGTTCCAAGATCACGCTGATGCGGGAAGCTCCGCTTCAGGACGTGTTCGATGAATGGCTCGCGCGGATCGTCTGTTTCGCGTTCTCCATCCCGCCGACGCCATTCATCAAGCAGATGAACCGCGCCACCGCGCAGCAGCAGAACGAGACTGGCCTCGCTGAAGGGTTGACGCCGTTCAAGATCTGGGTCAAGGAAGTCGTTGACCACCTCATTCAGGTCAAGCTCGGACAGCCGCAGCTCGAATTCCGCTGGATGGATGCCACGCCGGTCGATCCGGCCGAGCAGGCCACCATACTGTGTGGCTATCAGAAACAGGGCAACTACAGCGTCAACGACATCCGCGCCAAGCTGGGCGAAGAACCGATCAACGAAGCCTGGGCGAACGCGTACGTCATCATCACGGCCACGGGCGCGACGCCATTGGCCGACCTGATCCAGCAATCGCACATCGCGGTACAGAACGCACTCGCGCCACCCCCAGACCCCACGAAGGGCAAGCCCAAACCGGGCGAGCCTCCGGGTGACGGCGTTGCGAAGCCGGGCAAGACGCCGACCGCAACGAGCGATGATGAGCCGGCGCAGAAGATGGCAGCCGCGCCCGATGATGAGCCGCTCGATGCCCACGGCTCCGCGATCCGTTCCGCACTGACGACCGCGCTCGCGGTGTGCGGCGAAAGTGTGTCGCGCGGCCTCACCGCTGCGACCAAAGCGGCCGACGGTGGCAACGGCTCGAAAGGCAAAGCGCGTGAAACTGCCGACGCGTATGCGGCGCAAGCAGACCTTTCCGGCCTGACACTTGCATTCGATGACACCAGGGACGCGCTCGAGGCGGTGGCTGCAGACGGCGCCCGCCACACCGTCGCGCAGCTCGTACAGCACGATCCTGACTTGGCGACAGAACTACGCCAAAGCGGCATCGACTGGCTGAACCACGAGGACCCACGCGCGATTGCGTGGGCTGGAGAACGGGCGGCAGAACTCATCAGCTCCGCCGGCGACGGCGGCATGCTGACGACCGCGACGCGCGACATGATCCGCACCACCATCACGCAGGGCCTCGAAGCGCACCAGACACTCGCCGAGATCGCCGACACGCTGCAGAACGCCTACGCATTCAGCGAGGCACGCGCCGAGTTCATCGCGCGCACCGAGGTTCGGAACGCGCGGGGCAACGGCGCATTTTTCGGCGCCTCGGCTGCCAAGATGGAGCAGAAACGATGGCTGCTCTCGAACGACGAGGGCGTGTGCCCGCTCTGCTCGGCGAATGCCGCGCAAGGCTTTATTCCGATCCACACCGCGTTTTCCTCCGGCAACATGGCGCCTCTTGCCCACCCGAGGTGCCGATGCGATGCGGGTTACCGACGCAAACCGAAAGAGGGTTGAGACATGCAAATCTTCGCACGCATCACCAAGGTCGACGAAGCGACCGGCAAGGTGTACGGCCGCGCTGTTCAGGAAGTTCCGGACCGCAGCGGGGAGATCTTCGACTACGAGACGAGCAAGCCGAACTTCCTCAAGTGGAGTACGGACATGGCGAAGGCAACCGACGGCAAGAGCCTCGGGAACGTCCGCGCCATGCACGGCAAAGTGGCTGCCGGCAAACTCTCTGAACTGACCTTTCTTGACGCGGAGAAGGCAATTGATATTTGCGCCGAAATTGTGGACAAGACCGAGCGCGAGAAGTGCGTCAAGGGAGTGTACACCGGCTTCTCCGTCGGGGGTCGTTACGCGAAGAAGTGGACCGACGAGGCCAACAAGGCGTTGACTCGTTACACGGCGGACCCGGTCGAAATCTCCCTCGTCGATCTGCCGTGCATTCCGACGGCGCAATTCACGGTGGTCAAGGCGGATGGCAGCGAGGAGCTTCGCAAGTTCGAGACCACGACCGCATCGGATTCCCTCGAGAAATGGGCGGACGGCCTCAGCGATGCGGACGCCGAGGCGCTGCTTGAGAAGATCAAGCGGCGCAAGAACGTCGATCCGAAGGAAGGCGAGCACAAGTACGGCGATGTCGAGTACGCCGACGAGAAGAACAAGAAATACCCCATCGATACGGCCTCTCACATCCATGCCGCGTGGAATTACATCCACATGCCGCGGAACGCCGCGAAGTACTCCCCGGAGGACGTCGCGACCATCAAACGCAAAATCGTCGCGGCGTGGAAGGCGAAGGTGGACAGCAAGGGCCCACCGGAGGCCGAGAAGTTTGCCACCGTGTGCGATGACCTCGCCAAGCTCGCCGACAGCGATGAGAGCTGCGAGGAGGTTCTCACGGGCCTCTTCGGCGAGGAGTTCGCCAAGGTCGGCCGGAAACACACCCGCAAGATGCGGGAACACCGCAAGATGCTCGGCGAGCACTTGGCGAAGGCGAAGGAACACTTGGACGCACTCGGTGCGGACGATCCCGCAGACGGTGACGGTGACGAGGGCGCGGAGAAACTGGCCAAGGCTGCGGGCGATCTCGCCAAGGTCACGACCGAGCGCGACGAGCTGAAGAAGCAACTCGCCGAGATCGACGCCGTCGCCGCAGACCTGAAGAAGGCGCTCGAGGCGCAACCGCTACCTGCGAAGGGCGCCCTTACCGCAGTCGAGAAAACCATGGGGCTCGTCACCCCCGGCACGACGGACCCTGACCCGGTCACCAAGGCTGACGGCAGTATCGATCACGCCGCCACAGCGCTCAATCTAATGAAAGCCGTGTACGGCCAACGCCGCACCGTCTGACCCTCACTCACCGTTCACACCACGAGCCGCCTTCGGGCGGCTTTTTTGTTTCTGACCAGCCCGCCGCGTGCGGGTTTTTTTACACCTGGAGTTTGAAATGAACCCGACCGCAGACACCCTGAAGCTCTTGAAAGACGCTTACACCGGGGGCCTGGCGAAGGCTGGCAACACGGTCACCACCGCCACCGGCCTCGTCGCCTACGACTTGCAGGCGCCCGCCAAAAACCTCTATCCCGTGATCACCATCCTCGCCAAGCGCATCCCGCGCGTGAAGGGGAAGGGCGGCACGGCCACGAACTGGCGCCAGGTCAATTCCATCACCGGCTCCGGCTACGACAGCTCGGGCTGGGTGCCGGAAGGCCAGCGTGCGGGCGCCATGAGTCTTTCCACCGCGAATGTTGCGGCCACCTACGCCACGCTCGGCGAGGAAGGTGCGCTGACGTTCGAGGCGCAGTCCGCCGCTGCGGGCTTCGAAGACGAGCGCGCGCGCACTTCGATTCGCGTGCTGCAGAAGGCGATGCTGAAGGAAGAGGCCGCCATCCTCGGCGGCAACGCCACGCTCGCCCTCGGCACCGCGAACACCCCGACGCTCTCGGCTGCCGGCTCCGGTGCCACGTTGCCCGCGGCCACCTATAGCGTGATTGCGGTCGGCCTCACCGTCGAAGGATATCTCAACTCCTCGGTGGCGAATGGCGTCGCGACCAGCAAGACGGTGACGGGCCAGGACAACCTGACCTTCAACCTCAATGGTGGCAGTGGCATGAAGTCCACCAACGCCACGCTGGCCGTGACGCTGGGACAGACCCTCACCGCGTCCGTCGTGCCGAAAAACGGCGAGATCGGCTGGGCCTGGTTCGTCGGACTTGCCGGCAGCGAAGTGCTGCAGGCCATCACCACGGTGCCGACCCTCGCTCTGAGTGCCCCGCTCACCACGGGCACCCAGGCCGCGACCGCCATCACGGCCGACAGCTCGACAAACCCGAACACGGCCTACAACGGCCTGATCACGAGCGCGCTCGCTTCCGGCACCGCGTACGTGAAGCAGTTCAACGGCGCCGTGATGACCGCGTCCGGGCGCGGCACCGTCGTCGAGATCGATGCCATGCTGAAGGCGCTCTGGGATCAGCGTCGCGTCAGCCCGTCTATCCTTCTGGTGAGCAGCCAGGAGCAGATGAACATCACCAACAAGGTGCTGCAGGGAGGCACCAGCGGCAGCCCGGCACCGCTCCTGCGTCAGAACGTCAGCATCGGCGCCGACGGCCAGATCAGCGCGGGCCAGGTTGTCAGTCACTACTACAACCCGTTCACGTTGGGCAGCGGCCAGATGATCCCGGTCCTTCTGCACCCGAACGTGCCGCCGGGCACCATTCTGGCGTGGGCCGAGGATCTGCCGACGCAGTACCAGAACAACAACGTGCCGAACGTCGCGGAAATGCACATCCGCGAGGAGTGGCGCGACATCGAATGGCCGCTCGTGACCCGCAGCTACCAGCACGGTATCTACGTGCAGGAAGTGCTGGCCGTGTACGCGCCGTTCGCGATGGCGGTTCTGTCCGGGATCGGCAACGGCTGATCGGCATCCACCACCACGCCGGGGCGTCCGTTTCGCTCCGGCGTGTTGGAGAGCCAGATATGGCAGACGCCACCAAACCCGTTCCCATGCGCGGCCCGAAGGACTGTGCCTCTACGCTGTCGGTCGGCGGCAAGACCATCACGGCAGACAAGTTCGGCGTATTCGCCATCCCTGCGGAGGCTGTCGAAACGCTTCTGCGCCACGGCTTTAAGGCTGTTGAGCAGAAATCGTGACCCTGCTCTGCGCTCTTGCCGACGTTCAGACCTACATCGGCACGACGGACAACAGTACGGCAGCGGTGATCGAGCAGTTGATCGAGAACGCATCCGCGTTCATCGAGCGCTACTGCAATCGCATCTTCGCGGTCACCGCTTACACCGAGACGCGAAACGGGAACAACCGCGCCCGCCTGTTGTTGAACAACGCGCCCATCGTGGCTGTCAGCAGTGTCAGCATCGAGGGGATCGTGGTCCCGCAGTCAACCGGGGCGCAAGTTGCAGGCTGGGTAGCCGATACTCACACCCTCTACCTGCGCGCAGGGTCAGGTTTCTCGATCTTCCCGGAAGGCGTGCAGAACGTTGCCGTCTCCTACACGGCAGGGTTCAACACGGTTCCGGCCGATGTCGCACAAGCCTGTATCGAGTTGATCGCGTTCAAGCTCGCGAAGCGCAACCGCATCGACAAGAAGAACGAAACGCTCGGGCAGCAGCAGACCATCGGCTTCGATACTTCCGACATGCCGAAGTCGGTCGCCACCGCATTGGCCTCTTACCAGCGCTTCACGGTCTGGTAATGCTCGAATATCGCGTCACGGGAGCGGCTGAGGGGATCGAACACCTCGGCGCGGTGCGGGCAAAAGTGCGCCTCAACGTTCGGGAAACGCTCGATGCCTGGGGAACTGAACTTGCCGGCTACATCAAGGCCGCGAAGCTCTCGGGCCAAGTGTTGAATCGACGCACTGGCTTGCTCTCGGGGTCGGTGCATCCGCTTCTCGAGGAAAGCGAACAGGGCATCGTCGGCGGTTCCGGCGCCGGTGCCGGCGTGCCCTATGCCCGTATCCATGAATTCGGCGGCACGATCCCAGCGCATGAAGTCGTGGCGCGCAACGCGCAGGCATTGGCGTTCACGGTGGATGGCGTCTTGCGCTTCGCCAAGCGGGTACAGATCCCGGACGTGGAAATGCCGGAGCGCTCTTACATGCGTTCCAGTTTCGCGGAGAAATCTCCCCAAGGACTCGAGGAACTGCGCGCTGCGGTGCGCGAGGCGCTCGTGCCGTGACTTCCTTGGAGACCGTCTTTGCCGCGCTCTACGCGCAGCTTTCCGGCGTCGCGACCTTCGCCACATCGGGGCGCCGCCTGGTGAATGTGCAGGACCTGAACCCGGAACAGTTTCCGGCAGCGTTCCAACTCGAAGGGAAGCAGACCTGGAAGTTCACCCCGAATGCGCCCCCGGTCCTGACACTGCGCGCGACGTGGGTGTTGTACACGTTCCAGACCGATCCCAACGCCGCGCAATCGACGCCGCTCAATCTGCTGCTCGATGCCGTGCGCAGCGCGCTGCAGCCGCTCGGAGGTCAGATCAAGCAGACCCTCGGCGGTCTCGTGGAATACGCAGCCATCGACGGCACCGTCGACATTTTCGAGGGCGTGCTCGGTGAACGCGCCGTCGCCCTCGTGCCCATCACCCTCGTAATGCCCGGCTGGTAGCCGGCGGAGATCCTCATGTCCGAACTCACCTCATTCGCCGCGAAGGCGAAGGACGAACTGCGCGCGCTCGAAACGGATGCGGAATCCATCGCCAAGCGCGTGCAGGCAGCCATTGATCGCTGGTACGAAGCGCATTTCCACCGCGCCGTCGCGACCAACACGCAGCCCCTCCCGGCGAGCGATAAGGCGGCGCTCCACGCCGCCGTCGCGGACGCCCTCCAGCCCGCGAAGGAGTAATTGAGATGACCATGAGTGCAAATTACGCCAGCTTCGGCTCCGGCGTGCTGATCGCCAAAACCCCCACCGGAATCGTGCCCTTCGGCGCGCTGCAGGACGTGCAGTTCGAGATCGCCGGTAAGAACGAGGAACTCTATGGGCAGTACCAGAGTCCTCTCGCCGTCGCTCGCGCGCAGGTGAAGTACTCCGCCAAGGCGAAGACCGGGTATATCTCCGGGCCGATCTACTCCGCGCTGTTCTTCGGTGTGACCGCATCGGTCGGAACCGTGCATCTGGCGTACCAAGAGGCCGACACGATCCCGGCTGCGACGCCGTTCACCGTCACCGTGGCGAACGCGGCCAAGTTCGTCGCGGACTTTGGTGTGGCATATGCCTCGAACGGCGTGCAACTGCAGCCGGTCACGGGAACGCCGACCACGGGCCAGTACAGCGTGGACGTTGCGACGGGTGTCTACACGTTCGCTGCGGCCGATACCGGCCTCGGCGTGCTGGTGAGCTACACCTACTCCGACGCCACCAACGGGTCCACCATCGTCGTTCCGAATCAGCTCCAGGGCGTGCAGCCGACCTTCTCGGTGATCCTGCAGCGGTCCTACAACGGGACCGGGGAGCGCTTCTTGCTCAACTCCTGCATCAGCTCGAAGTTGTCGCTCCCGACGCAGATGGCGAAATTCGGCATCAGCGAGATGGACCTCGATGCGTTCGCTCCGAACGGCGCGAGCCCGCTCAGCATCTACACGGACGCTTGATATGCGCGGTGTGATCGTCAAGGTCCTGAACGGCGAGTATGTGGTGCCGGGGGTGACGCTCCGGCTCCACTTCGATCACGAGCAGGCGCTCGAGGCGCTGGGAGCTGCGAGCACCGTACCTCCCAAGGAGGCCAACCGGCTCCTGCTCGACTTCGCGCTCGCCATTCTGCGCCAGAACTACCCCGCGCTCACCCGCGACGAACTCATCGACACGGCCGGGATGGCCGATCTCGGGGCGATCATCGGGGCGGCATTGCCGCAATCGGGGTATTCGCGCGGCCCTTTGGCCCGAGCGGTGAGCGCCGGGAACGGCTCACCCGCGCCGAACTCGTCGGCTGGCTCGTCAATGCCACCGGCTGGCGACCCGCCGCCATCCTCGACGGGCTGACCTGGCAGGACGTGGCCGATCTCGCCGGCTACTGGGGGAAGCATCCCCCGACGCAGTGGCTCATCGAGGGCTGGATGCGCGCGCAGGGCTACCTCGAGCCGGCTCAACGCCACGAAATGACCGACGACGAACTGCGAGCTTTTGCAAGCGGCGGATAGCAGCAGACCATGGCCACCTACGACGAAGAAATCCGGGTCGCAATCATCGTCACGGCCGATGGCGTACAAGCCGGGACCGATCAGGCCGCTGTCGCCATCGAGGACTTCAATACCCGTATCACCGCGGCGCAGAGCCAAGCCGCGGCGGCGTATACCGCCTCCCAGCAGGCCTGGGTGGACGCTCAGGCCCGCGTCTCGCAGGTGCTGGCCGACATGCAGTCGGCGAGTGTCGCGCAGATCACGGGCGCGTATGAGGCCCTCAATGCGGCGCGGGATGCCAATCTCGCCAATGCACAAGCGTACCTGGCCGAACTATCGACGGCGCAGCGGTCAGCCCTAGGGGTCGAGGACTACGCCGCTCAGGGGGCCGCACAGTCGCTTGCAGAGCAGGTCATTGCGGAGCGTGCGGCAGCCGAGGCCGCATACGAGGCCAGTGCGGCGCAGCTCGAGGAAGCCGGCGCGCTGGATGCCGCCACGGCCGCGGCCGACGCGGAAACCGCAGCGGAACTCGAGAACGCCGGGGCGAAGGTCGTCAATCGGGGTGCCACGATCGGCCTCGCCGAAGCGGTGGGCGGACTCGCCCGCGGGAACGTCGGCATGGCCGCCTACGGGATGGCCCGGATGGGGATCGCCAGCCGCATGATGGCCGCGCTGATGACCCCGGCCGGCCTCACCGTCGCCGGGCTCACCGCTGCCCTGGTGGGCTTCGGAGTCGCTGCGGTCGAAGGCGCACTGCAGTCGCAGCGCCTCGCCGATGCGCTACTTGTGACCTCCGATGCCTCGGGCCAGACCCTGGGCCAGCTCCAGGCAATGGCTGGGCAACTCGCCACCGGGGATACCACCATCGGGGACGCGCGGGATGCCATTCTGGCGCTGGCGCAGTCCGGCCGTTTCACCGGCGACTCGTTCCGCCAAGCCGCCGCAGCGGTCGTGGACTTCGCGAGCTTGACCGGCCAGAACACGCAGCAAGCCTCGAAGTACGTCGAACAGCTCGCGACCGCGACGACGCAGCAGCTCATCAAGGCGAACGAGCAGTACCACTTCCTCACACTGGCTCAGTTCACCCAGATCGAGAACCTGCGCAAGGAGGGCAAGCAGGCCGAGGCGACGGAAGCCGTCATGGATGCCTTCTACGGCGCCATGCACAGCCGCGCCCAAACCGCTATCGCGGATGAAGGGTATATCGCCCGTGGCTGGGACGATGTGAAGCGCGCGGTCTCTGCGGCCGTTTCCGAACTCGAGAGCTGGGGCCGCGTACAGGCCCCGACGCAGCAGATCGCCTCCCTCGAACAGCAGTTGAAGGCGGTCCAAGCGCGAGACCCGAACAATGTCACCGGGGTCGCCACGCGGCTCGAGGCCGAGATCGCGCAGCTCCGCCAGGTCGAAGCGCAGCACCAGGCGAACGCCCGCGCTGCGAGCGCCTCGACCGCAGCCACGGACAATGCCATTGCGGCGCGGTACGGCACCGGTGTCGCCCACGGCGCCCATGCCGCAGCGGCTTACACCCCCCTCGCGCACGCCGAATCCGCTTCCAGCGCTCACCAGACGATTGCCGAGGATGCGCGCATCCTGGCTGCGCTCCAACGAGACGCCGAGCGCCGCGTCCAGATCGCCGCGCAAGTCAACTCCATCAACGAGAATGCCGCGCGTAGGCACGCGCAGGCCATGCTCCAGGTCCATCTCGACCAACTGCGGACCGAGGAAGCGCAGGGCAAGATCAGCCACGCACAGGAACTCGCCGATGAGCAAAAGCTCTACGCCGAGGAATACGCCCGGCAGTTGGCCGCGTATCAGCAGGAATTGCAGCTCGAAAAGAACAAGCCCGCAGTGGTCGCGCGGATCAATGCCGAGATCGAAGCGCTGCAGGATGCGCACGCGCAGCGTATGGCGAAGTCTGCCGAGGTAGCCGCACAGAAGCAGGCGAAGGCATTTCAGTCGGCGCTCGCGCCCATTTCCTCCGCCTTCAGCACGGCCGTCAATGGGATCATCCAAGGCACGCAGACCATGCAGATGGCTGTGAGCCGGATCTTAGATTCGGTCCTCTTGAAATACCTCGATGTCATCTTGCAGGGGCGCGTCGAGTGGGTTGCAAGTGAGTTGCAGAAAACCGCGGCGACCGTCGCGCAGAGTCTCCTTCGCACGCAAGTCGTGCAAAACAGTCATCTCCTGCGGGAGGGCATCACGAAGGCCGAGGTGGCGCTGCACATCGGCACCGAGGCGAGTAAGACCGGCGAAACGACGGCCGCAGAAGCGGCGAGAACCGCAGCGCACGCATCGGCTGAAGCCACCCGCCAAGCGCTCACACTCGCCGCACGCGCTGCAGGTCGCGCGGCAGAAATTGCAGCCAACGTCGCGACCATCCAGGGAGACGCCGCAAAGGCCGGCGCTGGAGCGTTCGCGGCGATTGTTGGCATTCCTTACGTGGGACCGGCCCTCGCGCCGGCTGCCGCAGCAGAGGCCGTCGCTTCTGTCGAGGCATTCGTCCCGATGGCGAGCCTCGCGGTCGGCGCATGGGACTTGCCACGGGATATGGTGGCGCAGCTCCACGCGCATGAAATGGTTGTGCCGCGCACCTTTGCGGAAGGGATTCGCCAGGGCGGCGGTAGCGGCGCAAGTAGCACCGTAGAGAACCATTGGCATATTCACGGGGCGGCCGACGCGCAGTCGTTCCATGAAATGCTGCAGCGCAACCCAGAGGCGCTCGCGGCCGGCATGCGACACGCGATGCGCTCCGGTGCCTTCGCATGAATGTGTTTCCGACTGTCACCGGCTACGTGTGGCCACCGACGCTCGCGCCGGTCTGGAACGCGCAGGTCCAGAAGACGCAGACCGGCCGCATCGTGGCGGCTACCTATCAGCAGTACCCGCTCTACAAGTTCACCGTCAAGTTCGACGTCTTGGCGCAGAGCGATTATCAGACGCTGCTGGCGTTCTTCAATCAGCAGCAAGGGAATGTCATTCCGTTCTGGTTCGATGCCGGACCGGGGCAGGACACGGTGAGCGTGCAGGCGTTCGGGACCGGCAACGGTGTGACTACTGCGTTCACATTGCTGCGTTCCTATGGCGGCTTCGTAGAGCCCGTGGGTTCTGCCAATGGCACCCCGACGATCTACGTGAACGGCATCGAGGAATATCCGACGCCCCTCACGAGCCCCGGCACTCCTTCGCTGTCGCAGGTAGCGGGGGGCACGATGGCGGCGCGCACCAACTACGTCAGAACGACGTATTCCTCGGCCAACGGTGAAACGCTCGGAAGCACGCAGGCTAGTATCGCGATCTCAGCCGACAATCTCCTGCACGTCGCGTCCCCGAGCGCGCAGACCGGCGCGGTGTCCTGGAATGTGTATGCGAGTACGACGAGCGGCGCGGAAGTGCGCCAGTCCGGCCAAGCCATCGGGACGGCTTGGACGGAGCCGACCACCGGGCTCGTCGATCTCAACCCGCTCCCGGCTGCCAATACAACGGGATGGTCGATCAGTGCGGCGCTCGTGACCTTCAACGGCCCTCCGGCGAATGCCGCAGCGCTGACGTGGACCGGCGCCTACTACTTCCAGTGCCGTTTCGCGAAAGGAACGGTGGATTTCGAGCAATTCATGTACCAACTCTACAAGACGAAGTCCGTGAGCTTGGAGACGTACTGGTGAGGACGATCAGCAGCGCGTTGCAGACCGTCCTCAATACGGGCGGTCCGTTTGTCGTGGCCGATCTGTTCACGATCACGCTGACCAATGGGACCGTGCTGCGCTGGACGACCAACGAAACCCCACTCACCATCGGCGCCAATACCTTCGTCGTCGGCCCTCCGGTGGAACGCGACAAGGCGAAGTGGTCGATGGGGCTGAACGTCGACCAGCTCGATCTGACCATTCTCGACGACGGCTCCCAGACCATCAACGGGCAGCCACTCGTCAAGGCAGCGTGGCAAAAGTTTTTCGACTACGCGCAGATCGAGATCGACCGCTTCATATCGGATTCGTGGAGCAACACCAGCGTCGGCTCCGTCTCCTGGTTCACCGGCTACGCCGGCCACATCACCCTCACCGGCAAGCAGATCAAGATCACGGCCGAGTCGCCGCTCGCGATGCTGAAGGCTACATTCCCGCGCACGTATGTACTGCCGTCCTGCGCCAACACGCTCTACGACGGGGTATGCGGGATTCTGGCGTCGAACTTCACGCATGCCGGAACCGTTGGAGCCGCCCCTTCGGCCACGTCATTTCCCTTGACGCTGTCGGGCGGAAATCTCGCGGATGGCTCCTTTCAGGGCGGCATTCTCACATTCACTGGAGGAGTCAACGACGGTCAGACTAGGACGATCAAGTCCTACGTCGGTGGCGTCGTCACGCTGGTTTACCCGCTGTATGCAGTACCTGCGGTCGGCGACGGCGTGAGCGCGATCTTTGGCTGCGATAAGACGCGCGCGACCTGTGCTGCTCGGTTTAACAACTTGGCTCATTACCGTGGCTTTCCCTACGTGCCGGACCCCTCCACGCAGTATGCGGGGGTCGCCGCAAATTCGCCTGGAAGTTCCAACGGCCCGAATGCCGGGTCGATGCAGCCGCGCATTGGCCCGCGGGGTATCCGTGGACGCATCAGCCAGTTCTGAGTGGCGGGCGGCCGTCGTCGCCGAGGGGCTTTCGTGGATCGGTACCCCGTATCACCACGCCCAAGCGGTCCGTGGCCGCGGCGTCGATTGCGCGATGTCACTGATCGAGTGGTTCGCCGCGCCAGGGCTGATCGAACGCTTCGACCCGCGTCCCTACCCGGCGACGTGGTTTCTGCATCGAGACGAGGAGCGATTTTTGGCGACGATTGAACACTATGCGCAGCGCCTCCCGGACGGCACCCCGATATTGCCGGCCGATATCGCGCTCTATCGCTTCGGTCGCTGTGTCAGCCACGGCGCGCTGATCGTTGACGATACGTTCATCGTGCATGCCTGCGCGCAGGCCCACCAGGTCGAGCGGCGAGAGCGTTCCGCCATGCTGCCGCGACTCGCCGGGTACTGGCGGCTGAGGGCTGCGGCATGAGCAACTTCACGGGTGCCAGCAGTGGGCAGCCAGTGGCGACCCAGGCTACGCGCTACAACGGCATGCAGGTACAGGGTAGCCAGTACGGCATGGGGCTCCCGATCGTCTACGGGCAGCAGCGCCTCGCGGGCACGCTGATCTGGTACGGCGACTTCCAGTCCGTTGAACACAAGCAGTCAGTCGGCAAAGGGGGAGGCGGCGTCAGCACGAGCTACACGTACTCCTCGAGCTTTCAGCTCGCGATCTGCGAGGGTCCAATTGCCGGCATCCCGACAATCTGGAAGGACTCAGGGACTACGAGTTTCTCGGACGTCAACGGGACGTACTCCCTCGGCACGCAGAACCAAGCCGCGTGGTCGCACCTGTCGGGTGCCGATGCGTTGCAGTATCCGTACACCGCATGGGTCGGCTGCCTCAACCTCGCGCTCGGCAGCTCGCCGAACGTCCCTAACTTCAATTTCGAGATCGCCGGCCTCTTCCAGTTCGCGCCGACCGCCTCGCCTGCAATCATCGACGCGGACCCCTCGGTGATCTTCTCTGATCTCTTGAGTTCAACGACGCACGGGCTTTCCTTCGGCGCGTTCCTCGGGGATCTGACCCTATACCACAACTACTGTCTAGCCAATAATATTTTTCTCTCTCTCGTGGTCGACCAGCAAACCACGATGAACGAGATTCTGACCAGGCTCCTGCAGGTCACGAACAGCAATACCGCGTGGTCCAATGGGAAACTCATCGTCATCCCGTACGGTGACGAGAGCGCCACGGCGAACGGCGTCACCTACACGCCCCCCACCACGGTGCAAAAGTACTTCACCGACTCCGATTACATCAAGCCGGTACGGGTAGACCAGAAGCCCCTGTCAGACCTTTACAATGTCGTCCGCGTGGAGTACGTCAACCGCGCGAACAATTACAACACCAGCGTGGCGGAGGCGAAGGACCAGGCGGACATCGACAACACCTTCGGCGTCCGCCAACAGGAGATGATCCAGGGCCACTCCATCACCAACGGGACGCTGGCGCAGTGGGTCGCGCAGACCATCCTGCAGCGTGCGCTATACATCCGCAACACGTACACGTTCACGACCACGATGGAGAACGTGGCATTTGAGCCTGGAGATGTGATCGCGCTCACCGACTCGCAATGCGGCCTCCTGAGCGAGCCGGTGCGGATCAAGTCGATTAGCGAGCAGGGGACGAACGAGTTACAGTTCGTTTGTGAGGAGTTCCCGGCCGGAGTGGCCTCTGGCGCCACGCAGAGCGTCGAGGCGCCGGCGGGCTACGTCCCGAGCGTGAACGGTGCACCAGACGCCACGCAGCCGCCGGTGATCTTCCGCGCCCCGCAGTTTCTCACCAACGGCGCCCCCGAGGTGTGGATCGGCGTCGGTGGCGCAGGCCCGAACTGGGGCGGCGCGAATGTCCTCCTATCGCTCGACAATGTATCCTACGCCAAGATCGGAACCGTGGCGCCCGGCTGCCGCTACGGCACGCTCACTGCGGCCCTCGCGACCTCGGCGACCGACCCGGATACCGTCAACTCCTTCACCGTCGCGCTCGATGCGGGGGGGACGCTGTCGGGGGGCACGCAAGCCGAAGCCGACAACCTCGCGACCCTGATGCTGGTCGATCAGGAATTGCTCTCCTACGAGACCACCGTCCTCAACGGCAACGGCACCTATACCCTCGGCAACGGCTATCTGCGGCGCGGCTGCTACGAGACGACCATTGCAGCGCACAGTATCGGCGCACCGTGGCTGCGCGTGGACGACAGTGTCTTTCGCTGGCAGGTCGATCCGTCATGGGTCGGCCTGACGGTCTATCTCAAGTTCCAGCCGTGGAACCTGTACGGCGGTGGCTTGGTGAGTGAGGCATCCCTTACCGCGGTCACCTACGTCGTCGGGACCGCAGAGGAGATTCCCGACACGCCACCGGTGCCGACGAATTTCACAGCTACCGGCGCCTATGACGGCATTCACCTGACGTGGACCACCCCGAATCCTGCGGCCGTTGCGATCACCTCCGTCGAGCGCTCTCCGGACAATGCCACATGGACAGTTGTCGGCCAGGTGAACGGGACCGCCTATGTCGATCCTGTGACGGACTTCTCTACCCACTACTACCGGGCACGCGCTCGAAGTCCGCAATTTACCTGGAGTGCCTACGCTACCTCAGTAACCGGCGCCCGCACCACGAAGCAGGTCATTCCGGCCGTCACCGCTCCTGAGCAGGCGACCGCTGCGACCACGACAGTCTGGGCAAATCTTGATCACACCTCTACCGGCGCGATCCAAATGCCAGGCGCATTCGCTTGGGATGCGTACGTCCCGGCGGGCGGTAATGTCGATGTCGCGGTTGGGCTCAAGGTAGACGGTAGCGGCAACTACGACGGCTACATGTTCCGTGTCGGAACGAACAATTACTGCCTGGCATTCCTGTCCTCGGGTGGGGCATTTACGATCCTTACGCCCAGCGTGACGACGCTCGTCACGCCAGGCTGGCATTCCGGCGCCGTCGTTGTGACGAGTCCACAGACCTTCGAGTACTATATCGATGGGCAATTGATCGCCACGGTGAGCGATACCACCTACGAGTTGACCACCGGAAACGAGTTTGGGTATTCCTACAGTGGAACTGCGGGTGGATCTGTCGCGCCGCCAGGCATGTATACCGGATTTCTCGACAACGGTCGGCGCATCTCCACCGTGAACGGCGGCATGAGTCCTCTAGGATCAATCCCTCCATTCACATCGAACGGCCAGTTCACCTACACCTCTACGAGTTCTTCCATTACGTGGTCGTGGCCCGCGATGACGGTGTACAGGAATGACGGTTCTACGACAGCGGTGGGCGCCAACAGCTTGCAGATTACCGGGCTTGCTGCCTCCACGACGTACTACTTCTATCCCTACCTGCGCGAGTCCGACGACACGATCCAATTCGCAGAAGGGTACCAGAACAGCGCCGGCACCCCAGCGGCGGCATACACGGCCGCGAGTCCGAACGGTGCCGCTTATGCCGCGTACTACGCCAACGCTCCCATCGGCACCCTTTCAGCGCCTACACCGGCGAGCGGCTCTGGCGGGGGCGGTGGCAACTTGGTCTGTTGCTTGAATGGTCGTCAGTTGATCGAGCTGGCACACGGCATCGCGACGCGAGCAAGTGCGCTTGAAGCGGGGCAATTCCTACGCGCGCCCACCGGAGCGGTACGGGTACGGCAGGTGAAGCATGCGCCGTGGAAAGAATGGATTCGCGTCAGTTTCAACAATGGGGCAGCCCTCCTTGTCGTGCATGATCACCGCCTGATCGACCCCAGTGGCGCGGAGGTACGAGTGCGCGATCTGCATATCAATCAGATCGTTGAGAGCGCTCACGGGCCAATTTGCGTGACGGGCCTGGAGGCAATATCCGAGCCCGGCACCAAGGTAAGCATTGAGGTTGATCCCCCGCACGTCTACTACGTGCAGGGCGTTCTCAGTCACAACAAGGGCATGTGCTGACGTGAAACGGTACTTTACATTCCAGACGCCTCCAGATCCTGCCACGTACCATCCCCGCAGCTTCTACCACTAC
>JAEHJW020000031.1_pt1 | contig 20295 bp, 27 predicted proteins | sample 9271431 | NCBI WGS metagenome assembly JAEHJW02 | reverse complement strand
CGAGCGATCCGCCCGTCGTGATCACGCTCGAGGCGCGCGACTCGGTCAAGATCGTCGAGGTGCGCCCGGAGCCGAAGACCGGCCTCGAGCGGGCGATCGAGCGCATCTCGAAGATCGGCTCGCCGGGCTCGGACGGGGACGCCGCGTGAGCCTCACGCTGACGATACCGATCCGGACGAAGACGGGGCTGAACAGCCGGGAGCACCCGCTCGCCCGCAAGCGGCGCGTCCAGCAGGAGCGCGCGATGACGGCGCTCATGCTGCGCGGGCACCTCCGACCTGACGGCGGCTTCCCGGTCGTGGTCGAGCTGACGCGGATCTCGCCACGGCTCGCGGACGGCGACAATGCGATCGGCGGCTGCAAGGCGGTCCGCGACGAGATCGCCGCGTGGCTCGGCGTCGACGACGGGGACACGACGCTCGTCGCGTGGCGCTACCGGCAGGAGCGCGGGCCATTCGGCGTGCGCGTGAGGGTCTACGAGAAATCCCGGCTCGAGGAGCGGATCGTGCCGGCAGCCGAGGAGGCATGAGCGCGAGCCCGCCGCCGGCCCACGCCGTTGATCTCGGCCGTCGGGCCAGATAGCCTCGGCGCATGCCCCGCAATGACACAGTTCAGCGCAAGAGCAGGGAGTTGCCTGTGAAATCCCGGGTTGCGCCAGAGCGCGGGCGCAAGGCCGCCCCCCGCGGCAAGCCTTTTGCCGGCGGGGACGACCCGCGGCGCCACCCGGGCTTCCCAAAGGGCGTCAGCGGCAACCCCGGCGGCATGACGGCGGACGTGGCGGCGGCGAGGGATGAGGCGCGGAGGCTCGCGGCCGAGTTCGCGCCGACCGTCCTGCGGCGGCTCGCGCAGATCCTCCTGAGCCCCGCCGATGGAGACGCCGTCTCGGTCGCGGCTGGACGCGAGATCCTCGACCGCGCCCTCGGCAAAGCATCCCAGCCTCTTGAGCACTCGGGTCCAGGGGTGGTCGCGGCCCGGATGCTCTCCCGCGAGGACATGGCCCACGACCCCGTGCTCCTCCGGCTGGAGTCGCAGCTCGAGTCGAGCGTCGCGGAGCCCGTGGACGACTCCTCGCCGCCGCCGACGGCCCCCCAGCTCAAACCGTAGACAACCGCTCGGCTGCGTGGTAGGGCACGGGTATGACCCTGACCACCGAAAACAAGGACCTGATGTTCGCGCGCGATCTCGCGCAGTGCGCGTTCGCCCGCGCCAAGACGGTCTACACGGCCGACCTGCGGGTGGCCGGCGATCCGGCGCTCGACGCTCCGCGCTCGACCGTCCTCCGAGCGCACTTCGACGCGATGATCGATGCCGCCGCCGCCGCGAACGCAGCCGAGGAGGCGCTCGTCGCCTACGCCAAGGCCAACGCGCCGCCCGCGCCGGACGCGCCGGACGCGGCCACCCCAGCGTGAACCCCGTCACGAATCACCAGGTCATTCCGTTCGCCGACCCCGCATGCTCGGTCTGCCACGGCGCCGGCTGGTTCCACGTCCATGCGCCTCCAGGGGACTCGCTCTGCGGCTGCGCCGTAAAGCGATTCGCGAAAGCCCACCGCGGGCGCATCTGCCAGACCAGCGAGGGCGCGTTCTGGCAGCCCGGTATGAGCCCGGAGGAAATGGTCCCCGATCGCTATGCCGACCTCGGAGCGAGAGCAGGCTGAACTCGGGATCCGGCGAGCGATCGCCGACCACAAGCTGCGCCAGTACCCCGCGGCGCTGTTCGGCCTGGCTGATTACATCCATCTGCTCTCGCCGGAGTTCGTCGGGGCCCCCCACCTCGAGCCGGTCCTCGCGGTGCTGGAGCGGGCAGAGCGCGAGCCGGTCCGCGCCCTGATCTCGCTGCCTCGGCGCCATGGAAAAACAGAGACCATCATCCACGCGCTCGCCTGGTTTCTGCGTCGCCGGCCCGAGCTGCGGGTCTGCTACGCGACCCGCGTGGCCGGACTCGCGCGAGCGAAGTCGCGCAAGGCTCGACGCCTAGCCGAGCGCGCGGGCCTCGTGCTGTCGGACGAGTCCGCGAGCGCGATTGACTGGATGACCGGCCACGACGACGGCGGCTTGTTCGCCACGTCCGTCGGCGGCGATCTCGTTGGTCGCGGCTTCGATCTGGTGCTCGTCGACGACACGCTCAAAAACCGCCAGGAGGCCGAGAGCGAACTCGTGCGCGAGACCATCCTCGAGTGGTTCCAGTCGACGCTCTACCCCGTCCTCGAGCCCGGCTCGAGCTGCTACGTGATCGGCACGCGCTGGCACGAGGTGGATCTGCTCGGTGTGCTCGAGCGCGAGCGCGACGACTCGGGGGCGCCTGTCTGGACGACCATCAACCTCCCTGCCATCGCGGACCCCGACGACCCTCTCGGCCGCAAGCCGGGCGACGCGCTGTGGCCCGCCCGCTGGCCCATCGAGGCCCTCGCGAAGATCCGATCGCAGATCGGCGAGTACGAGTTCTCGGCTCAGTACCTCGGGCGCCCGTCGTCTCGTGAGGGCCACGTGTTCCGGCGCGCGTGGCTCGAGCGGCCGAGTTTCGTGGTCGAGCCCGCCGCGCTGCCGCCGCTCACGAACATCTGTCTGTCCCTGGATGGCGCATGGAAGACGGGCGTCGGCAACGACTACTCCGCGATCTCCGCCTGGGGCACGCCGTTCGACCGCTCGCTCTATGTCTGCCTCGACGCCTGGCGCGGCCGCGTCGAGCTTCCGGATCTGATGCGCGCGCTGAAGGCCATGGTAGACAAGCATTCCCCGCACGTCATCCTGGTCGAGGATTCGGCGTCAGGGATCGCCGTGATCCAGCTCCTTCGGCAGTCGGGGCTGCCGGTCGTGCCGGTCAAGGCGTGGCAAAGCAAGATCCTCCGCGCGGAGACGGTCGCGCCGCTTTTCGAGGCTGACCGCGTGCGGTTCGCGCGCGGCGAGTGGAACGGCTGGGCGCGCGAGGAGCTGGCGAATTTCTCCCCGACCTGCGAGCACGACGACTTCACCGACACCGCGTCGATGGCCCTGACGCGGCTGCGCGAGGGTGCGCTCGTGCCTCCGCCGCGCGCCCAGCGGCCGGTGGCGCTGTACGGCCGGTAGAGCCTGGGGGCGGGGCCGCGCAGGGCAAGGCGCGGCGAGGCAAGGCAAGGCAAGGCGTAGCATGCACGGCCGCGCTCGTGGTATGGGGTGGCCATGCTGAGGGCGATCGCTGGGCAGATCGAGTTTCCGGACTGGATGACGGGCCGGCAGCGACGACTCAACATTTACGACCGCTGGCTCGACGGCGAGTTCTACGCGCACCTCCCCTACGATTTTTCCGTCGAGCTGGAGAGCAACGGCGAGTACATCCGCCTGCTCAACCGTCGCCCGTCATGGCAGGCGAACATCCCAGAGCTGCTGTCGCGCGAGCTCGCGCTGAAACTCTGGGCCGGGCAGAACCGCCCTCGCTTCGACCACGCCTCCGACGCGCTGTGCGAGGCGGCCGAGGCGCTCGTCGTCGAGGGCCAGCTCATCGAGAAAATGACCGAGGCAACTTTCCTCGGTCAGGTCGGCGCCGTTTTCGTCTCGTTCGCGCTGGTCGAGCACGCGGGAGCGCCAAACATCCAGTTCGACGTTTGGCACGCCCGCGATTGCGAGCCGCGCTTCGACGAGGCGGGCGAGCTGACGACATGCAGGGTCCAGTACCTCTGCGGCGGCCAAGCGTTCCTCGCCCAGGGGATCACGCAGGCGTATTCGGAGGGCACGACCGAGGGCGGCGACCTCGTCGCGATCCTGCCCGACGGCCAGTATTGGTTCACGCGCGACTACGGGCCGGAGCTGACGGTCGGGTACACGCCGATCGTCGGGGCCGACTACAAGCCTCACGATCCGGAGACGGCGGCGCTTCTGCACCCAGACCCGGAGCGCGTCCAGGTCCACATGCTGGGCGACATCCCGGGCGTCTGGATGCGCAACCTCCCGGGCGGCGACATCCCGGACGGCGCCTGCACGTTCGAGCCAGGCCTCGAGAACTGCGTCGTGCTCGACTACACCATGAGCCAGCTCGACCGCGGGCTACTCTACAACCTCTGCCCCCAGGTCATCCTCCAGGGCGAGCTCATCAACGAAAGCTACGACGGCGCGAAGACGATTCATCGCGGCCCGACGAACACGTTCCAATTTCCGGCGGTGCAGAAGGGACTCGACGGCCAGCAGACCGGCGGCGGAGACGCGAAGCTCCTCGAGAGCAACGGCGCGGTGTTCGACCGGGCCCGAGAGATCGTCGAGGTGATGCGGAAGTTCATCCTGGAGCAGATCCTCGCGAGTCGGAAAGATCCGGACAAGTTCAGTGGTCCGCAGAGCGGCGCGGCCGCGAAGATCCTCGACGAGGAGCACGACGCGCTCGTTCAGACGATGCGCTCGAGCTACGGGGAGAAGGGATTTCTTCCGCTGCTACGAAAGGCCCTCGTGGCCGCGTGGCTCCTCGGGCATCCGGCGGTGCCGGACATCGATCCGGCAGAGCTCAAGCTGGTCTGGCCGGTTCTCCACAAGCTTACGCCGCAGGACTTCGCACTTCTGCAACCCGCGCTCTTCCAGGCCGTGCAGCTCGGCTGGATCGGCCCCGAGGACGCGCAGAAGATCTGGGCCGCGAACCTCGACATCCCTCTGAAGTCGCTGCCGACCCCGATGGCGCCCCCGCCGCTCCCGGATCCCGTCGACCTCGCGAAGACGCGGGGCGCGGCCGGAGAGACTGACGAGTGACAAGGATCGTCGTCCCGAAGCCGCCGCTCGGCGCAAAGGCGTGGGTCATGTCCGAGCGCGGCCTGTTCGTCCTCGAGGAGCAGCCCGCGGTGCTCCACCACTGCACCTGTACGCACGCTGGCTCCGGCTCGCTCAGGATCTTCGATGGTCGCGTTGTCGACGGCCGCGTGGTCGGGCGCGAGATCTTCAAGCAGGCCGTGACCGCGATGGGGGTGTGGCACCTCTCGGCCGGCGTGCAGCATGGGCTCGTCGTAGAGAACGTCGGCCGCGGCAGCGACTCGATGTCCTCGATCGCGACCCTGGTGTGGCAGACCAAGATGGAGCCGAGCACGCAGCGCCTCGGGCCACGTCAAAGCGTGAGGCTCGTCCCAGGGCACCAGATCGTCTTCGATGCGGACTGCGTTCTCTACAGCGTTCTCGTCTCGCGAGCCGGTAACGGACAGCTCTGCGTCCGGGACGGGACTGGAGCGCGTCTGTGGGACTGCCCGAGCGTGTTCGCCGGTTCGTTTTTGCTCGAGCATGTGTTCGCTCAAGGCGGCCTTTCGGTTGACCTCCATGCGCCCGTCGGGGTAGAGGTCGAACTGGTGTTTGCTCCACTCGCCACAGGAGACTGATCCATGGCCGATGCCCCCGTCGCCGATCCAGCCGTCACCGCGCAGATCAACGCCCTGACCCAGCAGCTCGCCGAGATGGAGAGGAAGCTGAAGGCGACGAGCGAGAGCGGCGCTGCCGCGCTGAAGACGGCACAGGAGGAGGCGGCGGCGAAGCTGAAGGCCGCGCACGTGCGCCTCGTCAAGGAGGCCGTGCGGAACGCCGCCACGACCGCCGGAATCATCGATCCGACGCTGCTCGACCATCTGCCCATCGAGGGCGCGAGTTACACCGACGACGCGATCGAGGGCGTGGATGCGGCGATCGCGCGGCTCAAGGAGAAGCACCCCAAGCTCTTCTCGGCGCCGGCCGCCGAGACGCCCGCCGAGCCCACCGAGCCCACCGAGACGCCCGCCGAGCCCACCGAGGTCGAGGTGCTCAGGGCGAAGCTCGCTGCGCTGGAGGCGAAGCCGGCCGTTGGCAAGGTCGGCGCGCCCCCCGCGAAGAAGGGCGAGCCCGCGAAAAAGCCCGACGTGATGAAGATGGACAAAAAGCAGTGGAAGGATCTGGTCGCGAAGACCCGCGACCAGCTCGCCCGGCACTGACGACATGCCGGAGCACATCCACGAGGCGGCGCTGCGCTACCTCTCGGACGAGAGCAAGTCCATCCGCTACGGCAAGGTGAGCGTGACGCTCGTCATCCAGGCTGGAAAAATCATTCGACTCCTCCGCGTCCGCGAGGAGACCGACCAGGTCGGCGAGAGGTCGTCGGAGCAGAGCTTGACGTAGCCGCCGAGCTGGCGGTAGTTTCACTTTCGTAGGCGACCGGACCTCCGGAGCTGAATCGCTCCGGAGTCCTCAGATGGCAGACGGCGTCGCCGCGTTCCCCGCAGCCCTCGCAGCCGCAGAGCAGATCAATTTCCTCGCGCGCAACGCGAAGGAAGGCCTCGACACGATTCTCGCGTGGCGGTCGCTCGCGACTCCCGAGGACGTGCCGGCCGGCATCGGCTCGACCCTGACCCTCACCCGCAAGGGGCGGATCACCTCGACCACCACGCCGAGCACGCCGCAGTCGTCGATGAACATCGACAGCGGAATGACCGCCAGCGCGTACTCGATCGAGCAGTACACGCTCACGATGTTCGACTACAGCCGGATGGCGGCCGAGATCGACAACGTCCAGCAGCAGGTTGGGATCTACGACCAGCTCCTCGCGGGCGCCCGCAACAGCGGCGTCGACGCGGCCACCACCCGGGACCGCCTCGCCCGCGCCGCGCTCTTCAACGCCTACATGTCGGGCAACACGCGGGTGCGCACGGACCTCGGAGCGGGCAGCACCACCACCTGCTACGTCGACGACCTCCGCGGCTTCTCGACCGTGCTGGTCAACGGCGTCGTCACAGCGGTCTCGGCCACCAACCCGCTGACCGTCTACGAGTCGGGGACCACCGCACAGACCCTCTCGGTCACCGGCGTGACCCCGGACGTGACCAACACCAGCACGGCGCCCGGCGGAATCTCCGGAAAGCTCACGTTCGCGACGGCGACCACCCCCAGCCAGGGGGACGCGCTCGTGGCGATCAACGCCCCGGCGATCATCCGGTCCGGCGGCGCCGCGACCACCGCAGCGCTCGTCCCGAGCAACACCTTCAACCTCCAGATGATCCTGGACATGAAGCTGGCGCTCGAGAACAACGCGGTACCGCCGTTCGAGGATGGGCTCTACCGGATGCTGCTCGATCCGACCGCCCAGCGGCAGCTCATGGCGGACCAGGACTTCAAGGTCTACTTCGCCGGCCGCGAGGACTCCGAGGCGATCCAGAGCGGATACGTCCTGAAGCTCCTCGGGATCGAGTTCGTCCCGACCACGGAGGTCTACATCCAGGCGCCGAGCACCAACGGCGCCGGCGGCACGCTCGACAGCGTCGGCGTCACGGTTCGCCGCCCGATGCTCGTGGGGGCCGAGGCGCTCGTCGAGGGGCAGTTCACCGGCCTCGAGAACTACCTCCGCGACCTGAAGGGAAACCCCGGGGTCGTGCAGGCCGAGATGGTGGACGGCACGGTCCACATTCTCCGGAGGCCGATCGACGCGCTCGGCCGGTTCTACACGATCGTGTGGGACTGGATCGGCGGATACGCGGTCCCGACCGACCTGACCGCGACCTCCGCGATCATCCCGACCGCGAGCAACGCGCTCTTCAAGCGCGCGGTGATCGCCGAGATCGCTTCGTAAGTCCAACCCCAGCGCAGCGGATAGAGGTCACACGATGGCGATCTTCAGCGGCAAGAAGGGCAGCACCCCGCGCAGGGGCGGCTCGAAGGCGAAGGGCAGGTTCGTGCTGCCCGCGGTCCCCGGGGACGGCAAGATCGTCCTCCCGCGTGGCCCGCTCTCCCCGCGTTCCGTGCAGCACAGCGCCGACGACGCGAGCGCGGCGTTCGGCTTCGGCAAGGCGAAGCGGCCGAGCGGCGGGGACATCTGAGGCCGTGGGGTTCCTCCCGAAAGAGCGCGTGAACCCCGCGCAGCAGACGTTCGACAAGGACCGGCATTTGCCGGACTGGGACGCGAAGCCCGCTGGCCTCCAAGCCCAGGAGCACGCTCGCGAGCAGCGCCGGACGGCCAGGAACCTCAACTCGGGCAGGGCCCGGAAGTACAAGAAGGAGTAGCCAGTGGCCACGACCCTCACGCCCGGCCTCGCGATTCCGCTCGGTGGCTCCGACTCAGGAAGCCTCCAGGACAGCGCCCAGAACCCGATGCTCATGCCGGCGTTTTCGCTTCCGGTGGCGGACGGTCGAGGCGGCCTCGGCTACCAGACCCCGAACAACGCCCTGGCGTCGAGCTCCATGGCGCGGGCGGCCGCAAGCGCGACCGCGACGGTCGGCGGCACGGCCGCAGCCGGGGACGTCGTCTCGGTCACGATCGACAACCCCGTGTTCGAGCGCTTCGGCGGCGCTCAGACCATCTCCGTCACGGTCGGCACCGACACGCTGGAGCAGGTCGCAGAGGCCCTCGCAAGCGGCATCAACGACAACCCCGTGTGCCGCGGATTCGGAATCCGGGCAGACGTGGCCGCGGATGTCGTAACGATCAAGCACCCCGGTCCGGTCGGGAATTTCACCACGCTCTCGCGCGTCAACGGCGCGACCTCGACCACGATCACGCTGTCGGCCGCGACGCTCTCTGGCGGCGCCGGAGCCATCCTGCCGTTCGGGAACTTCGCCTTTTCGTACGGGGGCCAGACGTTCCGCATGCAGATCGGTCTGCCCGCGGTCATGGGGTCGGCCGTCGTCGCCGCGATGGTGGCGGCCGGGTCGCCGATCGGATGAGCAGGCACGACCGACAGAGCAACCGCTCGCTCGACGAGACGCTTGCCGCCGAGGCACTTCGTACTCCGCCGCCGACGCCGGCCGCCGAGCCGAGCTACTGGCAGATCCTCGAAGACTTCTCGCAGTCGGTGCGCGGAACCTACCTGACGTATCGGGCCGGGGCCGTCGTCTCGTCGAAGCGGCTGCCGTCGGTCGTCCGCCTGCTCAAGCAGTTCGGCGCGAAAATCGCCCCGGTCCCCGAGGCGGCGGTGCCGTTCATCGAGCGGCTCGCGTGTCCCAACTGCGGCCGGAGCTACACCGCGGGGCGCTGACCCGTGCCGCTCTCGCTGTCGCAGAAGTCCTCGATCCGGCGGCACCTGAAGTTCGCCCCGGCGATGCTGCCGCGCAACTCCCCGAGCAGCGGCGCGGCCCTCGGCTCGTTCATGGGGTTCCGCTGGAACGCATTTTGGGGTCAGCTCGAGTTCGCCCTGAACAACCTCGATGCCAACGAGGAGGCGCGCCTCCTCGGCAACGGCTACGGCGCCGTCGCGCTGATGGGCCCCCTTCTCACGATCGCCGGAACGACGAACCCGCAGGCGGGCGACGAGGTCGCGATCACCTTCAGCGGCGGGAACCTCGCCTCGCCACACACGGTCACGACCACGGCGGTGGCGGGCGACTCGCTCCTCACGCTCTGCGCACGAATCGCGTCGACGGTGAATCAGGACGCCACCATGCAGGCGGCCAACATCCAGGCGCTTGCGCCGTTCGGTACGGGTGCCTTCTCTCAGAACTACCTCGGGGCGAACTCGCTCGCGGGGAACCAGGGCAACCCCGCCGGCAACGTGGCGATCCCGATGCCCGAGGTTGCGTTTCAGAGCCCGGTGGCGTTCACCGTCGCGTCGGTCACGTCGACCGGGGCGATCGGGGCCGCGATCACGGCGATTGGCAGCAAGCTCTCGCCGTCCGCGCCAGTCGACTGGACGGTGCTCCCCTATGGCACCGTCTACGGCTACCTGCCGATCTGCGACTCCCTCGAGGGGAGCAAGTACGGCGCGAGCTCGAACCTCTCGACAGCGCAGGCGGGCGGACCGCTCGGCGTCACCTTTCGGATGGACGAGGTTCGAGAGCGGACCCGCCTCTACAACCACGCCTGCATGGAGATGGCGAAGTACCTCTTCGGCGAGCGGGACGACAGCGGACTCGTCGGTCGCCGTAGCGGCGGTGGCGGCGTGACGATGGGCGGGATTTGAGGCGTGGACTACCGGACCGCGATGCTGCTCATCGACCGGGCCCGCGGGATGGCCGGCGCGATCCTCGGTCCGCCGTGCTCGGTGTACCGGATTGGCGCCGCCGCAGCCGGGAACTACCTCGATGTTGCCCAGCGCGTGACCACTGGGCTGCGCGTCGGGCGCCGTCAGACTGGCTCGAAGGATCTGATCGAAGCCCCGATCATGGGATCGATCTTTTACTCGCTCCTCATCGACGCGACGAGCCTCGAGGTCGGGGACGTGCTCGTCGAAAACGACCCCTACTACGGCGAGGGCGCGACCGAGGTGGATTTCGCGACCACGCAGTTCGAGGCCTACGCCATCGCGTACCACGGGCCATTCAAGCAGACGATGGCCGCGCGGGTGGATCGTCTCTGCACGATCTACCGGCCGACCGATGCGCCAGCGGCGTCCGCCGGGGCATGGACGCCGACGCTGCCGAACCTCGCCCCGGTCGTGCTGTCCGCTGGCGCCTTCGGCCTCGGGACGGTCGGCGCGACGCCGAGTCAGATCCCGCTCGGACTCACGAGCCACGTGAGAACCAAGCACGATTTGTTCAAGGCGCTCCCCGGCACGACCGACTCTCTCGCCTACTTCGGCTACGTGCCGGCACTCCCCGGCTGGCTGCCGAAGGAGGGTGACCGCCTCGTCGACAGTTCGAGCGGCGACAGGTACGTGATCGAGCACCCCTACACGCAGCAGGCCGGACTCGCGGGCTCCCAGCTCGTGCTCTCGCGGCAGATCGCGGGGGGTTGACGTGGCGACGACCGCGATCGCGCTCAGCGCCCTCGGAGCGCAGGTAGCGGCCTCGGCCGGCCTGCCGGCGAGCCCAGCACTGACCATCGGCTACGGGTGGCCCAGCGAATCGACGGTCATGCGGGTCGCGACCGGAGAGGTCGGTCCGCTCGCCAGCGTCTACGATGAGGGCGTGCCGCGGAACACCACGAGGTGGCACCCGATCCCAGCGATCGCCGACAGCGTCGTGACGGCCGGCCTCGCGGCGGCGCTTTCCGCGGCCGTGACATCGACGACGGCGACGGTGACGCTTTCTGGGACGCCGAAGGCGAACGACTGCGTGGCAGTGGGCGGATTCAACACGCCGCTCGCCGCCCAGGCCGCGAGCTACACGGCCAACGCCACCGACACCCTCGACACGATCGCCGCCGGGCTCGCCGCTGCCATCAATGCGGCCATGACCGTCGTGACGGCCTCGGCATCCGGCGCGGTCGTGACCCTGACCGCAGTCGGGACCGTGAGCCTGAGCGTCGGGGTCGCAAACCAGGGCACGAAGACGACCGAGTTCAAGCGCGTCGAGCGCCGCGTGCGCGTCGTGCTGTGGACGCCGTCGGAGGCCACACGGCAGTCCTACGGCGACCCCATCGACAGCCAACTCGCGCGCCTGTACGCGGGCTACGGCTTCCAGACGGTCGCCGGGGATTGGGTGCGGCTCGCCTACCAAAGCGATCAGTACGTCGAGCAGGAGCAACTCCGGGACATCTACCGGCGCGATTTCAGGCTCACCCTGGAGTACGGCGTCACGGGCCAGGACGTGCTGTACCCGGTGCTGTCGACTGAGCTGGTTGCCTCACTCGGCGGTTTGGCGTAGGGTTCGTCCGTAGGCCGCCGGAACGACCGGAGCTGACTCGCTCATGGAGTTCCGATGCCGCAAATCAGCAACGGCCCGATCAGTCTCGCCAATCTGACCGCGCCTGGCGTCTACGTCCAGGTGATCGCGCCGTCCGCGCAGATCCCGGGAGTCGCGACCAACGTTGTCGGGGTCGTCGGGACCGCGAGCTGGGGCCCGAAGGGCGTCCCCGTGTTGCTCGGGAGCCCGCAGGATCTTCAGGCGGCCTTCGGGCCGATCATCGGGAGCCCCGCGCCCGTCGGCGCCGTGGCCGCGTCCGCGAACCCCTACGACCTCGTGAGCGCGTGCAGCGCCGTTTTCTCGCAGGGCCCGGTGCAGGTCCAGGCCGTGCGGGTCAGCGACGGCACCGATGTCGCCGCGACCCTCGTCCTCAACGACACGACGGCGACCCCGGTGCATGGCGGGACCGTGACCGCGCTCCACACGGGCTCGCTCGGCAACGGGATCAAGATCACGATCGCCACCGCGGCGAAGACCGACGCATCGAGCAACGTGTATTTCAACGTCACGGTGGCGCCGCCCGCCGGGTCCGGACTCCAGGCCGAGTTCTACCCGAACATCAAGGGCGGCGTGGCCTCCGCAGTCAACTCGCCCTTCTGGGCGAACCTGGCCGCGGCGTGGACCTCCGGCATCCCAGGCGTCACGGGTCCGTCGCAGCTCGTCAGTCTCGCGACTCCGTCCGCGACCGCAGAGAACCCGGCGGTCCTCGCGGCGACCTCGATGGCTGGCGGCGTCGACGGAACCGCGACCGCAGCGACGATCATCGCGGCAGCGGTCGGCTCGATCTCCGCGACCCCGCAGACCGGAATCTTCGCGCTTTCGACCGCGGTCCCGAAGCCGGCCATCGCGGTGATCGCCGGCTTCGGCGCGACCGCGTCGGACGGGGACATCGGAACCTACGCCGCGACGCTCGCGACGTTCGCCGACTCGACCGGCACGGTGGTGTGGTTCGACTACTCGCTTGGCGATTCGAGCGCGGCCGCCGTCACCGAGACCACCGTCACTCAGCCCGTGGTCGACTACAACATGAACGCGGTGAAGGATTGGGCCTGGTGGAACGACGGCGTCAGCGGCCTGCGCTTCTACCCGATGGCTCCGTTCATGGCCGGGCTGCAGGCCTCGCTCCCGCCGTGGGTCAGCCCGCTGAACCGGCCGATCAAGGGGATCTCCGGCACCTACCGCAGCACCGGCGCTGGAAAGGCGGCCTACTCCTGGGCCGAGATCGGCGATCTCAACGCCAACGGCATCTCGCTCGTGGCCGCGCCATCGCCCGGCGGCTCCTACGTCGGTGTCAACGCGGCGGTCAACACGAGTTTCCCAGCCAACCCCGCGACGGGGCCGTGCGAGTACTCGACCCTGACGAACTTCCTGGCGCGCAGCATCGCCTCGGCCATGGGCGGCGTCGTCGGGCAGAACCAGAGCAACAGCCCCGTCGACCCGCTGCGGAAGCTCGTCCGGGACAAGATCAACGGCTTTCTCCAGGGCATCAAGGATCAGAGCGGCATCGACGCGTTCTCGGTCCAGTGCGACACGAAGAACAACCCGCCGAACCTCGTGGCCGCCCACATCATGCAGGCGAGCTGCAAGGTCACCTACCTGGCGAGCGTCTGGTATTTCGTCGTCAGCCTGATCGGCGGCACCACCGTCGTCGTCCAAGTCTCGCAGGGGAGCTAGCCAATGGCCAACCTGATCCTCCAGATCCCCAACGCCTTTTCCGTAGGACAGGATCTCTCCTGCTCGATCACGGATCCGGTCTCCGGGATCACCCGGAACCTGGACGAGTTCGGGCATCTCGAGAGCTTCAAGGTCACGGCCATCGACAAGGAGATCGAGGTCGCGCCGATCAGCCGCGGCGGCGTCCACCTGTACCAGACCCTCTGGGCGGGCTGCGAGCTCGATATCCGATGGGCCAAGGTCTACGCGGCGCTCGAGTACTTCTGGACGCAGCTCCAGAACAACTATTTCGACCTTCACCTCCTGCCGAGCTTCATGTTCAACGCTTCCGTGATCAACCGGGACGGAAGCGTCGACGAGTTCGCCTTCACCGGGGCGGCGGTCAGCAAGCCGACGCTCGGCGACTACGAGGGCGCGAAGCAGGTCAACAACGGCATGAAGGCCCGCTGTCAGCGCGGTCAGCTCGTCTCTGCCGGCTCGGTCAACGCGCCGCTGCCTGGCGCCTCGCCGCTCAGCTTCTAGTCCACCGTCGCACAGGAGAAGAACTCCATGCCCGAAGCGATCAAGCCGATCGACACCGCCGCGGCGCTCGCCGCGATCCAGCAGGCCAAGGAGCCAGCGAAGGACGCGCCCGCCCACATCTTCACGACCGCGGCCGGTCTCCGGGTGGAGATGTCCGCGCCGAAGCGCGCCACGCAACTGGACATCGGCGCGGTCCTCGGGGACAAGTGGAGCAGCTACAGCTTCAACGTGGTCAAGGCGCTCATGTACGTCACCGCCGTCGGCGGCTCGCCGGTTGGCCGCATCTGCACGCGGGCCAACGCAGATGCCTTGATGAACAAGCTCGGTGACGCCGGCGTCGACGAGGTGCTCAACGCCTTCATGCTGCACTTCCAGGTCCGGGACGGCTCGGCGCTGATCGTTCGCGATGCGTTCCGTCAGGCGGTCATCGACGGCCACATCAGCCAGGAGCAGGCCGAGGCCGCCATCGGAGGCCCGATTGCCGGGGAGACCAGCAACCTCCCTTTGTGAGGAGGGCCGTGGACGACGGGGCCTTCCTCGTCGCGGCCTTCTGCTGCCGCCATGGCATGGGCGACTGGGAGCGGGTGTGGAGCTACTCCGAGACCGAGCGCGACGCCTTTTTCTACGCACAGTGCAAGCTGCGCGGACTCTCGATCGATTGGGAGACCGGCGCGGTCAGCACCCCGAAGTGAGGGCGCCGTGACGGTCGACGAGTTCGCCTACGGGCTCCGCACGCTCGAGAAGATCATCGAGAAGGGCGGGGCGCTTCAAACCGAGATCCTGGCCGAGAGGGTCGCCGAGACAGCTAAGAGCTATCTCGGGACCTATCAACCAGGGTGGCCGCCGCTGGCCGCGAGCACGATTGCCAGCAAGACGACCGGTAATAGCCCGCTCCTCGAGACAGGCTTGCTGCGCGACACGATCAGCGTGCGAAAGCAGCCATTCCCGCCAGATGAGGTCCTCGTTGCGTACGGGATCGGATCGCGACTGCCGCGTGCGCTGTGGATGGAAGGCGGCACGAAATGGAAGGACGGATCAATACACGTCCCGCCGCGCCCGTTTTTGTTGTTGGCATTGAGTGAACACGAAATGGACATCACCGAGTCGCTGGACCGCACCATCGGCGAGTGCATCGACATCGCATTCGGGATTCCCTGATGGCCACTCGGACACAGCATTCGGTCGACGTCCAGATCCGCCTCCTCACGGCGATGGAGGGGCAGCTCGCGGCGTTCGGGCAGCAGATGACCGGACTCCAGGGTCAGGCAAATCAAATGGGCCGGACGTTCGGGAAGCTCTTCGCGCTTCACCAGGTGGAGCGGTTCGGCCGATTTGTGTCCGGAATGTTCGACGGGATCATCGACAAGGCGGCCGGCTTCCAGGGCGCCATGGCGAAGGTCGCGATCGCCACCGGGGCAACGGGGGCGGAGTTCGGTCGGCTGAACGAGCTGATCCTGAAGCAGTCGAGTCTCCACGCGATGTCCACCGAGCAGGCCGCGTCCCAGGTCGCCGTCATGGCGCGGACCGGCATGACCAAGGAGACGATCGAGGCGACGTTCCCGACGGTCGCTCGGTTCGCGGACATCGAGAAGATGGAGCGCGGGATGGGCTTCGAGCAGTCGGCGAAGCTCGGCGCGACGGTCGCGAGGTTCTTCGGCGCCAGGGATCCGAATGCCACTGAAGCGGTGATGAACAATCTCTACCGCGCGATGAACATGACCCCGGCGACGCCCGGCGAACTCGTCAACATGATCACGAAGTTCGCCCCGACGGCAGGCAAGCTCGGAGTTAGCCAAGAGGGACAGTTCCAGCTCGCGGCGCTCATGGGGACGATGGGGCTCTCGTCGACCGGCGGCCGCGGCCTGATGCAGCTCATGATCAAGGCGCTCGGGAGCACCGCCACGATCACAGCGCACCGCCAGAAGACACAGACGATGGCGCTCGAGCGGCTCGGACTCGAAGGTCCGCACGGCGAGAACGCCTCGTTCGTTGGCGGAAAGTTCGACCCCAACAAGCTGATCGAGGGGCTGATCAAGGCGGGCACGAAGCTCGATCCAAAGGACTTCGTCACGTCGCTCGTCCAGGCATTCGGTCTCCAGGGGACCCGCCTCGCGGCACCGCTCAGCAGCCCGGCGGCCCTGGAGAACATGCGCGAGATGCAGGCCCACTGGGGTGACGTGGTGGACCTCCAGAAGGCATACGAGATCGAGCAAGGGACGCTCACCTACCAGACCAACGTGCTGGCGACGAACTTCGACTCCCTCCAGGCGGTACTAGGCGCCGGAACGCTAGGACCGCTCGCGAAGTTCAACGCGTGGCTCGGCGAGATCGTGGCGCCCGGCGGCGGGCTTGCGAATTTCGCGAAGGCGCATCAGACCATCGCGACCGCGCTGCTGATCGGCGGGAAGTACGGCGGCAAGGGGATCGAGCTCGCAGCCAAGGGTGCCGAGGGGTACATCATCGCCAAGATGATGGCCCACGGCGGTGCCCTGCCTGTGGTGATCAAGGGGGGCGGTCCGACTGGCGGCGGCATCGCCGGAAAGGCCGCCAAGGTTCTCGGCGCGGCCGGTACCGGAGTCGCGATCGGCGGACTCATCCACGCTGTCGCGACGGATGCCTCACGAGACACGACCTCGGCGCTCGGGCACCTGCTCCGCACGACTGCCGCGGGTCGATTCCTTTCAGGGGATCTCGGGGCAGACATCTACGACATCTACTCGGGGGACGCGCAGGCGAAAAAGCGGGTACATGCTCGCTACGGCGGCGCCGACCCGGAGCGCGACGCCGCCACGCCTGACACACCAGAGGAGCCGAAGACCTTTCCGGCCCTGCCTCCGGTGCCGCTGGAAATCCACATCCACGGGACCGCGACCGATGAGTCGTTCACGATCCCGAACATCCGGGCCGCCGCCAACCGCTCGTCTGGCTCCGCGCCGACGACGCCCTCGCACGCGCCCGCCAGCGGATTCGGGAGCCACTGATGGACGCCAACCCGCTGGTGCTCAGGTCCGGCGACCAGGTGTTCGAGTTCGCCGACTTCGAGGTCCCTCCGACGCTAAACGCGCTCGGCGGAAAACAACTCCACGCGGTTCACCAGTTCATCGGCGGCGCCAGGGCGATCCAGACCTACGGCTCGGTGCCGCATGAGCGTATCTCGTGGTCAGGTCGGTTCCTCGGCGCGACGGGCGCGACCCGTGCGAAGCTCCTTGACGCCATCCGGGCGAGCGGCGCGCAATGCACACTCACGTGGAGCGCTTGGAAGTACACCGGCATCCTCGCCGAGACCGGCATCAATCCCCACTTCATCGGCGACATCCCCTACTCGGCGATCTTCGTCCCGGACACCGACTTCTCGGGCCAGACGCCGTTCAGCGCGGCCGTCTCTCCGCAGGTCGCCTACGCCGCAACCGCGTCGAAGCTCACGCAGAACGGCGCGGCATACGGTGGGAGCACCCCAGACATTCTCCGGGCGATCGCGACGGTCAACGCGCTCCTCCAGTCGATGGCCGTGCTCCTCCCAGCGAACGGAGGCTTGATCTCGGCCATCCCTGGGCCGCAGCTCGCCGCGGTGACCATGGAACTTTCCGGGGTGGTCGAGACTCTCGAGGGGCGCGAGAGCGCGGTCATCCTGCCGGCGCCACCGTTCGCCGTCGCGGTCTCCGAGATCGCAGCGAGCTACGCCGATCAGCTCTGGATTCAGGCCGAGATCGTCCAGCTCGACGCCATGCTCTACGTGCTCTCGCTGCCGACCGCGCTGCTCAACGTCCAGACGTTCGTCAACCCGAATCTGCTGCTGATCGCCGCCGCGGTCTATGGCGATCCGGACGACTACCTCCTGATCTCGGAGGCGAACGGCGGCTTCCCTGTCTACGCCGAGGGCAGCTTTACCCTCGTGCTCCCGGCGGCGACGTGATCTCTCCGATCAGCGTCCAGGTGGAGTTGGCCGAGCTGGGCCCCGGCGAAAACCTCGAGTTCGACGACGGGACGAAACTGCTGCTGCCTCCGGCCCCGGTCGGCGCCGTCGTGACGAACGCGGATTTCGGTCTCTCGGGCGTCACGATCTCCTGCGGCTCCTACGGCTCGGCCGGCGGATGCTCGATCGACTCCGACATCGGCAGCGAGCCGTTCGCGACGTTCGAGGGCAGGCCGTACCTGGGGCTCTTCTCGGTCGCGCGGCGTCGCCTCTTCGTCGGGGCCACGGTCGCGATCGTCGGCTCAGATGCGACCCTGACGGCACCCGACACCACGGGCGGCCAGCCGGTGACGCTCTTCAGGGGCATCCTCGACGAGGCGACGTACCAGCTCGAGCGCGACGATCTGAGGATGAATTTCCGCGACAACGCCGCGCTCGCCATGGAGACCGACACCGCCGCGCGCGCCGGCACGTCCAAGACGGTCTACGACCTCGTCTCGACGATCGCCTTGCAGATCGGGCCGCCGCAGTCGCAGACGGGCGTCCCGCAGAATGCCTACGTGGCCAACGACTCCAACACCCAGCAAATCTATGGGACGCTGCTAGCCCACACGGGCCGGACCTACGCAGAGCATCGGATCAGCGGCTGGAACTTCGTCCAGAAGCTTGCCAAGTACCTTGGGTACGTCGCCTTCGTCCGCCCCGACGGGCTGCTTTACTTCGGCAAGCGGACGGACCCGAGCAAGACCCCGTTGACGCTGATCTGGGGCGGCCTTGGCGCTCAGGGTGATCTCAAGACGCTTCAGATCCAGCACACCCCGGCCCGCAACGGCGCGTTCCAGGTTCAGGTCGCATCGCACGACATCGACTCCGGGCGCGCGCACGCGGCGACGGCCAGCTACGTCAACGCGGAGTCGCTCGAGTTCAACCGCCTGAACCGCGAGCAGATCGTCACCGGGCAGACGCTTGCGCAACTGCGCGCCGACCCCGGGCTCGGGCAGATCCAGGTCTACAACTTCGGCGCGACCGGCCTCAGTCCAGCGGCGGCGCAGTTCGAGGCGCTTGGCCACGCGCTCGACATCGTATCGCACGAGATCATCCTGCACGGCTCGATGCCGGGGAACACGCGGATCCAGGTCGGGCTTCCGATTCGCTTCTCTGGCACCAAGATCAAGGCGATCGACTCCGGACACTTCGTCGTCGTCGGGGTCGAGCACGCATTCCGGGTCAACGGCGGCTTCGTGACGCGCTTCGTGGCGTGGCAGGACATCGCGGCATGAGCATCTCTGGCGACGATTTCGTCCTACTGGTCAAGCAGATCGCCCAGGACCAGGCGGGGGCCGAGCGCGGCCCGACCCTCGGCTACATCGCGAGCTACGACCCGGCGACCGCGACCGTAACCGCGGTGGTGCCGTCGTACTGTCAGCCGGATCCGGTGACAGGCGTTCCGACTCCCATCACGGTGGGGCCGATCCGGCTTGGCTCGAGCTGGGCCGGGGACGGGATCGGGATCCAGGTCGCGCCCGCGAAGGCGGCGGCGACACCGCAGGACCCGACTCAGGGTGAACCCGTGGTGATCCTCCAGTTCAGCCACGGAACTGGGATCGGTGTCGCGGCCGTGATGCTGTTCAACGCGATCTTCGCGCCGCCGGACACCGCGCTCGCCCCTGGGGACGCCTACATCAAGAGCGGCGGCGGAGCCAGGCTGCGCTTCCGCGGGGGAGACCTCGTGATGCAGGAGGGAGCGACCCCGGTTGCGGTCGAGGGGTCGCAGATCACGCTAGACGATGCCCTCAACGCCTACGGCGCGCTCCTCGTGACGGCACTTGCGGCCGCGACGCCGACGGTCACAATGGTCGCCCCGGTGGTGGTCGGGAGCAGGGTCTCGGTCGACGTAGGCCAGGGGGCCCAGGACGTGTTGGCTCCAGCTCCCGGTGGCAGCTAGACTGCAATCATGGCGTGCCTGTCGATGCCCTGGGGTGGTGATCTGGTCATGAGTCCAGCGGGCGGGCTCGCGCTTGCGACCGGGCAGGACGGGATCAACCAGATGATCACGCGAGAGCTCCTGACGACATCCAACGTCCTGCTCGCCAACGGCGTCCGGGCGTCGCCCGAGTTCTACCTGCTACCAGGTTTCGGCCGCAGCCTTCGCGTGCTCGTCGGCCAGACCGTGACCGAGGATCTGGTCGACCGACTCACTCAGGAGATCACGAGCGTCGTACTCACGACGCCCGGCGTCGACCCGAACGTCCCGCCGACGATTCAGGTGACGCCGGTGGGGCACGCGGTCGTGATCCTCGTGTCCTACAGCCTCTCGAACGGCCAACCGGCATCGGTCGCCTTCCAGGTCGGAGCCACCACATGAGTTTGCCCGTCCCGAAGTCCCTGTCGCAGCTCCAGAGCGAGTTTCTTGCGGGCTGGAATGCCTACGTCGGCAACGCCCCTGGGACGGTGATCCCGCCGAGCGATCCCATCGTGGCGATCGCCGGCTCCAACTCTGGGGCCGCGCTCCATCTCCAGGGGCTCATCTATGACCTCGTCGAGTACGCGCGGGCGTCGACCTCGGAGGGGCCGGACCTCGACTCCTGGCTCGCCGATTTCGGCTACGCGCGGCCGCAGGGCGCCGAGGCTCAGGTGACGCTCAATGTCACGATCAACCCCGCACTGGCG